>Ga0081538_10001556_pt1 | contig 23519 bp, 21 predicted proteins | sample TabmetS5T2R1_FD_71022 | JGI IMG/M metagenome (GOLD analysis project Ga0081538, IMG submission 71022) | Tabebuia heterophylla rhizosphere microbial communities from the University of Puerto Rico - S5T2R1 | ecosystem: Host-associated > Plants > Roots > Rhizosphere ... | reverse complement strand
GGTTCCGCGACCCGGGGCTCGAGATCGTCTACCACACGGATGATCGCGCCTGGATCCGCGCGGATGGCTCGTCCGCTCCGCCTCCGCCGCCGGATGCGATCCAGCTCGTCGCCGGCGGCGCGATCGTGGCGGCCGTCCGGCATCGCGGCGACGCGCCGCTCGAGGAGCTCGCCTCGAGCGCCCGGCTGGGGCTCGAGTTCGAGCGCCTGCAGGCGATCGCGCTCGCTCAGCTCGCGGAGCTGCGGGCGTCGCGCGCGCGCATCGTGGCGGCGGGCGATGACGAACGCCGGCGGCTGGAGCGCGACCTGCACGACGGAGCGCAGCAGCGGCTTCTCTCGCTCGCGCTGACGCTCGGGCTGGCGCAGCACGCTGCCGCCGATCAGGAGACGCTCGCCTGGGCGGTCGCCGAGCTGCGGGCCGCCGTGGCGGAGCTGCGCGAGCTCGCCCACGGCATCTACCCGACCGTCCTCGGCGAGGAAGGTTTGGCCGCTGCGCTGGAGAGCCTTGCCGAGGCTGACGGACGCCTGCGCCTACGCAGCGTCACCGAGGAGCGGCTGCCCGCGGCCGTGGAGTCGGCCGCCTACCTTGCGGTGCTGCGCACGCTGCGGGCGGCCGACGGCACGCTCGAAGTCGTCGCGACGACCGGCGCGGACGGGCTCACGGTCGAGCTGCGTGCCCGGGCGCAAGACCTCGATCGACGCGAGCTCGAGGACCGCGCCGGCGCGATCGACGGGACCTTCAGCAGCGACGGCGAGCGCTTCCTGCTGCGGCTGCCGCTCTGATCGAAACAAGGGTTGCCCCTCGCGCCGACGAGTGCGTGCCCCGTGGTGGCGCGGGCGTTCCGGCGGGAGCCTTGCCGCGACCACCGACGGAGGAAGACAATGCTCGACACAGTGAAGCTCCACCTCGTCGCCGGCGGCCTCGCAGCGGCGCTCGCGCTCGCGGCCTGCGGGAGCCAGGACACGCAGCGGGCCGGCGGTGCCGCGCAAGCCGAGTCGCGGGTGCTGACGCTCGCCAACGGCAACGGCCAGCCGGATGAGCTGCAGATCTTCATCGACAAGGTCGACGAGCTCTCGAACGGGCGCCTGCGGATCAAGCCGTCCAACTCATGGCGCAGCGGCGAGGCGCAGTACGAGAAGGGGATATTCGAGGATGTCAGGAACGGCAAGGCGGACCTCGGCTGGGTCGGCAGCAGGGCACTCGACAGCGTGGGCGTGAAGGCGTTCGATCCGCTGCACGCGCCGTTCCTGATCGACTCCTACGAGCTGCAGGACCAGGTCCTCGACGGTGACCTCCCCGACAAGATGCTCGCGGCTCTGGAGCCCGCGGGTGTGACGGGTGTCGCCGTGCTGCCGGGGCCGCTGCGCTTCCTGCACGTCGACCGCAAGATCGTCGGGCCGGAGGGCCTGGCCGGGCTGAAGATCGCACTGCAGGACTCGCCCCTGGCCGAGGCGACGCTCACCGCTTTCGGCGCGCAGCCGGTCGCGATCGGTTCCGGCGGCTCCATCAGCCGCCTGGACGGCGTCGAGACCCAGATCTCGTCCAGCCAGGGGAATCACTACTACGAGACCGCCAAGTACACCGTCGGCGACGCCCCGCTGTGGCCGCGTCCGTACGTCGTGTTCGCCGACACGGATGCGTGGAACGCGCTGTCGTCCGACGACCAGCAAGTCCTCCGCGACGCCGGCGAGGCCGCCCGCTCCGGCATGCTGGTGGAGACATTGGAGGTGGAGCAGGCAGCGCTGGGCACGCTCTGCCGCGCCGGCGGCGAGGTGATGACGATCGGTGCGGCCGGGATGGCGCGCCTGCAGCAGGCGGCGGCGCCCGTGATCGAGCGGCTGCGCAGCGACCCGGCGACGGAGCAGGCGATGTCCGAGATCGAGGCGATGCGTGGCGGCGCCAAGCCGCAGAGCCTCGCCTGCCCTGCGAGCACGAGCCAACAGCAGGCGGCTCTCACCGGCAAGTTCGCTACGACGATCCGCAAGAGCGAGCCGCACTCCGACAGCGTCGGCGACTTCGAGGTGACGGGCCTGGACGCGATCAAGCTGCACCTCGAGCTCGACGATGGCCGCGCCGTCATCACGGAGGAGTACCCGGAAGGGCTGACAGTCGGCTTCGACGACTCCTACACGACCTTCAGGGACGTCATCAAGTTCGCCGGCGAGGGCGGCGGCGTGCGCTTCACCGCCCACTGGAAGCTCGACGGCGAGGAGCTGCGCTTCACGGACATCGGCGGCGAGCCGGGCGACAAGTACATCTGGGGTCACACCTGGACCAGGGAGCGCTGAGCGCGCTCACAGTACGGTCTCATGAGCGCCGCGCTCGGGTAGCGTTGCGCTTGCGATGACCCGGCGGTCGGCAGCGCGGCCGGTCGTTGCGGCAGCGCGCCGCCGGGCGGATCTGCTGCTCACGCTCGGACTCGGGCTCGGAATGCAGCTCGAGCTCGTCTTCGTGGATGCACCGGCGGGCGGTGTGCTCGTGAGCCGCGTGATGGTGCTCGCCCTGGCCGCGGCCGTCGCCGTGCGGCGGGCGCTGCCCGAGCTCGCGGCGGTGGCCACGCGGTGCGCGCGCGGCTGCCGCTGGAGCGGGTGGCATGACGCGCCGGCTCTCAGCGCGCACGTTCGACGTCGCACTGACTGCCGCGATCTTCGTGGTGGCCGTGGGGGAGTCGCTGATCGCGGACGCGGACGCGGGATCGCGCTGGGCGAGCGCCGCGCTGACGGGGCGCGATGTGCCTGCTCCTGCTCTGGCGGCGCCGCCATCCGGTCGCGATGCCGGCATTGCTGGTCGTCTTCACGGTCGCGCAAGCGGGGTTCCTCGAAGATCCGACCGAGCGGATCGCGATCTTCTTCCCGCTGCTCGTCCTCGCCTACGGCGCGGGCGTCTACGCGGAGCTGCGCGGGTCGCTGGTCGCGCTCGGCACGATGATCGCGGGCGCGGTCGCCGTCGAGCTGGCGGTCGCGGACAGCACTGGGGGGGACTTCCTGTTCCCGATCGGGATCCTGTGGCTGTGCTGGCTCGGGGGCCGCATCGTGCCGACGCGGATGCGGCTCGCCGCCGAGCTGCACGAGTCGGCGGCGCTCGCCGCCGAGCAGCGGGAGCGCGACGCGCGCCACGCGGTGGCCGAAGAGCGTCGCCGGATCGCGCGCGAGATGCACGACGTGGTCGCGCACAGCATCAGCCTCATGGTGGTCCAGGCGGGCGGCGCGCGCCGGATCCTTGCGCGCGACCGCGAGCGGGCCGTGCAGGCGGCGCAGCGGATCCGGCAGGCGGGCGCGGACGCTCTGGCCGAGCTGGACACGCTGCTCGGTGTGCTGGACGAGAGCTTCGCGGGCCCGACGCTGGACGGCTTGCCGGCGCTCGTCGAGCAGGCCGAGCACGCCGGGCTGCCGGTCGAGCTCGCGATCGAGGGCACGCCGCGGCCGCTCCCCGCCGGCGCCGAGCTGGCCGCCTACCGGGTCGTGCAGGAGGCGCTCACGAACGCGATCAAGCATGCCGGCGGCGCGACGACGCGCGTGCGGGTCAGCTGGAGCGACGCGGCGCTCGAGCTGCACGTGGGCGACCGCGGCGACGGCGGCCCGGCGCCGCGCCTGGCGGGAGCCGGCCACGGCCTCTTCGGCATGCGCGAGCGGGTGCGCCCGTACGGCGGCGAAGTTCGCGCCGGGCCGCGGGTGGGCGGTGGCTTCGAGGTCCTGGCGCGGATCCCGTTCGAGCATGAGCCGGCGGGCGTCGGGTGAGCGTGCGCGTGCTGATCGTCGAAGACCACGAGCTCGTACGGGCGGGCTTCGTGATGGTGCTCGAGGGCGAGCCCGGCGTCGAGGTCGTGGGCGAGGCCGCCGACGGCGCCGCGGGCGTCGCGGCGGCCGAGCGGCTGCGCCCGGACGTCGTCCTGATGGACATCCGCACACGGCGTGAGCGCACGGCGGCGGGCGGTCGGCCCGGCCACGACGTCCGTCGCGCCGTTGGGCAGCGGCGCCTGCGCGATCGTCGGCGCGGGGGGTGGCGCCGGCGCAGGCGCGACCGTCACCGCCTCGCTGTTCAGGGCGCGATAGAGGCTGAAGCACAACCCCATCATCACCAGCAGGAACGGTGCCGCCGCGATGATCGATGCCTGCTGGAGAGCCTCGAGCCCGCCGGCCAGCAGCAGCACGGATGCCGACGCGCCGGTCAGGATGCCCCAGAAGATCGTGACCGGCCGCGCTGGGCTCTGGACGCCGCGCGACGACAGCATGCCCATGACGAGCGATGCCGCGTCCGCGCCGCTGACGAAGAAGAGCGCGACGAGCACGATCACGACGAGCGACGTGAGGCCCGACAGGGCGAACTGTTCGAGCGTCGTGAAGAGCCCGATCTCCGGCGCCTGGGCGACGGCCGTGGAGATGTCCGCGGCCCCGCTGAGCTGGAGGTCGATCGCCGCGCCGCCGAGGATCGCGAACCAGACGAAGCTCACACCGCTCGGGATCAGCAGCACGCCGAGCACGAACTCGCCGACGGTCCGGCCGCGCGAGATGCGCGCGATGAACGTGCCGACGAAGGGCGCCCAGGAGATCCACCACGCCCAGTAGAAGATCGTCCAGCCCGCGAGCCACTCCTCGTCGCCGAACGCGCCGGTCTGGAAGGAGCGCGGCACCACGCTCGAGACGTAGCCGCCGACGGACTCGGCGAGCATGTCGAAGATGAACACCGTCGGGCCGACCACGAGCAGGAACGTGAGCAGCAGGACGGCGAGCACCATGTTGCCGTTCGACAGCCACTGGACGCCGCGGTGGACGCCCGACACGGCGGAGACGACGAACATGGCGGTCAGCACGGCGATGATCACGACGGCCAATCCGTTCGAGACCTCGACGTCCCAGAGGAAGTTCATCCCGCTGTTGATCTGCAGTGCGCCGAGACCGAGCGAGGTGGCGCTGCCGAAGAGCGTGGCGAAGATCGCGAGCCCGTCGATGCCGCGCCCGATCGGGCCCTCGACGCGGTCACCCAGCAGCGGCCGGAACGCCGACGAGATCAGGTTCGGCGCGCCCTTGCGGTGGACGAAGTAGGCGAGCGCCAGGCCCACGACCGCATAGATGGCCCACGGGTGCAGCGCCCAGTGGAAGTACGAGTACTCCATCGCCACTTGCGCCGCCGCCTCCGTGTTGGGCCGCGCCGCGTTGTTCGGCGGCGCCGCCATGTGCGACATCGGCTCCGCCACGCCGTAGAACATCAGCCCGATGCCCATGCCGGCGCTGAACATCATCGCGACCCACGAAGCCTTGCGGAACTCCGGCGTCTCACCGTCCTTGCCAAGCCGGATCTTGCCGAAGCGCGAGACTCCGAGGAAGATCGCGAACCCCAGGAAGGCGAGCGTCGAGAGTACGAACCCAAGGATCGCCAAACGAGACGCCCCCCGACTTTCGCTGTCCGAGGCGATCGGGCGCATGCCGGACAGCTCCCGGCGCCCGCCATGGACAACGACGAGTACCGTACGGGAGACTCCTGCTTCTTGGCAAAGGAGCAGTCCTGGCGCACAGCTTGGCACGCCCGCTCGCTGCTGAGTCGGACGAATACGAGCAGCGGCCGGTACGCGACGTGGGCGAAGTGCCCGGTGCTCCTTTGATAAGCGGGCGTTGCGTGCGGATGATCGACGAACAGCGGGCACCGAGGGGTTGCTGGCGTGACGCTAGGCTCCCGAGCGTTTCGGAAGCAGGGCGCGTCCCAGGACCGTCGCGACGGACGGAGCATGATCGGGCCTCCGGGCGGCTTGAGCTGACCGCCCGGCGGCCTGGGCTGAAGCGCCCACTCGCGGGACAGACGACCGGGGCTCTATCGCGCTCGCCAATACGCCCGAGCGAGCGCGCGGCAACCGGGGCTCTATCGGGTCGCCGTGTCCCCTCGTGTCACCTTCCTGTTCCCACCTGTTCCCACCCGAGCCGTAATTCGGAAATACGGTGGCTGGGGAGATTTGGCTCTAGAAGGCCGTTTCGTGAAGCGCGCCCGAGAGGATTCGAACCTCTGACCTTCGGTTCCGTAGACCGACGCTCTATCCAGCTGAGCTACGGGCGCAGGGGCGGCGGTCCATGTTAGCCGCCAGCGGAGAGGGCGGGATTCGAACCCGCGATGGAGCTTTCCGCCCCATACTCGCTTAGCAGGCGAGTGCCTTCAGCCACTCGGCCACCTCTCCGGGTGGGGCGCAGTGTAGAGGTCTTAGCCCGGATCCAGGCTAGGCCGCCCCGCGACGGCGGCCCAAGGCGTCGAGCTCCTCGAGCGACTGGCCGGCTCCCGAGGCCACGCACGTCAGCGGGGCGTCGGCGATGTGGACCGGCATCCCGGTCTCGCGGCGGACGCGGTCGGCGAAGCCGCGCAGGAGCGCTCCGCCGCCGGCGAGCACGATCCCGTGGGTGGCGATGTCGGCCGCGAGCTCGGGCGGCGTCTCCTCGAGCGTGTCGTGGACGGCGGCCATGATGTCGGTCAGCGGCGGGTCGATCGCGCGCCGGACCTCCTCGCTCTCGAGCTCCATCTCGCGCGGGAGGCCGGAGAGCAGGTCGCGGCCGCGGATGCGCGTCGAGAGCTCCTCGCCGATCGGCGCCGCCGACCCGACCGCGAGCTTGATCGCCTCCGCGCTCTGGGAGCCGATCGCCATCCGGTGCTCGAGCCGGATGTGGTTGGTGATGGCGTCGTCGAGGTCGTAGCCGCCCACCCGCAGCGAGCGCGAGACGACGATCCCGCCGAGCGAGATGACCGCGACCTCGCTGGTGCCGCCGCCGACGTCGACCACCATCCGCCCCACCGGCTCGGCGATCGGCAGCCCGGCGCCGATCGCGGCCGCCAGCGACTCCTCGATCAGGTGCACCTCGCGCGCGCCGGCGCTCAGCGAGGCCTCCTCGACCGCGCGGCGCTCGACGTCGGTGACCCCGCTCGGCGCGCACATGACCAGCCGCGGGCGGCTGAAGCGGCTGTGCAGCACCTTGTCCACGAACTGGCGCAGCATCGCCTCGGTGACCTCGAAGTCCGCGATCACGCCGTGGCGGAGCGGGCGGTCGGCGGAGATCGTGGCCGGCGTGCGCCCGATCATCAGCTGGGCGTCGGCGCCGACCGCGTGGACCTCGCCCGTGCGCTGGTCGATCGCCACCACGGACGGCTCGGAGAGCACGATCCCGCGCCCGCGGACGTAGACGACCGTGTTCGCGGTGCCGAGGTCGATCGCCATGTCGCCGACCGAGCGCAGCGAGGCCAGCGACCAGCGCCGCCGCCGCTGCGAACGGAAGACTCCCCGAGTCGGCATGCTGATCCAGGATACGGGCGCGCCGGTACGGTTCCTGCATGCCCGACGCCTCGACGTTCCTGCTCTTCGCCGCCGCGAGCCTCGCGTTCCTCGCGATTCCGGGGCCTTCGGTCTTCTACGTGGTCACCCGCAGCCTCACCCAGGGCCGGCGCGCGGGCGTCACGTCGATGCTCGGCGTCCAGGCGGGCGGGCTCGTGCACGTCGTGGCCGCAGCGTTCGGCGTCTCGGCCCTGATCGCCTCCTCTGCGACCGCGTTCACGATCGTCAAGTACGCGGGCGCGGCGTACCTCGTCTTCCTCGGCGTGAAGAAGCTGCTCTCGCGCGGGGAGGAGGACGTGGAGGTGGCGCCGCGCGGGCCGGTGTCGCGCAGCCGGCTGTTCTGGCAGGGCGTCGTGGTCAACGTGCTCAACCCGAAGACGGCGCTCTTCTTCCTCGCCTTCCTGCCGCAGTTCGTCGATCCCACGGCGCCGGTCGCACCGCAGATGCTGGTGCTCGGGGTGCTGCTGGTCGGAATCGGCGTCCTCAGCGACGGGACCTACGCGCTGCTGGCCGCCGGCGCCGGCCGCAAGCTGCGCGAGACCGCGTCCGCCCGGCGCCTGCTCGACCGCCTCAGCGGAGGCGTGTTCATCTCGCTCGGGCTGGTGGCGGCGCTGGCGGGCGAGCCCCGGCAGCGCTGAAGAAGTCGCCGAGCACGGCGGCGAGCTCGTCCGGGGCCTCCTCGGCCATGTGGTGGCCGCTGTCGATCGTGGCTCCGCGCACGTCGTCGGCCCACTCGCGCCAGACCGCGAGCGGATCGCCGTAGAGGTCCTCGAGGTCGTCGTGGACCGACCAGGCGACCAGAGTGGGGCAGGCGACGCGGCGGCCGGCGGCGCGGTCGGCGTCGTCGTGCGCACGGTCGAGGCCGAGGCCGGCGCGGTAGTCCTCGCACATCGCGTGCACGGTGCCGGGGTCGTGGATGGCGCGCCTGAAGTCGGCGAACGCCTCCTCCCCCATGTGCTCGGCGGTGGCCGTGTACCAGGCGTCGGGGTCGGCGCAGATCACCCGCTCGGCGGGCTTGCTCGTCTGGCCGAGGAAGAACCAGTGCCACCAGGCGGAGGCGAAGCGGGCGTCGGCGCGGGCCAGCGCCTCCCCGATCGGCACCGAGTCGAGGACCGCCAGCGCGGTCACGACGTCCGGGTGGTCCATCGCGGTCCGGAACGCCACGTAGCTGCCGCGGTCGTGCCCCGCGAGCGCGAACCGCTCGAAGCCGAGGGCGGCCATCAGCGCGACGGCGTCGCGCGCCATCGCGCGCTTGGAGTACGGCTCGTGGTCGGGTGTCGTCTCCGGCTTCGACGACTCGCCGTAGCCGCGCAGGTCGGGGCACACGACGGTGAACCGGTCGGCGAGCCGCGGCGCCACCGCGTGCCACGTCACATGCGTCCGCGGATGCCCATGGAGGAGCAGCAACGGCGGCCCCGACCCGCCGTGCCGGACCCGCAGCACCGCCTCCCCGACGTCGACCCGCTCGAGCGTGAAGCCTTCGAACATGCCTGCCTCCTGCCCAGCCGGTCATCATGGGACACCCCGGAGGGGTGGCAGAGCGGTCGAATGCACCGGTCTTGAAAACCGGAGATCCGGTAGCCCCGGATCCGCGGGTTCGAATCCCGCCCCCTCCGCTCTACACCGCGAAATCCCGGCACTCATGCGGGATCTCGTGGTGTTCGAGGTCGGTCGACGAGGAGCAGGCATCTACCTCAGTCGACCCCCTTGGACCGCAGGTTTCGGGCCCATTCGGGCCCACAGCCGGGCCCATGGGCCCCGGTTTCTTTGGTCGGGTACCTGCCTGGCAACGCGGACCGCGCCGGAGCAGATCCGCCGCTCGAAAACCGTGCCACCAGTCCTACCGCTCTCGGTTCCAGGCGAACGCAGCAGCCGCCGGTCTTCGTGTCGTTACAAATCGCTGCCCTGTTTCGAGTAAGGGGGTGACGAGTGTCGTTCCGAGGCGTCGCGCCTCATTCGTCGCCGACGAGGAGGACCGCATGATGGAACGAGATGAGCCCCGGCTGCAGACGTGAGATGGTCGGCACTACGTGATCGGCGATCAGCTCAGCGATGAGGATCTGCTGGCGAGCGGTGAGCCGGAGCAGTTCGGGTGCTTTTACCAGCGACACGTGCGGGAGGTTCTGGGGTACATGATGCGGCGGACCGGCGATGCGGAGGTGGCGGCCGATCTGACGGCCGAGACGTTCGCGGCGGCGATCGTCGCGCGGCGACGGTTCCGGCCGGGTGTGGCGCCTGCCGGCGCGTGGTTGCTGACGATCGCGCACCGCAAGCTCGTCGATTACCAGCGCCGTGGGTTCGCGGAGGAGCGGGCGCGGCGACGGCTGGCAATGGAGCGCCGCCCGCTGGCCGAGGAGGACACCGCGCTGATCCGTGCGCTCGGCGAGGACGTCGCACTGGAGCGCTGGGAGGAGCTGCCCGCCGATCAGCGAACCGCGATCCAGGCGCGTGTGCTCGACGAGCGCCCTTACCCGGAGATCGCTTCTGAGCTGGGCACCTCGGAGACCGCGGTGCGGATGCGCGTCAGCCGCGGCCTGGCGTCGCTGCGAGGACGACTCAGGAACGCGAGATGAGCGAGGACTTCATCAGCGGCCTGCATGGCGACCTCGTCGAGGCGATGGACCGCTACGAGCGGCGCAGTCCGCCCGGACGCCTCGCGACCGGGCGCTACCCGCAACTGCCGAGGCCCGGCACCCTGGCGCGTGTGGCGGCGGGCGCCGCCCTCATCGTCGCCCTCGTCGCGGCCGTCCTGACCGTCTGGCGCGAGTCGGACGTCGAACGGCCGGCGGCGCCGCCGGGCAAGAAGCTCGTCGCTACCGACGTCGAGCGCGGTGTGCGCTTCAGCCTCGACGGACGGGTCCTGACGGTGCAACTGCTTCCAGATGGACCCGAGGTGCTCGAGACGGTCAGCGGCGCGGAGATCAGCGCGACCTGCGGCACGAACGTCGCTGCGCCGCCGGGTGATCCGCGGAGCGAGACCACAGTCTTCCGGATCTGGCCGGCAGGCGAGACGAGCACGAGCTACCGCTTCCCGCGCGACGTCTCGAGCTGGTGCCGGCTCGACCGCCAGTCCGTCGGCATCGTCGCGTCCGTGAGCTTCCCCGTCGCGTGGTCGGGGGCGAGGGAGCAGATCGCCGAGACCGCCAACAACTGGGCGCGCGTGTTCGCCTCCACCGAGCAGGCCTGCAACGACTACACGGCCCCGTCCGTCTGCAAGCAGATAGGGTGCCAACTGGTGGGCGGCAAGCCCACCGAGGCCTGCAAATCGTGGTTGCTCCCCGCCTCGAGCACGCCCTCGGGCAAGGGGTGGGCATGGGAGCACCGCGGCGCGACGGTCCAGAGGATCGCCATCAGCGGCGACCGAGCGGCCGCCACGCTCGCGAAAGACGGCCTCGAGATCGACACGGTGCAGCTGCGACGTACCGCGACGGGCGAGTGGCTGATCGACAAGCTCGGCGAGGGCGGGATGCCGGCAGAGCTACGGCGGAAGCTGCGGGGTCCGGGCGCCTGACAGGCTGAGCGGTACTGCAGGGCGGCGCGTCTTCAGCATGGGACGACGCGGCGCAGCACGCCGAGTTCCGTCGCCGCTCACCGCGCTGCTCCTTCGAGGCAATGGCAGCAGTGGTTCGACTTGTTCAGGGGCCGGGGTTTTGGTCGCGTGGGAGGTCGCGGGCCTCTCCGGGCTCACGCTGCACGAGGCGCGCCACACCTTCGCCTCCTCATGATCGCGGCGGGCGCGAACGCAAAGCAGATCCAGACGTACATGGGGCACGCGTCGATCTCCATCACCTATGACCTCTATGGGCACCTGCTGCCCGGCGACGAGGCGCAGGCCGCAGCCCTGCTCGACGCCTACCTCGACGAGCACGAGGAGTAGATCCGGGCCCACAGCCGGGCCCACGAGCTGCGAAATACCTGCAAAGGCGCAGGTGTGCCCCGGTCTCGAAAACCGGAGTCCGTTCACGCGGACCGCGGGTTCGAATCCCGCCCCCTCCGCTCACCGGGCCGGAGAAGCACGCTCCAGCGAGGGACGGTTGAGCGTCGGGGCTCAGGGGTGGCTGGCGGACGCGACCAGCTCGCTGACCCGACTGGCCGCCAGCGCGGCGAACGCCTCGGAGCTCTCGACCTGGCCACGGAACGCGTCGAGGCCCCGCGGTTCGCCCATCAAGGTGCCGTGGACCCCGATGGTGAGGGGCATCGGGATCCGATCCCACTCGGCGCCGGCGACCACGAGCAGGGAGCACGCCGCGATGAGCGTCCCGAGGTACTCGAGGTCGGCCGACTCGACCCCGAGGCGCCGTTGGAACCTCACGATGACGCGGTCGTGCGCGCCGTGCGGCCGCTCGGCCTCGAACACGAGAACGTCGTTGTCGGGATGCGGTGGGCTTGCGAACGCGACCGGCTTGCCGGCGTGCTCGAGGAACCCGTGCCAGATCCGCACGGCCGCGTCCGGCTCGGAGACCTCGATTCCGGCCAGCGAGCGGCGGAGATCCTGCTCGATCGCCGCCTCTTCGAGTGGGAGCCGGCTCGCGTCGGGTGCCACGCGGTCGGACGATAGTCCGCGCCGCCTCCGCTTAGCCTGCGGGGATGACGCTCGAGCTCATCAATCCCGACGGGCTTCCCACGCCGGAGAGCTACACCCACGTCGTCGCCGCCACCGGCAGCCGGCTCGTCTTCGTCGCCGGACAGGTCGCCGAGGACGCCGACGGAGACCTCGTCGGTGACGGCGACCTCGCCGTCCAGGCCCGCCAGGCGTTCGCCAACCTCGGACTGGCACTGGCCGCCGCCGGCGCCCGGCCCGACCAGGTGGCCAGGTTCACGATCTACGTGGTCGGCCACCGGCCCGAGTACCTGCCCGCGATCTCGGCGGCGAGGATCGCCGTGTTCGGCGACCACCGGCCCGCCGACACGCTGCTCGGTGTCGAGACGCTGGCCGAGGCCGGGCGGCTGATCGAGGTCGAGGCGATCGCGGTGCTCGATTGAGCCGGCGAGCTCGCGATACGGTGGGCCGTGAGGCTGCCTCATGGCTCGACCCCAGACCGATCTGCAGCGCCTTCAGGAGGCTTCGCTGCGCCGGGTCGCCGGCCTCGTCGCCGGCGGCGCGCCATCGTCCGAGGTGTTCGCCGCCGTCGCCCACGAGGTCGCGCAGGTCACGGACTCGGCGCTCGTCCAGATCCAGCGCTACGAGACCGACGGAACGGTGACCGTCGCCGGCGCCTGGGGAGCGGAGCCGCACCCGTTCCAGCCCGGTACGAGCTGGTCGCTCGAGGGCTCGCAGATCGCCGCCGTGATCAAGCGCACGGGCCGGCCGGTGCGGGTCGACCAGTTTGCGGAGGGCGGCGGTCACATCCAGGCGGGCGTGAGGAAGACCGGGATCCGCGGCGGAGCGGGCGCGCCGATCGTCGTCGACGGCGCGCTGTGGGGCTCGATCGCGGCCGGGCCCGCCAAGGGCGAGCCGGTTCCCGCGGGCCTGGAGGACCGTCTCGCCGAGTTCACCGAGCTGGTCGGGACCGCGATCTCCAACGCCGAGAGCCGCGAGGCGCTCAGGCAACTCGCCGACGAGCAGGCCGCGCTGCGGCGGGTGGCGACGCTGGTCGCGCGCGGCGTCCCCCCGGCCGAGGTCTTCGAGGCGGTCACCCGCGAGGCCGGCCAGCTCTTCGGCGTCGACGCCATGCACATGGGCCGCTACGACGACGACGCCGCGATCAGCGTCGCGGGCTGGAGCCGCTCGGGCCGGCACCTGCCGGTGGGGACGCGGGTCGAGCTGGACGGGATCAACGTCGCGTCGCTCGTCCGCGCGAGCGGCGAGCCCGCGCGGATCGACGGCTATGACCCGGGAAGCGACGCGACCGCCGAGCAGATCCGCCGCCGGATGGGCGTGTACAGCTCGGTTGCCGTGCCGATCGTCGTCGATGGCCGCCTCTGGGGCCTGATGATCGCCTCCTCGAAGGAGCCGCGGCCGCTGCCGACCGACACTGAGGCGCGGCTGCGCGACTTCACCGCGCTCGCCGAGTCTGCGATCTCGAACACCGCGGCGCGCGCCGAGCTCGCCGCCTCCCGCGCCCGCCTGGCGGCGGCGGCCGACGACGAGCGGCGGCGGGTCGTGCGCGACCTCCACGACGGGGCGCAGCAGCGGCTCGTCCACACGGTGATCACGCTCAAGCTCGCCGCGCGCGAGCTGGAGGGCGAGCAGAGCGCGGCGGCCGGGCTCGTCCGCGAGGCGCTCGCCCACGCCGAGACCGCCACCGAGGAGCTGCGCGAGCTCGTCCACGGCATCCTGCCCGCCGCGCTCACCGGCGGCGGCCTGCGGGCCGGCATCGACGCACTGGCCTCGCGGATGACGATGCCGGTCGAGGTCGACGTCACCGCGGACCGTGCGCCGCAGCCGATCGAGGTCACCGCGTACTTCGTGGTCACCGAGGCGCTGACCAACGTGGCCAAGCACGCGAACGCCCGCCACACGAAGGTCACCGCGTGCGTAGAGGGCGGCGCGCTGCGCATCGAGGTGCGCGACGACGGCGCGGGCGGGGCGCGCGCCGACGGCAGCGGCCTGCTCGGCCTGCGCGACCGGCTCGCGGCGCACGACGGGACGCTCGCGGTCGACAGCCCGCCGGGCGGCGGCACTACTGTCACCGCGACGATCCCGCTACCTCAGGGGTAATTGCGGCGCCCGCGCGGCTCAGCCACCGTTCGGCGGGCGATGACGACGATGACCGACCATCCCTTCGACGCCGACACCGCGGTCGAGCGGGCAGGCGACCGCTACACGGCCGCGCTGACCGACCGCTGGGGCGCGCTCGGCGGCACGCCGAACGGCGGCTACATGCTCGCCGTCGCCCTGCGGGCGCTCTCGCGCGACATGCCGCACCCCGACCCGCTCGTGGTGTCCGCGCACTACCTCCGCCCCGGCGCGGTCGGGCCGGCCGAGGTCCGCACCGAGGTCGTCCGCGCCGGCCGCCGCGTCGCGACCGGCGAGGCGCGGCTGATCCAGGACGGCAAGGAGGCGGTCCGCCTGCTCGCCACGTTCGGCGACCTCGGAGCCGCCGCCGGCCGCACCGACGTCCGCAACGCCCCGCCGGACCTCCCGCCCCCGGAGGCCACGGCCGACGTGCTCGACGGCGGCGCGCTGCCGGGCGTGAGCATCACCGAGCGCTTCGACTACCGCGCCGCCCGGCTGCCCGGCTGGGCGACCGGCCGGCCGAGCGGCGAGCCCGTGGCGGAGTTCTGGATGCGCTTCCGCGACGGCCGCGACGCGGACCCGCTCGCGCTCGCCGCGCTCGTCGACGCCGCGGCGCCGGCGGTGCTCGAGCTCGGCGTGCCCGGATCGTCGACGATCGAGCTCACGGTCCACGTCCGCGGGCGGCCCGCGCCCGGCTGGCTGGCCTGCCGGGCATCCACCCGGCACGTGATCGGCGGCTTCCACGAGGAGGACTTCGAGATCTGGGACTCGAGCGGGCGGCTCGTCGCGCAGTCGCGCCAATTCGCGCTGCTACCGGAGTAGCCGCGTACGGCGATTCCCGCACCATGCGGGATCGCCGGTTGACCGATCCCGACCGGCGGGCTTCCATCGCCGGTGGTGCAGCAGCCTCGGCAGATCTACGCGTCGGCGGCCGACCGACGGCACGGGCGACGCTGGGCCCGCCGGCACCGGTCGTACTGGCTGCCCGCCGGCGTGCTGGCCCTCGCGATCGCGGCCGGCGAGGCGCTCCGCAGCCTTGCGTGACGTCGCCGGGCGCTCCGTCGCCGCGCGCACCGCGGTCGCCGCGGTCGCCGCCGTCGTCGTCAACGTCGTGCTGCAGGTGCTCGCCGTCGCGATCTTCGACATCCCCGACGACTTCGAGCACATCGCGCTGCGCGCGGTCGTCCTCTCGACGCTGATCGGCGTGGTCGCAGCCGGCGTCGTCTACGCCCTGATCGCGCGCAGCGCCCGTGATCCGGACCGGACATTCACGATCGTCGCCGTCGTCGCGTTCCTGCTCTCGCTGGCCGCGCCGCTCTCGCTCGGGTTCGACGAGACCGCCGCCGTCATCGCGCTCATGCTCATGCACGGGACGACGGCGGCGATCGTCGTGTTCGTCTTCACGCGGTGGCCGGGTGGCCTCAGAGCAGGAGGATGACCAGCACGGCGGCGATCACGGTGATGCCGAGCACGGCGTAGGCGGCGAACGCCTGCCACTGGTTCTCCCAGAACCCCGGCTTTGCCCGGTCGCGCGTGTAGCGCCCCTCGGGCGGCTCTCCGGTCCAGTCCTCGTCGTCGTTGGAGCTCACCTGATCTGCCTACCCGAGATCGCGCGCGCGACCACCAGCCGCTGGATCTCGGAGGTGCCCTCGAAGATCGTGTAGATCTTCGCGTCGCGGTGCATGCGCTCGACCGGGTACTCGCGCGTGTAGCCGTTGCCGCCGAGCACCTGGATCGCCCGCTCGGTGACCCACACGGCGACCTCGCCCGCCTTGAGCTTGGACATCGAGCCCTCGGCGTTCTCGAAGGTGCGGCCGCTGCGGCCCATCCACGACGCCCGCCACACGAGCAGTCGCGCGGCGTCGATCTCGGTCTTCATGTCGGCGAGCGTGAACGCGATCGCCTGGTTGTCGACGATCGGGCGCCCGAACTGCTCGCGCTCCCGCGCGTAGTCGAGCGCGTACTCGTACGCCGCGCGCGCGATCCCGAGCGCCTGCGCACCGACGGTCGGCCGCGTCGCCTCGAACGTCTGCATCGCCGCCTGCCCGCGCGAGCCGCCGCCCTCGCGCGCCCGGGCCAGCCGCTCCTCCAACCGCTCGTCACCCCCGAGCAGGCACGAGCCGGGGACGCGGCAGTCGTCGAGGAACACGTCGGCCGTGTGGGAGGCGCGGAGGCCGTGCTTGCGGACCTTCGTCCCCATGGTCAGGCCCGGCGTGCCGGGCGGGATCACGAACGCCGCCTGCCCGCGCGCGCCGAGCTCGCGGTCGACCGAGGCCACCACCACGTGGACGTCGGCGATGCCGCCGTTGGTCGCCCACGCCTTCTGCCCGTTGAGCACCCAGTCGTCCCCGTCGCGCACCGCCCGGGTGCGGAGCGAGGACACGTCCGAGCCGGCGTCCGGCTCGCTGACGCAGAACGCCGCCACCGCGGGCTCGGACGCGGTCCCGAAGCAGCGCGGGATCCACTCGCCGGCCTGCTCGCCGGTGCCCTGGCCGAAGATGGCGGCCACGGCGAGCGACGTGCCCATGATCGCCATGCCGATCCCGGCGTCGCCCCAGAACAGCTCCTCGTTGACGATCGGCAGCGTCAGCCCCGTCTCGTCGGCGTAGAACTGGGCGAGCGCCTCCATGCCGTAGAGGCCGATCTTGGCCGCCTCGGCGATGATCGGCCACGGCGTCTCCTCGCGCTCGTCCCACTCGGCGGCGGCCGGGCGCACGACCTGCTCGGCGAAGCCGTGCACCCAGTCGCGGATGTCGCGCTGATCCTGCGAGAGCTCGAGCGAGAACGGGGCGGCGGTGGCGGCTTCCATGCCGCCGATGCTTACCAGTGCCGCGCGCTACACGCGCCGCTCGCCCGCGGGCTCGCTGACGCGGTCGCGCTCGACCCGCCCGTTGCGCCCGAAGCGATGCGTGCGGTCGTCGTCGACGGCCACCTCGCGGCGGCGCCCGACCCGCGGCAGCATCGCCACGACGAGCAGCGCCACGGCGGCCGCGCCGAACGCGAGCATGGTGCCGCCGTTGGCGGCGAACACGCCGAGCACGTCGCTGCCGTCGACGATCGCGATCACGGCGGCCGCCGCCATCGCGAGGCCGACGATCATCGCCATCGTCTTCGCGCCCCAGTGCAGCGGCGCGCTGAGCAGCAGGATCACGCCCGCGCCCGCGAACAGCAGCCACGTCCAGCCGTTCCCCTCGATGCCGAGGAACGTGCCGCCGGTGACGTCACCGTCCGGCGCGTTGGTCGTGAAGTCGGTCGAGCCGAACAGCAGCCCGAGGATGCCGCCGGCCAGCAGCACGGCGCCGATGATCCCGACCGGCCCCTTGGCCAGCGAGACGCCTTTCGTACGGTCCATGAAGCGCTCCTTTCCTTACCTCCCTTCTTCCCGTATCCGGGTGCGTCGATGCCTCAGAGGTCGGCCTTCTGGAACTCGTACGACTTGGCCGCGTCGGACTCGTACTGGTACTCGAGCGTGCCGAGCCCGAACGGCTTGTCGGGATCGACCTCGTAGATCGTCGACATGCGCGACGGGTTGCGCTCCTCGGCGGCCCCGTACTGGTAGTCGCCGGACAGGCCGTCGAAGCTGACCGTGCCCATCTCCTCGGAGGCCTTCGCGATCCCCTCACGCGAGAGGTCGCCGAGCTCGACCGCCTTCTCGAGCAGCGCGGTCATGGCGATCCCCTGCAGGTAGCCGAACGAGAAGTAGTAGTCCGGGTCCTGATCGGGCTTGAACTCCTTCACGCGCGCGAGCAGGTCCTTCGAGCCGGGCACGCTGTCGTCGCCCCACTCGGTCCCCTCGGCCACGATCCACGTCGTCTGCTTGAGGTAGTCGGCCAGCGGCGAGGCCCCGAGCTCGTCGATCCACGACGGCGACTGGCCGATCCAGCGCGGCGCGAAGCCGAGCTTGGCGGCCGTGCCCCAGATCGTGCCGGCGTCGGTCGGGGTGGCGACGAGGAAGACGGCGTCGCACTTGGACCGCTGGAGCCGCTGCACCTGGCCGGTCACGTCCTTGTCGCCGACCTTGAACTTCTGCGTGTCGGCGACCTCGAAGCCGAGGTTCTCGGCCGCGTAGTCGACGCCCGCCTGGCCCGCCTCGCCGTAGGCGTCGTCCTGGATGAACGTGCAGATGTTCTTGCCCTTGCCGTCGGCCTCGTTGATGTAGTAGTCGAGCGCGTTGATGGCCTGCACCTGGTAGGGCCCGCCGACCGGGAGCAGGTTCGGCTCGCGGACCCAGAACGCGTCGAGCGACGCGGGCGCCGCGATGATGTTGTCCTGCGCGAGCTGCGGCAGGACGGCGAGCGTCGGCGCCGTGCCGAGCACCTGCGTGAAGGCCACGACGTCCTGCTTGATCTTGTTGTACTGCTGGACCGTCTTGGGCGGCGAGTACTGCGTGTCCTCCTGGACCAGCTCGACCGGGTACTTGCCGGCGATCCCGCCCTTCGAGTTGACGTAGTCGAAGTAGACCTGGTTGCCGGCGGTCAGCGGCTGGCCGATCACCGCCACCGGCCCGGACAGCGGCGTGAGCACGCCGAGCTTGATCGTCTTGCCGTCGAAGCCGGGTCCGGACTGGAGCTCGGCCTCGCCTCCGCCCTCGCCCGACGATTCACCCTCGTCGGCAGCACCTCCACAGCCCGCGATCGCCAGCAACGCGACGAGCAGCAAGAGCACCCTCTTCATCGCTCTCCTCCTAGTACGAGAACGGCCATGCCTTGAAGTACGCCTTCAGACGGAGCCACATGGCAGCCAGCCCACGTGGCTCGAACATCAGGAACAGGACGATCAGCAGGCCGAAGATGGCCTGGTTGAGGGAGAAGACCGAGATGAAGCCGTCGTCGGCCGCCGTGGTGGCCACGCCCGGGATCGAGTCCGAGTAGTTCTCGATCACGGCCGGCAGGCCGCCGAGGAACAGCGCGCCGAGCACGGCGCCGAACACCGTGCCGACGCCGCCGACGATGATGATGGCGATGTACTGGATGGAGAGGAACAGCGTCCACTCCTCCGGGGAGACGTACTGCTGGTAGGCGCCGTAGAGCGCGCCCGCCAGCGCCGCGAAGCCGCTGGAGACCGCGAACGAGGCGACCTTGTAGCGCCCGAGCTCGACGCCGATGATCTCGGCCGCCACGTCGCGGTCGCGGATCGCCTGGATCGCGCGGCCGGGCCGGGTGCGGACGATGTTCTTGGCGAGCAGGGCGCAGAGCCCCACGAGCCCCCACACGAGCCAGAACCAACCCTGGTTGCGGATGTACTCGTCGCCGAGGATCGTGATGGAGTTGAAGTCGATCGGCCCGAGCGACGCCTCGGCCGTGACCGAGGTGCCCGAGTTGCCGCCCGTGACCCCCTGCAGGTTGCGGAACACGTAGTCGCCGAGGAAGACGAGCCCGAGCGTGACGATGGCCAGGTAGTTGCCGCGCAGCCGCAGCGCGAACGGGCCGATCAGGGCGCCGACGAGCGCGCCGAACAGCGCCGCGGCCGGGAGCCAGAGCACGAGCGGCAGCCCGAGGTCGCCGCCCACGACGGCCGCCGTGTACGCGCCGGCGCCGATGAAGAACGCGTGGCCGAGCGAGACCTGGCCGGTGTAGCCGGTGAGCAGGTTGAGCCCGATCGCGCCGATCGCCGCGATGCCGGCGTAGTTGAGGACCGACAGCCAGAACGGGTCGGTCATGAACATCGGGGTCAGCAGCCAGAGCGCGACCAGCACGACGAGCCAGAGCTTCGCCGCCCGCGTGCGGAAGAGCCTGAGGTCGTCGGCGTAGCGGCGGGTGAGGTTGGGGTGCGGCTTCGCCATCTACACGCGCCTGACCTCTCGCGTGCCGAACAGCCCGTAGGGCCGCACGAGCAGGATCACGATCATCACCACGTAGGGCATGACCGCGCCGAAGTTCTGCCCGAGCCACGGCGCGACGTCCTCCTGGTAGCCGGCCGTGAGCGCCTGGGTGAGGCCGATGATCAGCCCGCCGGCCACCGCGCCGACGGGCGAGTCCATGCCGCCCACGATCATGGCCGGGAACGCGACCAGCGCGATCGCGCCGATGGTCGGCGAGAGCGCGGCGGGACCGCTCGCCAGCGTCACGCCGGCCAGCGCCGCCAGGCCGGCGCTGATCGCCCACGAGACCGCGAACACGCGCCGGGCGCTGATCCCCTGCGCCAGCGCGGCCTCGGCGTCGAACGCCGTCGCCCGCATGGCCACGCCGAGCGTGGAGAGCCGGAAGAAGACGAAGAAGCCGGCCAGCACGGCGGCGGCGATGCCGAGCGTCCAGAGGTCGCGCACGGCCATCACGACCTCGCCGGTCTTGACCGTCTCCACGCCCCACGGGTCGGCGAGGTTGAGGTTGTCGAAGCCCCAGATCGCCGTGATCGCCTGCTCGATGATGAACAGCAGGCCGATCGTGATCATGATCACCGCGAACACCGGCTCGCCGACCATCCGCCGCAGCACCGTGCGCTCGAGGCCGGCACCGAACAGCGAGGCGCAGAGCACGGCGAGCAGGACGGCGAGCGCGAACGGCAGGTCGGCGCCGTTGGCGAACGCGTAGGTGAGGTAGGCGCCGAGCGCGACCAGCCCGCCCTGGGCGAAGTTGATGACGCCGGTGGCGCGGTAGATGATCACGAAGCCGAGCGCCACCAGGGCATACCGCGCGCCCAGCGCCAGCCCGTTGAAGCAGAGCTGCAGGAACTCATCCATACAAGGCCTCGATCTGCTGCTCGAACTGCTTCTCGATCGCCCGGCGCTTGACCTTCAGCGTCGCGGTCAGCTCGCCGTCCTCGTGGTCGAGCTCCTTCTCGAGCAGGGCGAAGCGCTTGATCGTCTCCACCTGCGCGAGCTCGGCGTTGACCTGCTCGACCCACTCGCCGACCAGCGCGCGGACCTCCTCCTTGCGCGAGAGGTCGCCGTAGGTCGTGAAGGCCAGGCCGTTGCGCGCGGCCCAGTCGCTCACGGTGTCGGACTCGATCCCGATCAGCGCGACGAGGTACTTGCGGCGGTCGCCGACCACCATCGCCTCGCGCACGTACGGCGACACCTTGAGCCGGTTCTCGATCTCCGAGGGCGAGACGTTCTTGCCGCCGGCGGTGATGATCACGTCCTTCTTGCGGTCGGTGATCGTGAGGTGGCCCTGCTCGTCGAGCTCGCCGACGTCGCCGGTGTGCAGCCAGCCGTCGGGGTCGATGGCGGCGGCCGTGGCCGCGTCGTCCTTGAAGTAGCCGCCGAACACGGCCGGTGACCGGGTGAGGATCTCGCCGTCCTCGGCGATCCGCACCTCGACGCCCTCGAGCGGCGTGCCGACGGTGCCGATCCGCACGTCGTCGTACGGCATGAACGTGCAGACCGCGGTGTTCTCGGTCTGCCCGTAGATCTCGTAGACCGGCACGCCTAGCGCCCAGAAGAACTCGAGCACCTGCGGGGCGATCGGGGCGGCGCCGCACACCGCCCGCTCGACGCGCGCGAGCCCGAGCTTGTCGCGCAGCGCGCGCAGCGCGAGCGCGTCGGCGAACGCGGCGCGGACGCGGTCGGCGGGCCCGAGCGACCCGCGCATGCGCTTCGGCGCCAGCGCGCGCCCGCTGCGCATCGCCGTCCGGTAGGCCGCCCGCTTGAGCAGCGACGCGTCGGCCATCTTGATCTCGACGGTGGCCAGCATCTTCTCCCACACGCGCGGGACGGCCGCGAACAGCGTCGGCTGCACGTCGCGCAGGTCCTGCGCGAACGACTCGCCGCCCTCGCCGAAGTTGACGACGTAGCCGGTGCCGAGGCCGTTGATGACCGAGCCGAGCCGCTCGGCCACGTGGCACAGCGGCAGGTAGGAGAGGACCTCGTCGTCGGGGCCGGTTCCGAACGCGCGCTGGAAGGTGCCGGCCGCCCAGGTGAGGTTGGCGTGGGTGAGCATGGCGCCCTTGGGCGGCCCGGTCGTGCCGCTCGTGTAGACGATCACCGCGGTGTCGGAGTCGTCGAGGCCCTGCGCGAAGTCCTCGAGCGGCTCGTGGTCCTCGAGCTGCTCCCACGTCATGACGTCCCCGAGGTCGCGCACGTTGCGCGGGTCGATGAGGACGATCCTGCGCAGGGAGGGCAGCCGCTCGCGGACGGCGAGCGCCTTGTCGAGCTGCTCCTCGTCCTCGGCGATCAGCACGACCGTCTCCGAGTGCCCGAGCAGGTACTCGACCTCGACCGCCGGGCTGGTCGGGTAGACGCCGACGCTGACCGCGCCGAGGCCCTGGATGGCCAGGTCGCCGATCACCCACTCGGGGCGGTTCTCGCTGTGGATCGCCACGCGGTCGCCCGGCTGGACGCCGAGCTCCTTCAGGCCGGCGGCGATGCGCCTGACCCGGTCGGCGTACTGGCTCCACGTGAGCTCGTGCCAGCGGCCCCGGCGCTTCTCGCGGATGGCGGGCGCGTCGGGCCGCTCGCGGGCATGGTTCAGCAGCAGGTCGGGGAGCGTGCTCATCCTCCACCCCCCAGGTAGGCCTCGATCACGCGCGGGTCGGCCTGCACCTCGGCCGGGGTGCCGGTGGCCAGCGGGGTCCCGAAGTCGAGCGCCATGACGCGGTCGGCGAGGTCCATGACCAGCCGCATCTCGTGCTCGACGAGGATCACCGCGAGGTCGAGCCGCTCGCGCACCTCGATCACGTAGCGCGCGAGGTCCTCGGTCTCCTCCAGGTTCATGCCCGCCACGGGCTCGTCGAGCAGCAGCAGCCGCGGCTCCATCGCCAGCGCGCGCCCGAGCTCGAGCCGCTTCTGCAGCCCGTACGGCAGCAGCCCGGCCGGAGTGTGCCGGTGCGCCTCCATCTCGAGCAGCTCGACCACTTCCTCGACCGCCTCGCGGTGCTCGATCTCCTCGCGCTTGGCCCGTCCCCACCACACCGCGCCCGAGATGAACCCGGTGCGCATCAGGTGATGGCGCCCGAGCATCAGGTTGTCGATCACCGTCAGGTGCGCGAACAGGCCGAGGTTCTGGAACGTGCGCGCCCCCCCGAGGCGAGCCACGGCCGGCGGCGAGCGGCCGATCAGGCTCTCGCCGCCCAGGCGGATCGAGCCCTTCTGCGGCCGGTAGACGCCGTTGATGCAGTTGAAGATCGAGGTCTTGCCGGCGCCGTTGGGGCCGATCACGGCGAACAGCTCGCCGGGACGCACCTCGAACGTGACGTCGTCGAGCGCGGTCACGCCGCCGAACCGCAGCGTGACGTCCTCGACCGCGAGCAGCGGCTCGGCGGGCGCCCGGCGCTCGGCGCGCTCGGCGGCGGGTTCGCGGACGCTCAGCCGCTCCATCGCTTGCGGCGGCGGTAGGACTTCACGTCGCGGAACGAGCGCCGGCCGGTCTCGCCCACGCCGAGGTAGAACTCCTGGATGTCCTGGTCGGCCATCAGCTCGGCGGTCGGCCCGTCCTTGACCACGCGGCCGGTCTCCATCACGTAGCCGTGGCTCGCGATCGCGAGCGCCATCGCCGCGTTCTGCTCCACGAGCAGCACGCTGACGCCCTGGCGGTTGAGCTCGACGACCGTGTCGCGCACCTGCTCCACCAGCAGCGGGGCGAGGCCGAGCGACGGCTCGTC
>Ga0081538_10001555_pt1 | contig 23525 bp, 21 predicted proteins | sample TabmetS5T2R1_FD_71022 | JGI IMG/M metagenome (GOLD analysis project Ga0081538, IMG submission 71022) | Tabebuia heterophylla rhizosphere microbial communities from the University of Puerto Rico - S5T2R1 | ecosystem: Host-associated > Plants > Roots > Rhizosphere ... | reverse complement strand
GACGATCCTCCCCACGGGGCGGCTTCCATCGACTCGCGGAAGAACGCCTCGACCTCGCCCTCCGACGACTCCGACGTCAGGTCGCCGTGACCCAGTCGCTCGCGGGCCGCGGCGGCGTCGACGAAGGTGACCACCTCGGCATCGGCCGGCAGCACCGCCAGGACGTCGTCCACCGACTCGGACTCGGCGTCGGGCCAGACCACGACGGCGACGACAACGGCCGCCACGACGATCACGCACCCGGCGACGAGGGGCAGCACGAGGCGGCGCACGATCTACCTCCGAACTCGATCGGCTCACTGCTCCGCCGCACTCTGCCAGACGCGAGGGCCGCGCGACCTCCACCGGTCGTACGCTGGTCCCGGAGGATGACCGCCATGGGTTACCGCCTGCTCGCCGACGGCCTGCTCGTGCTGCACGGCGCGTACCTGGCCTTCCTCGTCCTGGGCGGATTCCTGGCCTGGCGCTGGCGCTGGGTGCTCTGGGCACACCTGATCGCGGTCGCGTGGGCGGTCCCGCTGGTCGTCACCGACGCGTTCCCCTGCCCCTTCACCGAGTCGGAGAAGTGGCTGCAGGAGAAGGGCGGCGAGCAGCCGTACGAGGGCGGCTACATCGAGCACTACCTCGACGGCCGGCTCTGGCCCGAGGACGCGACGTGGATCGTGGAGATCGTCGCGTTCAGCCTGGTCACGATCTCGTACGTCGGGCTCGTGGTGCTGCGGCGACGCCGGCGGAAGGATCGCGAGCCCGTCGGTACGTGACGGGTGCACCACCGGCTCGAAGGACGTGGTGCAGACGTCACGTACGACGGAAGGCGTCGCGGGCGACTAGCCCTCTGACGGACCGAGGGCCGCATCGCCTCCGGCCGGCGCGGCGGGCCCGGCGTCCTTGAGCTCGACGAAGAGGACGTGGGTGTCGGTGTCGCCGATGTTCTCACCCGCGTGCTCCTGGGCGTCGAGCCATCGAGTCAGCCCCGCCTCGAGCTCGACGTCGACCTGTCGGCCAGCCGCGTACAGCCGGCGCCGGAAGGAGCTCAGCGTGTACATCACACTGTCGGGATGCCGGTGCGGCGTCGTCTTGGCCCCCGGCTCGTCCTTGTACTCCAGGACGCGTACGCGGTCGTTCTCGAAGACCGTCCGATAGAGGTCCGGGTTGGACACGGTGGGGTCGCTGTCCATGTCGACAGCGTACGGCTCCGTTCGGCCGCGATGTCGGAATCCGACCCGAGCGCCTCAGCGGTAGCGCCGGGCGACGTTGTCGGCCGCCGACGGGCCGGGCTGCCAGGACGCGATCCAGGGGCCGGTGCCCTCGGAGGGGTCGACGACGCCGGCCTCGAGCCAGGTGAACGCGTCGTCGAGCGTCCGCTTGGCGATCTGCCGGTCGAGCTCGTCGGTGTTGCTCCACAGCCGACCGAACAGCTCGTCGACCCGCAGCCGGGCCTGTCGACAGAAGGCGTCGGCGAGCTCGTACGCCGCGTCGCCGCCCGCCTGCTCGGCCTCGGTCTCGGCATCGGCGCGCAGCATCTCGGCCCGTGAGCAGGCGGCTGCCATGGCGAACAGCTCGGCACCGATGTCGACGACCCGGCCGAGGAAGACCTGTCGGTATTCCAGCTTGGCCTGCCACCGACTCATGCCGTAGAACGTCTGTCGGGCGAGCTTCCGCGACGAGCGCTCGACGTACCTCAGGTGCTTGGCGAGCGAGCCGAACTCGCCGTACGCGCTGGGCATCGAGCCCTTGCCGGCGACGAGCTTTGGCAGCCACCCGGCGTAGAAGCCGCTGGCCTTCGCGGCGGCCTTCGCCTTCCGCGACAGGTCCGCGTCCGGATCGGCGAGGTCGCCGGCGGCCTTCAGATGGGCGTCGACCGCCTCGCGGGCGATCAGCAGGTGCATGATCTCCGACGAGCCCTCGAAGATCCGGTTGATCCGGAGGTCGCGCAGCACCTGCTCGGCCGGCACGGCGCGTTCACCGCGGGCGGCGAGCGACTCGGCGGTCTCGTACCCCCGGCCGCCCCGGATCTGCACCAGCTCGTCGGCGATCTTCCACGCCATCTCGCTCGCCCACAGCTTCGCCAGCGCGGCCTCGATGCGGATGTCCTTGGTGCCGGCGTCGGCCAGCTGGGCGGACATGTCGAGTACGGCCTCGAGCCCGAACGTCGTGGCGGCGATGAACGAGATCTTCTCCGCGACGGCGGCGTGCTGGCCGACCGGTCGGCCCCACTGCACTCGGGCCGCCGACCACTCCCGGGCGATCTTGAGGCACCACTTTCCGGCGGCCGTGCACATCGCGGGGATGGACAGTCGGCCCGTGTTGAGGGTGGTCAGCGCGATCTTCAGCCCCTCGCCCTCGCGGCCGAGACGGTTCTCCGCCGGCACCCGTACCTGGTGGAAGCGGGTCACGCCGTTCTCGAGGCCCTTGAGTCCCATGAAGGCGTTGCGGTTCTCGACCGTGATGCCGGGCGAGTCGGTCTCGACGACGAACGCCGTGATGCCGCCGCGACCGCCGTCGTGCTTGGGCACCTGCGCCATCACGACGACGAGCTCGGCAATGACGCCGTTGGTGGTCCAGAGCTTGACGCCGTCGAGCAGGTACGCCGCGCCGTCGTCCGTGGGGGTCGCCGTCGACGCCATCCGGGCCGGGTCGGAGCCCACGTCCGGCTCGGTGAGCAGGAACGCGGTGACCGCGCCCTCGGCACATCGCGGCAGGAAGCGCTGCTTCTGCTCCTCGGTGCCGAACGTCTTCACCGGCTCCGGTACGCCGATCGACTGGTGGGCCGACAACAGCGCGCCGATCGTCGGGTGCACCGAGCCCGCCATCATGAGCGCCTTGCCGTAGTACGACATCGGCAGGCCGAGCCCCCCGTACTCCTCGGGGATCTTCAGGCCGAAGCAACCCAGGTCGGCGAACCCCTGGACGTACTCGTCGGGGACCTTGTCCTCCCGCTCGACCCGGCCACCGTCGAGCGACTCGCAGTACGCCTGCAGCTTGGCCAGGAACGCCTCGCCGCGGGCGACGTCCTCGGGGCTGGGCCGGGGATGCGGGTGGATGAGGTCGAGGTCGAACCGACCGAGGTAGAGCTCCTTCGCGAAGCTCGGCCGACTCCATTCGGTCTCACGGGCGGCCTCGGCGACCTCGCGGGCCTGGCGTTCGGTCACATCGGTGCTCATCGCGATCACACTCCAGGGGTTACTCCCCAGTGTTACTCGCAAGTAGCTCGATGGGAAGACGCTCTGTCTCGCAGCTCGCCGAGTGGCGCGATTTCCCGGTCCCATGCAACCTCGGCCGGGCGTCGTCTCTCTAGAGGGCGTGGATCGACGACGCCCCGACCCCGCGGACCACGACGCGTACCGAGGGGTGCCCGCGGGCGGGTTCCGGACGGCGCTGGCCCTCGCCCTCGCGCCCGACGAGCGTCGCCCCTCGACCGACCGGTGGAATCGACCCGCCCACTGTCGGGCCGTTCTCCTCTCCGCCGTCGCCTACACCGTGGCCGTCACCGCCCTCGCGTCCTGGCGCGGGCCCGGTATCAGTCCGGACTCGGTCGCCTACGCCTCCGCGGCGAACGGGCTGGTGGAGGCCGGCGCGCTGACGATGTTCGACGGCGAGTACCTGCGCTTCTTCCCACCCGGACTCCCGCTCACCCTGGCTGGCCTGGGCATGCTCGGCGTGCCGCTCGGCCTCGCCGCGACGCTGCTCAACTGCGTCGCCGCGAGCGGCACCGTCGTCGTCACCGAGCGGATCGCCGCCCGGGCGACCGGGTCGCCGGTGCTGGCGGCTGCCTGCGCCGTGACCCTCGCGGTCTCGATGGGCTTCCTCTCGGTGAACGCGATGCTGTGGACCGAGCCCGTCGTCGGCCTGACCACCGCGGTCTGGCTTCTGTTGCTCCAGCGGCTGTATGCGAGGGCGGGCCTGATCCGCGCCGACGGCATGGCGCTGGCGCTGGTCATCACGATCGCCTCCACCTATCGCTACGCAGCGATCTGGATGATCGCGGTCACCGCCCTCAGCGTCGCGGTCGTCTACTGGCGCCGTGGCCGCGGACGTGCCCTCGCCCTGTCAGCACTCGTCGCCGCCGCCGCTGCGGTCGGCCTGGCCGGCGTCGCCGTCGAGAACGCTCGGCATGGCATCGGGCCGCTGGGTCATCGGGCGCCGTCGACCTCGGACGGCCTGGACGTCGGCCAGCAGGTCCTCACCGGCCTCGGCGCACTCGTCGTCAACACCGACGACGCGCCGGTCCCCTTGCTGTGGGCGGCCGGAACGGCAGTCATCGCGGCCGTGATGATTCTGCTGGCCCGCGCGGGCCGGTCGTGGCGATGGCGGTGGCGGTCGGGATGGCTCAGGCATCCGCTGACCCCGCTGATCCTGGCGACGACGGCGTACTGGGCGTTCCTCGTGGCCAGCGAGCTGACGACGGCGATCAACGGGATCGGATTCCGCCTGCTGTATCCGATCCTGCCGGCGATGGTCGTCCTCGGCGTCCTAGGAGTCCGTAACCTGCTGGTCGGGTCCCGCCGCCCAGCCGCCCGACGGCTGTGGCAGTTGCGTTTCCGGGTGTTCGCGGCCTACGTCACGGCTCTGGCGTGCGTCGGGATCGGCTGGGCGTTCGACGCCGCCGACCGGGGCATCCAGTACAACCGGGTCGCCCTACGGGACGAGGCGTGGATTCCCGTCGTACGGCAGCTCCCCGTCGACGCGGGTCTGATCAGCAACGATCCGTACGCCGTGCACTGGCTGACCGGGCGGACCCCCGTCCATCCGTCGTTCGGCCTCGACTTCTACGCGAACGGCGATTCGGACGAGCGGGCTCGAACGCTGTGCTCGCTCGTCTACGACACTCCCGACACCTATCTGCTCTGGCTGGGCGACGGGGCGACGAAGGGGGTGCGGGACTTTGCGGCAATGGGATTCGGCACCACGGAGGTATCGACCGGTGATGGCTATTCCGTGTTCGACGTCGACGGCTGCTATCGGCTCGATCGCTGAACCGTCCGCGCGCCCGACGCATGCGACGATGGTCGTCAGCTCGACGGCAGGGGCGGGGAGTGGATCCGCGAGGAGTCGGCCCGTGACGACGTACGGCGGACAGGGCTTCGAAGAGTTCGTGCACGCCGAGTTTCCGCGACTGTGGCGACTCGGCCGGGTGCTGTCCGGACGCGACGACGACGCGTGGGACCTCGCCCAGGAGGCCCTCGTCAAGGTGGGCCTGCACTGGTCCCGCATCGACCGCGGTGGAAATCCGGGCGCCTACGCACGTACCTGCCTGGTCCGCCTCCACATCGCCGGGACGCGACGGCGACGTCGGGAGACTCCGGTCGAGCCGGCCCACCTCGACCGGGCCGCGCCGAACGACCTGCCGACCGACGCGGTCGATCGGGCCGACCAGGTCGCCCGACTGCTCGCCCGGGTGCCGCCGCGGCAGCGCGCCGCGATGATCCTGTACTACCTCGAAGACCTGTCCATCCGCGACATCGCCGCCATCCTGCGTTGCAGCGAGGGGACCGTGAAGAGTCAGCTCGCTCGCGGCCGAGCCGGGCTGCGGAAGCACGTGGCAGATCCGGGCGTCGGCAGTCGGACGAGGAGAGGGGAGGACGACCCACGATGAGCGACGACTCCTCGGACGACCAGATCCGGGCCGCGTTTCGTGAGCTTCGCGATCGTCATCAGCCGCCACCGCCGGCCACCGACGCCATCGTCGGCGAGGTGCACCGGCAGCGACATCGGCGCCGCCTGACGGTCGTCACCGTCGCGGCCGCGACTGTCGTCGCGTTCATCCTTCCCATCGTCGTGGTGACATCCGTCCTCGGCGGGTCGGACGACGCCGCCGACGGCAACCCGGCGATCTGCGCAGAAGCGTTCTTCACGTCGGGCGAGGGTGACCGGTACGAGGGCGCGTACGCCGTCTTCGGCTTCGACGAGCACGGCGTCAGAAGGGAGCAGCTCACCCACGACCACGCCTCTCAGGAGGCCGTGCTGAGTCCGGACGGCGAGCGGATGGTCGTCGTGTCCGGTCGAGGCCACCGGCACAGCCCCGAGTGGGGCTTCCCTGTGACGTCGCTCTACGTCTCCGACCTCGACGGCGGCGACGAGCGTCGACTGACGACAGGTCACGTCGACGATCTTCCGGCCTGGTCGCCGGACGGGTCGCAGATCGCGTTCGTCCGCCGCGTCGAGCCCTCGGACCAGCTCCTCGTGATCGACCTGGCGAACCCGACCAGTCCCACCGTGATCGAGAGCTTCCGCCGGGGGTTGGGCCGGCCGAGCTACCTCGCCTGGCTCGACGACGACACTGTCGCGTGGTGGGGTGAGTCAGCGGGTGGCCGCCGGGCACCGCTTCTCAGTCGCGACGCCGACGGCACCGGGCCGACCTCGACGATCGCGCCGAAGGTCTTCAACCCGGTCCTGAGCGCGGATCGACGACAGGTCGCCTACACCGCCGGGGTCGAGGGCGACGGCAGCCTCGAGCAGATCGCCGTGCGCGACCTCGCCACCGGGGCCACCACGACGATCGCCGACTCCGCCAGCCAGTTCACCACGCCGGTGGCCTGGACCTCGGACGACCGCCTCTTCTTCACCCGCAACGTCGAAGGCCCGGGCGTGAGCCTCGTGGCGGCCGAGGACGGCGGCCAGGGACCCTCGGAGGTGCTCGGTCAACCGGAGTGGGAAGGGTACGAAGCGGTGCACCTCAACCCCGTCTGCGGTTAGCCTTCCCTACGTCCGGGGCGTCGATGACAAGATGACGTCATGAGCGCCACCAGCCTGGACAACGTCGGCCGCGAGCAGCTCGAACAGGCGCGGCGGTCGACCAACGGCCGCGCGTCGAGGACCCTGCATCACGGGCATCGGCTGCACCAGACGCTGCTCGCCCTGACCGCCGGCACCCGGCTCGCCGAGCACCAGAGCCCGGGCGACGCCACCGTCCAGTGCCTGCGGGGACGGATCGTCCTCAACGACGGAGCCGGCGGCCTGACCGTACCGGCGGGATCGCTGGTGAACGTACCCGCCCGGCGGCACGACCTCGTCGCCGAGGAGGACTCGCTGGTCGTGCTGACGGTGGCGCGGTAGGCGACCCCATGGCGGGCAAGCAGCGGGTCGACCGACAGACCGTCGATCTGTCCGCGTACCCCGATCTGGTGGTCATCTACCTCGGCATGCGCGTCCGGTCCTGGCGCGGGCTCCGCAAGCTGGCCACGACCGGCCGGCAGATCCAGGCGGGAGTACGCCGGAATCCTGACGGGCTCCTGCTCCACGAGGACCTGATGTTCGGCTTGCTGCCGCCGCACCTGGGTATGCGGCAGTACTGGCGCGACCTCGACGCGTTGGAGCGGTGGACCCGCGAGCTGCCGCACCAGCAGTGGTGGCGCGAGTTCCTCCGCGACTCCGCCGGCACCGGGTTCTGGCACGAGACGTACTTCATGCGCGGCGGGATGGAGGCCGTGTACGACGACCTCGACCGGCCGGTGGGAATGCAGCGGTTCGCGCCGTTGGAGCCGGCGCGGGGACGGCTGTTCAGCGCCCGCGGCCGGCTCGGCCTCGGCGCACCGCGGGTCGATCCCGTGATCCCGGAGGACGAGCTGTGAGGGGATCAGCACTGTCGCAGTGACGGACCAGCACTGTCGCAGTGACGGATCAGCGCTGTCGCAGTGACGGATCGTCGAGGGGGAAGGGGCCGGTGCCGACGGTGACCAGCCGCTGGGTGGCCCGGGTGAGCACGACGTACAGGGTGCGCCAGCCCGACTCCGACTCGGCCACGATCTCGGTCGGCTCGACCACGACGACCCCGTCGAACTCGAGGCCCTTGCTGGCCAGGCCGTCGAGCACGCTCACCCGACCGTCGTACGGCTCGCCTTCGACCCATTCGGCCACCGCCGTACGTCGCGCCACCGGCGTCACGACCGCGACGGTGCCCTCGACCGCGGTCGCGACCTCCCGCACCGCGGCGACCACCGACTCGCGCAGGTCCGACGCGGCGACGGTCCGGTGGTCCGGGTCGATGCCGGTGCGGCGCACCGCCTGCGGCAGGTCCGGGCTCGCGACCGCGAGTCGGGCCACCCGAGCGGCCAGCTCGAAGACCTCGGCGGAGTTGCGGTAGTTGGTCGACAGCCGGAACGCGTGCTCCGGCTTGTCCCGCAACGCCTCGGCGCGGGCGCGGGCCGCCTCGTCGGGCAGCGGCCAGGCCGACTGGGCGGCGTCGCCGACGACCGTCCAGCTGGCGTAGCGACCGCGGCGGCCGAGCATCCGCCACTGCATCGGCGACAGGTCCTGCGCCTCGTCGACGAGCAGGTGCGCGTACGCGTCGTCCTCGGTACGTCGGGTCGAGCGCAGGCCCACACCGTCGTCGCGCTCGAAGCTCATCAGCTGTCGCGGCGCGTCGGCGGCGGCCTCGCCCGTGGGTGACTCCTCGGGCACGTCGCCGAGCAGGTAGCGCAGCTCGTCGATGAGCGGCACGTCCTCGATCGACGGGTCGTCGGGCGCCGACCACGACGCGGCGAGCGACTCGACCTCGGCCGGCTCCAGGATGTCGTCGGCGTAGCGACGTAGCCGGTCGGCGTCGTGCAGCCAGCCCCAGGCCTCGACGGCGTCCAGGGCCGGCCACCACGCGTCGACGAACGTCTCGAACTCCGACGCGCCGGTGAGGCGGCGTACGAAGTCGTCCCGGCCGTCCTCGAGACCGCGACCGCCGGTCACCTGCGGCCACAGCGCGTCGGCCAGCGCGTGCTCGGCACGGGAACGCGCCCGATTGTGCTTGTGACCGCTGAGGACCTGCCGCCGGATGCCGCGCAGGCGGCGCTCGTCGAGTCGGAGCACGTTGTCGCGGTAGAACCAGCGGAACTCGCGGGGCGCATCCGGCGGCCCGGCCCGAACCATCCGACTCAGCACGCGGCGCATCCGCTCCGACCCCTTGATCGCCGCCACCGCGGGCGCGTCGTGCCGGCTCGCGGAGATCCCGTCGACGATCTCGCCGAGCGACCGCAGCGTCACGTTGGTCTCGCCGAGGCTCGGCAGCACCCGCTCGATGTAGCTCATGAAGATGCCCGACGGTCCGACGACGAGCACGCCACCGGACTCGAAGCGTCGACGATCGACGTAGAGCAGGTAGGCGGCTCGGTGCAGGGCGACGACGGTCTTGCCGGTGCCCGGACCACCGCTGATCGCCGTGACGCCGCGGCTCGGGGCCCGGATCGCCTCGTCCTGCTCCTTCTGGATCGTCGCGACGACCGAGTGCATGTGGGCGTCGCGGGCCCGGCTGATCTGGGCCAGCAGCGCGCCCTCGCCGACGACGATCATGTCGTCCGGTGCGGCGTCGGCGTCGAGCAGCTCGTCCTCGATCGTCTCGACCTGCTGGCCCTTGCAGTGCAGCACCCGGCGCCGGACCACGCCGGTCGGCTCTTGCGCGGTCGCCCGGTAGAACACCCCGGCCGCGGGCGCCCGCCAGTCGACCAGCAACACCTCGCGATCCGCGTCGCGCAGGCCGATCCGACCGATGTGGCGAGTGTCGCCGTCGACGAGATCGAGCCGCCCGAAGACCAGTCCCTCGTGTGCCGCGTCGAGCGTGGCGATCCGCCGGGCCGCCTGGTAGACCATGGCGTCACGCTCGACCAGTCCGCCCTCGTGGCCGAGTCGACCGCGTCCGTGACCCTCGACCGCCAGCGCCTTCGCCTGCGCGGCCGCCTCGTCCAGCCGCCGGTAGACCACGTCGACGTACGCCTGCTCGCCGGCGATCTCGCGGGCGACGGTCGAGTCGGATGGCGGGGCGGACCCGGCAGCGCTGTCAGACACCGTTCTCCTCACGCGCTGGGCATGGCACGAACGACCTAGTTTACCGACGCGCCGGCTCGCTGACCGGGTCGTCTGCGGTACGGATGGGCCCCGCGACGGCCCGGCGTCAGGGCTTGCGCTTGTCGAGGAAGGCGCTCATCGCCTCGATCGCCTCGTCGGAGCTGAACAGCCGCGCCGACTGGCGGACGACCAGCTCGCCGAACTCGTCGATCGAGTGCACCAGTCGCCGATTGAGCAGCGCCTTGGTCTCGCGCAGGCCCTGGGGGCTGGCCTGCCGCCAGGACTCGACGGTCGCGTCGACGGCCGGGTCGAGCTCGTCGACCGGGACGGACCTGGTGACCAACCCGATCCGCTCGGCCTCGGCGGCGTCGAAGGAGTCGGCCGTGAGGAAGTAGTGGGCGGCCGACCGGTCGGTGAGCCGGGGCAGGACCGTCAGCGAGATCACCGCCGGCGCCAGGCCGAGCCGGACCTCGGTGAAGGCGTACGACACCGTGTCCGCGCTGATCGCCACGTCGCAGGCCGCGACGATTCCCAGGCCGCCGGCCCGCACCGGTCCGTGGACGCGGACGACCACCGGCTTCGCGAGCGTGACGATCTTGCGCTGCAACGCGACCAGGCGTCGGGTGCCCTTCTCCATGTTCCCGCTGGCCGCCTCGGCCATGTCCGCTCCGGAGCAGAACACCGGACCCTCGGCCCGGATCACGATCGCGCGCACCGACTCGTCGAGGTCGGCGGTGTCGAGGTGCGCCATCAACTGCCGTTGCAGGGCTCGGCTGATCGCGTTGCGGTTGTGCTGACTGTCCAGGGTGATGGTGGCGATCGCGACCCCGGCGGCATCCGCGGCGATGTCGAGATGCACGAGCTCGGGCTGGTCGGTCATGGGCGCATCCTCTCGCAGTCGGGGTCACGGGCTGGTCGGAGGCTGGCACCGAGATTGCACCAGTGTCCGGCTCGGCCGGCAACCGACGCCGGTTGCTCGACGCCGGCCGCCCGACGCCGGCAGCCCGAGGCCGGTCGCCCGACGCCGGCAACTCGACGCCGGTCACTCGACGTCGGCCGCCCGAGCCCGGCTGCCGGGTCAGACCCGACCGAACCGCTCGGCAACCGTGTAGAAGGCCTGCTTCGGCTCCCAGTGCCAGTCGCCGGGTGCGTACGGCGTCTCCCACATCGCCTTGACGAGGCTGTAGCTGGCGATGTCCATGTCGTAGCGCCGCTCGGGCCGATGCGGGGCGTCGGGCGTGGCGAACTGGTAGATCATCGCCGAGTACAGATCCATCGACTCGAAGACCTCGAGTACGTCGGCGAGGTATCGGGCCTGGGTCGCCTCGCTGCGAACGATGCCGGGCTTGATCTCGGGCACCGGCTTGGAGTAGTCGACGACGTCCCATCCCATGCCGCCGCGCTTCGGCGCGCCCTCGAACGTGCACGATCCGCACTCGGTGATCGCCACCGGCTTGCCCCAGCGTCGGTACTTCGCGAGATCCTTCGCGTAGGCGGCCCGATCCGTGCCGTGGTACGCGTAGTAGTTGACGCTGACGATGTCGAAGAGGTCCCAGTCGACCTCGTCGCCGTCGGCCGCGCCGTACGAGATGTTGCCGCTGAAGACCGCCCGGGCGACGCCGGCGGACCGCCCGATGAAGTCGGCCAGCCGGCGGGCCATCTGCCGCGGGTCGTAGTCGCCCTTGCTGATGTTCTCGATCCGCTCCAGTGCGTTGGCTCCGGGCAGGATGCCGGGCACGAAGAGCACGAACTCCGCGCCGACGCTGAGATCGACCTCGGCACCTTGTCGCCGAAGCTCCTCGGCGTGCTCTCCGGCCGCCGCCAGGTGGTCCAGGATCTCCTGCTGCGGCCGGTCGGCCAGCCGCGGCTGCAGCCAGATGTGCAGGCCGCGCTCGGCGGCCTCCGAGGCCGTCGGGGCGAGTCGCTCGACTCCGGTGCCGAAGACCGTCACCGAGTCGGCGTGCAGCTGGTCCTGGATCACCCCGAGGTCCTCGCGCATCCGGGTGGCGTCCCAGCCGGTCCCCGGAAACTCGCCCGCGGCGACCTCGTAGTTCACGCCTCGGTACTTCAGGCCGCTGGGCGGCTCGGACGGGCTCCCGCTCGGTCCGTCTTCATCGTCCTGACAGGCCGTCAGCCACGACCCGGCGGCGATCGCCATCCCGACCGCGCCCGCCCTCGTCAGGAACTGCGCTCGACTGATCTCGTGGTTTCGCATGCCTTCAATCTGGTCGGCAGCCAGCGCCGTGGCATCGGCCGATCGGGTGGGCGGGCCCGACTCAGGTCCATGGTTGGCACGACTTTGGTCGTACGCGACGACCCTCGACCGCCTCGTGCCGAAGCGGATGCGCGATCAGTACGACTTCGGCAGGTCGAGGCTGTGCTGGGCCACGAAGTTCAGGATCATCTCGCGGCTGACCGGCGCGATCCGCGTCGTCCGCGCCACGGCCAGTAGGCCGCCGAGGCCGTACTCGCTGGCGAGGCCGTTGCCGCCGTGGGTCTGGATCGCCGCGTCGACGGCGTGGCTGCAGGCCTCGCCTGCGGCGTACTTCGCCATGTTCGCGGCCTCGCCGGCGGCCGCGTCGTCGCCGGCGTCGTAGATCGCCGCCGCCTTCTGCGTCATGAGCCGGGCCAGCTCGATCTCGACGTACGCCTGCGCGAGCGGATGGGCGATCGCCTGGTGCGAGCCGATCGGCCCGTCGAAGACGGTGCGTTCCCGGGCGTACGCGGTCGCACGGCCGATCGCGAAGCGGCCGATGCCGGTCGCGAACGCGGCGGCCATGATCCGCTCCGGGTTGAGCCCAGCGAACAGCTGCTGGATGCCGGCGTCCTCGTCACCGACCAGGGCCGCGGCGGGCAGCCGTACGTCGTCGAACCACAACCCGAACTGCCGCTCCGGCGACACGATGTCCATCGGGATCGGCTGGAACGTGAAGCCCTCGGCGTCCGTCGGCAGCACGAACAGGCAGGGCTTGAGGCGACCGGTGCGGGCGTCGGTCGTGCGGGCGACGACGAGGACCGCGTCGGCGTGGTCGACGCCCGAGATGAAGGTCTTGTGGCCGCGGAGGATCCAGTCGGAGCCGTCCTTACGGGCGGCCGTCGTGATCCGGTGGGAGTTGGAGCCCGCGTCGGGCTCGGTGATCGAGAAGGCCATCGTGACCGAGCCGTCGGCGAATCGCGGCAGCCAGTGCTGCTTCTGCTCGTCGGTGCCGAACCGGCCGATGACCGTGGCGCAAATCGCCGGCGACACGATCATCATGAGCAGCGGGCAGCCCTGCGTGGCGAGCTCCTCGCCGACCGTCGCCAGGTCGCCGATGCCACCACCGCCACCGCCATACTCCTCCGGCACCGCGACGCCCAGGTAGCCGTGCTTGCCGGCGGCCCGCCACAGGTCGACGGTGGACTCGCCGGCCCGGGCCCGGTCGAGGAACCAGTCGCGACCGAAGTCGCCCGCCAGGTCGCCGACCGCCTTGCGCAGCGCCTGGCGCTCCTCGGACTCGGTGTACGGCGTGCTGCTCATCGGGGCTCCTCCGCGGCGGTCCCTTCGGAGTTGGCGTCGACGACGGCGAGGATCGCGCCCGCGTCGACCTGGGTGCCTTCGGCCGTGGCCAGTCGCGCGACGACGCCGTCGACCGGTGCCCGGATCTCGTGCTGCATCTTCATCGCCTCCAGCGTGAGGATGGGCGTGCCCGCCGCCACCTGCTCGCCGGTCTCGACGTGCAGTCGCGTCACGACGCCGGGCATCGGGGCGAGCAGGGAGCCGGGCTCGGCCGCGGCGGTCGGATCGGCGAACCGCGGCAGCCGGGCCAGCGACGCCGAGCCGTACGGGCCGTCGACGTCGGCGACGCCATCGGGGTGGTGCGTGACGACGTACGCCTCGCGGATGCCGTCGTGCTCCAGGGTCACGCGGTCGGGCCGTACGTCGACGACCGAGACGCCGGCGGGGTCGGTGATCACGAGCCGATCGCGGTCGCTGGTGTACGCGACGGCGAGCTCGGTGCGGTGGGTGTCGCGATAGCGGACCCGTTGCGGCTGCGAGGGCAGGTTGCGCCAGCCGGGTGGGATGCGCGACTGCACCGGCGCCTCGACCCGGGCCGTCCTGGCCTGGGCGAGGGCGGCCGCGGCGGCGGACCGTAGCCGCGCTGCCTCGTCGAGCAGCGGGGTCGTCCAGTCGGTGAGGCGCTCGGCCAGCAGGCCCGTGTGGACGGTGCCGGCCGCGAACGCCTCGTCGACCAGCGCGCGTGCCAGCAGGTCGCGGTTGGTCGTGACGCCGTGCATCCGCGCCCGCCGCAACCCCCTGGCCAAGCGCCGGATCGCCTCCGCACGGGTGGGAGCCCACGCGACGAGCTTGGCCAGCATCGGGTCGTAGTGGACGCCGATCGAGTCGCCCGGCTCCACTCCGGAGTCGAGCCGCAGGCCGTGCGCCGTTCCGGTCGGCGGTGGCGCGAAGCGCACGTCCACATCGGGCACGTCGAGCGCGCGTACGACTCCCGTCTGCGGGCGCCAGTCGTCGGTCGGGTCCTCCGCGTACAACCGCACTTCGATCGCGTGTCCCCGCGGCGGCGGCGGAGCCGGGTCGAGTCGGTCTCCCTCGGCGATCGCGAGCTGCAGCGCGACCAGGTCGACGCCGGTGACGCATTCGGTGACGGGGTGCTCGACCTGCAGTCGGGTGTTCATCTCGAGGAAGTACGGCCGCTCGCCGCCGTCAGGGTCGTCGTCGACGAGGAACTCCACCGTCCCGGCGCCGACGTACCCGATCGCCTTCGCCGCGTTGGCAGCCGCCTCGTGCAGGGTCCGCCGGAGGTCGTCGGAGATGCCGGGTGCGGGGCTCTCCTCGACGAGCTTCTGGTGTCGCCGCTGGATCGAGCAGTCGCGTTCGCCCAGCACCCAGCACGTGCCGTGTCGGTCGGCGAGGACCTGCACCTCGATGTGCCGGGCGGTCTCGAGGTACGGCTCGACGAACACCGTGCGATCGCCGAAGGCCGACTCCGCCTCGGCTCCGGCCGCCGCCAGCGCGGATTCGAGCTCGTCGGGGTGCCGCACCACCCGCATGCCGCGGCCGCCGCCACCGGCCGACGCCTTGACGAGCAGGGGGTAGGCCGCCGCGTCGGCGCCGCCGTCCAGCACCGGCACCCCCGCCTCGCGCACCAGGTCCTTCGCCCGAACCTTCGATCCCATCGCGGCGATCGAGTCCGGCTCCGGCCCGATCCAGGTCAGCCCGGCGTCGATCACGGCGCGGGCGAAGTCGGCGTTCTCGCTGAGGAAGCCGTATCCCGGGTGCACGGCGTCGGCGCCGGCGCGTACCGCCGCGGCGACGATCAGGTCCCCGCGCAGGTAGGTGTCGACCGCGGCCTCGCGCGGTAGCCGAACCGCGAGGTCGGCCTCCCGGGCGAACGGCGCGCCCGCATCGGCGTCGGAGCACACCGCCACCGTCTCGATCCCGAGGCGTCGACAGGTCGCGATGACCCGCCGGGAGATCTCGCCCCGGTTCGCGATCAGCAGCCTGTCGATGTGACGGATGGGCGCTGTCTGAGTGACGGATCGGCGCTGTCTGAGTGGCGGATCGGCGGGCATGGCGGTCACATCCGGAAGACGCCGAAGCCGGCGGCGCCGCGTACGGGGGCGTTGTGGACGACTGACAGGCAGATGCCGAGGACCGTCCGGGTGTCGCGCGGGTCGATGACCCCGTCGTCGTACCCCATGCCGGACAGGAAGTACGGCAGCGACTGCTCCTCGATCTGAGTCTCGACGTACGACCGCATCTGCTCGTCGGCCGCCTCGTCGTACTGCTCCCCCTTCGCCTCGGCCGCGGCCCGCGCGACGATCGACAGGACCCCGGCGAGCTGCTGCGGGCCCATCACCGCCGACTTCGCCGTGGGCCAGGTGAACAGGAACCGCGGGTCGTACGCCCGGCCGCACATGCCGTAGTTGCCGGCGCCGTACGACGCGCCGATCAGCACCGACAGGTGCGGCACGGTCGAGTTCGAGACCGCGTTGATCATGAGGGCGCCGTGCTTGACGATGCCGCGCTGCTCGTACTCGGCGCCGACCATGTACCCGGTCGTGTTGTGCAGGAACAGCAGCGGCGTGTCGACCTGGTTCGCGAGCTGGATGAACTGCGCCGCCTTCTGCGACTCCGCGCTGAACAGCACGCCCTGCGCGTTGGCCAGGACGCCGATCGGGTAGCCGTGCAGCCGGGCCCAGCCGGTGACGAGCGACGCGCCGTACGCCGGCTTGAACTCGTCGAACTCCGAGCCGTCGACGATCCGGCCGATCACCTCACGCGGGTCGAACGGCGTCGCGAGGTCGGTCGGCACGATGCCGAGCAGCTCGTCGGGGTCGAGGAGCGGGTCGTCGTACGACGTGGCCGGCGCCGGACCGCGCTTGCGCCAGTTGAGCCGGGCCACGATGCGCCGGCCGATCCGGATCGCGTCCGGCTCGTCGACCGCCATGTAGTCGGCGAGACCGGACGTACGCGCGTGCATCTCGGCGCCGCCGAGCGACTCGTCGTCGGACTCCTCGCCGGTCGCCATCTTGACCAGCGGCGGGCCGCCGAGGAACACCTTGGCCCGTTCCTGGACGAGCACGGTGTAGTCGCTCATGCCGGGGACGTACGCCCCGCCGGCCGTCGAGTTGCCGAACACCAGCGCGATGGTGGGGACGCCGGCCGCACTCGACCGCGTCAGGTTGCGGAACAGCTCGCCGCCGGGGATGAAGATGTCCTTCTGGCTCGGCAGGTCGGCGCCGCCGGACTCGACGAGGTTGATCGTCGGCAGCCGGTTCTCGCGGGCGATCTGACCGGCGCGGAACGCCTTCTTGAGGGTGTGCGGGTTGGAGGCGCCGCCGCGTACGGTCGGGTCGTTGGCGACGATCATGCACTCGACGCCCTCGACGACGCCGATGCCGGTGACCATGCTGGCGCCGACGGGGTAGTCGCTGCCCCATCCCATCAGCGGCTGCAGCTCCAGGAACGCCGAGTCCTCGTCGACGAGCAGCTCGATGCGTTCGCGGGGCAGCAGCTTGCCGCGTCGGCGATGCCGGTCGACGTATTTCGCGCCGCCGCCACCCAGTGCCTTCGCGTGCTGCTCGGCGAGGTCGTCGAGCTTCGCCTCGAGAGCGGCCCGGTTGGCGGCGTACGACTCCGACGCCGGATCCACCCGGGTCGCGATCGTCGGCGCACTCATGTCGCGTCACCACCCGAGTTGTCAGCGACTATTCGGCCTGGGGCACTGAGAGTTGCTGACAGCTTCTCCGGGGCGTAGCCGAGCAGCCGGGCCGCGAGCTCGTCGAGGACCTCGGTGGCGCCGCCGCCGATGCCGAGGATCCGCGCGTCTCGATAGTGCCGCTCGATCTCCGACTCCCGCAGGTAGCCCGCGCCGCCGAAGATCTGCACCGCCGCGTCGACGACGAAGTCACACGCCTCGACGGCGGTCTTCTTCGCCAGCACGGCATCGGCGGCGACGTCCTGACCGTCGACGGCGCGCTCGACGACCGATCGGGTGTACGTCCTCGCCACCGCGACCCGCCGATGCATGTCGACCAGCCGGTGCCGAATCAGCTGGCGGGTCGCCAGCGGCCGGCCGAAGGTGACGCGCTCGGCCGCGTACGCCGCCGCCAGATCCAGGCTTCGCTGCGCGACGGAGTACGCGTGCACCGCGAGGCTCAGTCGCTCGGTGACGAAGTGCCGCATCAGCAGGGCGAAGCCATGGCCCGGCGCACCGACGATGTTGGCCCGCGGCACTCGGACGCCGTCGAACGCCAGCTCGGCGGTGTCGCTGCAGTGCCAGCCCAGCTTGCGCAGCGGCCCCGACACGGTGAGCCCCGGCCGGTCCGTGTCGACCACGACGAGGCTGATGCCGTCGTGACCGGCGCCCCCGGTCCGGACCGCGGTCGTCACGAAGTCGGCGCGTACTCCCGAGGTGATGAACGTCTTCGCCCCGTCGATGACCAGCTCGTCGCCGTCGGCGCGGGCGCGGGTCCGGACGGCCGCCACGTCGGAGCCGCCGTCGGGCTCCGTGACGGCGAGGGCGCCGATGCGCTCGCCCGCGAGAGTGGGACGCACGTACGTGTCGATCAGGTCGGCGTCGCCGGCCGTGACGATGTGCGGGCAGGCGATGCCGTGCGTGAACAGCGCGGCGAGTAGACCCGACGACGCGCCGGCGCGGACCATGGCCTCCTTCGTCGTCGCCAGGTCGACCAGGTCGCCGCCGCTGCCGCCGACCGCCTCGTCGAACCCGACGCCGAGCAGCCCGAGCGCCGCCGCCTTGCGATGCAGCTCGCGCGGGACCTGGCCGGCGTCCTCCCACTGCGCGAGGGTCGGCACGATCTCGGCGGCGGTGAACTTCGCGGCCGTCTCGCGCAGCGCGTCCCGCTCCGGCGTCGTCCAGGAGTCCGTCACGGCCGCTCCTCGGCTCTGCGCCGCGCCGGGTCGGCTCCGGGCGGGCCGGCGAACGCCTGCACGATGTCGAGCCACTGATCGGCGTCGGGTCCGATGGCATGGACGTCGACGTCGGCCCGGTGCCGCCGCCGCGTCGCGAGCAGCGCGAAGCCGTACCCGTCGCCCGCGACCGACTGCTCCGCGTCGACCGGGCCCCACGTCCAGCGCTCGCCGCTCGGCCCGGTCAGCTCGACCCGGAACGGCTCGGCCGGCGGGGTGAGGTCGCGCATGGCGTACGAGAAGTCTCTGGTCCGGACGCCGAGGTGGCACACGTGCCGTACCCGGTCGGTCGGCTCCGGCGTCTGTCCGAGCGCGTCGGCGACGTCGTGTCCGTGCGCCCAGGTCTCCATCAGCCGGGCGGTCGCCATGCTGGCCGAGCTCATCGGCGGGCCGAACCAGCGGATCCGGCCGCCGGGCGGGATGGCGAGCAGCGCCTCGCGCAGCCGACCGCGGCCCGTCCGCCATCGCTCGAGCAGCTCGGCCGGCGGTTGGACCGCCCCCTCCTCGGCGGCCGCGTCGACCGGGCTCGCCTCGGCGTTCCACAGCTCGGCGGTGTGCCGGGCGAACTCCTCGGGGTCCCTGATGGCCAGCAGCGCGGCCTGGTCGGTCCAGGCCAGGTGGGCGATCTGGTGGGCGATCGTCCAACCCACGGCGGGAGTCGGCAACCGCCAGCCGGCGGCGTCGAGGCCTGCGACCCGGTCGTCCAGGTCGGCGCTCTCGGCGAGCAAGTCGGTGAGCACAGAGTCGAGGACGGTCGTCGTCACGGTGTTCGCTCCAGCTCGCGATCGAGTACGCCGGCCCACGCGTCGAGGATGTGCTCGCGCCGCCGCCGGTCGTCGGTGAGCGTGTTCGCGAGCGCAAGCCCGCGTACGAGATCGAGCGTCGCCTGGACCAGCTCGCGTACGCCGGGCGCCGACTCGTCGACGTCGAGCATCCGGACGGCCAGCCGGTGCGTCTCCCGGCCGACCCGCTGCTCCAGCGGCGCGACCGTGGCCCGGAGGTCGGCGTCGGTACGGGCGGCGACCCACAGCTCCAACGCGGCCTGGAAGACGGTGCCGGTCACGTGGTCGGCCAGCAGGTCGAGGGCGTGGCGGGTCCGGCCCGCGGCGGGCATCGCGTCGGCAGCGGCGAGCAGCTCGTCCCGCCGCAACCTCGACAGGTGCTCGACCGCGCCGATCACCAGGTCGGCCTTGGTCGGGAAGTGATGCAGCATCGCCCCGCGGGACACCTCGGCGCGCTGCGCGACCATCGCGGTGCTCGTGCCGGACCAGCCGCGCTCGACCAGACACGCCACCGTCGCCTCCATCAGCCGCCGCCGCATGGCTCGGGTGCGCTCGGCCTGCGGCACCCGCGTCGACGTGGTCACGCCGGCAGGATCCCTCGCGTACGCACAAACCGTCAACCCTGACGGTTTGTGGCGTCAGCTCCAGGTGGCTGAGCGGGATGGATCGATGACCATTGATGGTTGACTTAGACCGTGACGACGCCGGCGACTCAGGATCCGCGCGACCGCACCGTCAGCCCGTGCGGCGATCAACCCGAATGCGACGACCCGGTCGAGCTCAACTCGGCCCGTGGGCGTTGGCTACTGGCCGCCGCCGTCCTCGGGACCGGCATGGCCTTCCTCGACGGCACGGTCGTCAACGTCGCCATCCGACGGATCGGCACCGACCTCGACGCGTCGCTGGCCGAGCTGCAGTGGGTCGTCAACTCGTACCTGCTCGCGCTCGCGTCCCTGATCCTGGTCGGCGGCTCGCTCGGCGACCGGCTCGGCCGGCGCCGGATGTTCACGGTCGGCGTCATCTGGTTCGCCATCGCGAGTGCCGCCTGCGCACTGGCGCCCAACCCGGAGGTGCTGATCGCGGCCCGCGCGGTGCAGGGCATCGGCGCCGCGCTGCTCACGCCGGGCAGCCTGGCGATGATGCAGGGCTCCTACCGGCCGGAGGACCGGGCCCGTGCGATCGGGCTGTGGTCGGGCATGGCGGGGATCTCGACGGTGCTCGGCCCGTTCCTCGGCGGGGGCCTGGTCCAGACGGTCGGCTGGGAGTACATCTTCTGGATCAACGTCCCGATCGCCGCCGCCATCGTCGTCATCACGGCCCGACATGTCCCCGAGAGCCGGGACCCGCAAGCGGCCCGACGGTTCGACCTGCTCGGTGCGACGCTCGGCGCGGTCGGACTCGGAGCGATCACGTACGCCCTGATCGAAGCCGGCTCCCGACCGGCCTCGACGATCACGATCGTGGCGCTAGTCGGTGTCGTCGCGATCGCCGCGTTCGCCTGGAGCCAGCGCCGGCCCGACCCGATGGTGCCGCCGGCGATCTTCCACTCGCGGGTCTTCAACGCCAGCAACGTCTTGACGCTGTTGGTTTACGGCGCGCTCGGCGCGTTGACGTTCCTGCTCGTGCTGCAGTTGCAGGTCGTCGCCGGCTACTCGCCGCTGGTCGCCGGCCTGGCCACCCTTCCCATCACGATCCTGATGCTGCTGCTGTCCGGCCGTTCGGCGGCACTGGCGAGCCGGATCGGGCCGCGACCGCAGATGACACTCGGCCCGATCCTCTGCGCCGGCGGAGCCGTCCTGCTGGTCGGGATCGATGCCGACTCGTCGTACTGGATCGACGTCCTGCCCGGCATGATGCTGTTCGCCTTCGGCCTGACCTGCCTCGTCGCGCCGCTGACCGCGACCGTCCTCGCCGCCGCGCCGGACCGCTGGGCCGGGATCGCCAGCGGGGTCAACAACGCCGTCGCCCGCGCCGGCAGCCTGCTCGCGGTGGCCGCTCTCCCGGTCGCCGTCGGCCTCACCGGTGACGACTACGACGACCCGGTCGCCTTCAACGACGGCTACCAGATGGCGATGATCGTCTGCGCCGTGCTGCTGGTGCTCGGCGGCGTGTTCGGCTGGATCGGACTGCGCGGCAGTCAAAAGGAGCTGGCGCCGGCAACCTCCTGATCGGCGTCACCCGGTCTTGCGGCGAAACTCCTTCCGCTGCACGTCGGCATGGGCCGGTCCGGTGCCCTCGCGGTGACCGGGCTCGGACTCCGGAGTCTCGTGCGGTGCCCGCTTCTTGCGTTTGAGTGCCTCGCGGAACTTCTTGTGCAGGTCGTCGTCGGACGATGTCGGCTTGTCTTGCTTGTCCGTCATCATGACCTCACCGCGTCAGGGGCTGGTGCCTTCCACCTAAACAAGCCCGACGTCGGTTGCCAACCCCCTTTGCGGCCGACGCTCGGGCCGGTCCGACGGGTCGCGCGCGGTGAGTGGGACCTCGCCTGGCATTCGGTCGGCCTAGGCGCGACGTTGCCGCTGGGCATGCGCTCGTACCTTCGCCCGGTTGCCACAGGAGCTCATGCTGCACCAGCGGCGGCGGCCGCGCGGGTCGAGGAAGAGCCACCCGCAGTCGTCGCCGGGGCACGCCTTCACGGTGGCGATCGAGTCTGATGTCAGCAGGTCGCCGGCGGCCCAGACCACGGCGTGGATCGGGAGCTCGAGGCCGGTCGCGGGCGGGATCTCCCACCGCGGTGGCGTGCCCGGCCGGATCCGGACGTGCTCGCCGGCCCGGCGGACGAAGCCGGTGACACCGCCGAGCGCTCGGCCGTCGGCCGGGTCGACCACGGCGGAGTGCAGCAGCGTACGCAGCCGGCGGGCGGTGCGGAGCTGAGCGGCCGCCGCATCGGGAGACCGGGCGCCACTGCGCCGCAGCCTGGCGGCGTCACCTTCCTCGATCAAGCCGGCATGCCAGGCCCAGACCGCCAGATGGTCGTAGCTCCTCAGCCACTCTCGACGCGGGTTCGGCGGCTCGTCCCATCCGGCCCAGGTGTTGCAGAAGTCCAGGGCCGGATGCCCGCCGATGCACTTCGGCATCGCCAGGTCGCCGACCATCACCCAATGCATGACCCAATTGTGTCTTGAACCGTGACCTTCGGCCATGATGACCTGCTAACCGTTAACTAGCTATCTATCGGTTAGGAGCGAATCCATGCGTCGACTCACTGGACTCCTCGGAGCCACCGCACTCGTCGGGGCGCTGGTCGCCGGGTCCGCCAGCGCGGCGAGTACAGCCGACTCGGCCGACTCGGCGGGCACGACCGGTGCGAAGGCATCCGGGTGGCCGCCCTGGATCCCGTACGAGCAGGAGGATTTCACCTATCCGGCCGGCGATCCGTGCGACTTCGAGGTCGCCGCCGAGGTCCTGCGCGATCGGGAGTTCTATCGCAACGTGTCCACCTACGCCGACGGCTCGCCGCGGATCCAGCTCTGGCGCGGCCCGTTGGTGCTTCGCTTCACCAACACCGAGACCGGTGCGTCGGTCGATCGCAACGCCTCCGGCCGGTCGTTCATGGAGTTCGGCCCGGGCGAGGAGTTCCAGTCGATCACGATCCAGACCGGACACTTCGTCGGCCGGCTGCGAGCCGGGAGCGATCCCGAGCCGGGCATCTTCTACGTCGCCGGCAAGTGGTCCTCGCTCTCACGTAACGACGCCGGCGGCTCGACACTGGTCCTCGGTCCCAACGGCTCGGCCGAGAACCTGTGCGAGACGCTCGCGGGCTAGCCGGACACGTGCTCCGCGCCGTTGGTACGTGACAGCTGCACCACGCGCCTCGACCCGGTGGTGCACGAGTCACGTACCAACGGTTGGGGCCACAACGGCCGGGGCGCCTCCCGGTCGACGCGCCGGGCGGCTCAGTCGGCCAGCAACCCGCGACGGCGCGCCACGGCGACCGCCTCGGTCCGACCGCCGGCGCCCAGCTTGGACAGGATGTTCGAGATGTGCACGCTGACGGTCTTGGCGCTGATGTAGAGCTGGCCGGCGATCTCGCGGTTGGTGCGGCCCTGCGCGACGAGGGTCAGGATCTCCTGCTCTCGTGGCGTCAGGGCCTCATCGCGGACGGCGGTGGGCCGGCGCCCCGATCGGGCCGGGCCGCCGAGCGTACGTAGCTCGTTGACCAGCGGCTGGGCACCGAGCCGGCGGGCCGACTCGCGCGCCGCCTCCGTCAGGGTCTTGGCCTCGTCGGGTCGGCCGACGGCGCGCAGGACCACGGCGAGCCGGGCCTGGGAGCGGGCGGTCTCGAAGACGTGCCCGAACCGCTCGAAGGCTTCGACCGCCTGCTGCCAGCGGCCGACGAGGTCGTCCTCGGTCGGCCGGTCGAGATCGGCGAGCCAGCGCAGCCGGGCGTCCTCGGCCTCGACCCGGGCCAGCCAGGCCGCTCCCTCGGGGCCCTGTCGACGGCCGAGTCGGGCGCTGCGGTCGATCGCGCGGTGGGCGGCCTTGACGAGCTCTTCGCCGCGCCGTGCGAGGCCGGCTCGCTCCTCAGCCGACGACCG
>Ga0081538_10001554_pt1 | contig 23531 bp, 23 predicted proteins | sample TabmetS5T2R1_FD_71022 | JGI IMG/M metagenome (GOLD analysis project Ga0081538, IMG submission 71022) | Tabebuia heterophylla rhizosphere microbial communities from the University of Puerto Rico - S5T2R1 | ecosystem: Host-associated > Plants > Roots > Rhizosphere ... | reverse complement strand
ACGGGTTGTACGTCTTCATGATGTCGCCGACCGTGCGGTAGCCGTGGACGGAGGCATTGCGCGCCTCGGCCTTCTCCGCCTTCGCCCACACGCTCGGGTTGGTCTCCTTGACCATCTGCTCGCAGAAGTCCACGAACACCAGGTTGTCCTGGAAGATGGTGTGGTCGAACACGTACTCCGCCGCCTCGCCGAGGTTGACGATCCACTCGCCCAGCGGCGGGGTCTTCACCCCGTAGGCCATGTTCTGGGCGTACTGCGAGCACACAGCATGGTTGTCGCCGCAGATGCCGCAGATGCGGCTGGTGATGAAGTGCGCGTCACGGGGGTCCTTGCCCTTCATGAACACGCTGTAGCCCCGGAAGAGCGAGGACGTGCTCTTGCAGCGCACGACCTCCTTCTGGTTGAAGTCGATCTTGGTGTAGATGCCGAGGTTTCCCACGATCCTCGTGATCGGGTCCCACGACATGTCGACGAGTTGGCCGGCCTCCGGCTCGATCCTCTCGCGTACCGCCATTGCTTCCTACCTCTCTCTCAGATCCTCGGCCCTATTGCTGCAGCGCCTTGGGCTCGTAGCCGGTGGTGAGCTCGTCGCGGTTGTGCCGCCACTTCGGCTCCTTGTTGACGGTCTTGTTGGTGACGCTCCGCAACCTGCGGACCAGGGCGCCGTAGGTGCCGGTCATCGCCGATGACACGCTCCCGCCCGGCGGCTGGTCCATGAACGGCATGAACTTGTCGGGGAAGCCGGGCATCGTGCACCCGATGCATATCCCTCCCACGTTGGGGCAGCCGCCGATGCCGCCCATCCAGCCCCGCTTGGGCACGTTGCAGTTCACGACCGGCCCCCAGCAGCCGATCTTCACCTGGCACTTGGGCGAGTTGTAGTCCTCCGCGAAGTCGCCCTGCTCGTAGTAGCCGGCGCGGTCACAGCCCTCGTGCACGGTCTTGCCGAAGATCCACTGAGGGCGCAGCTGGTCGTCGAGCGGGATCGTGGGCGCCATCCCGGCCGCCTGGTAGAGCAGCCAGGTGAGCGTCTCCATGAAGTTCTCCGGCTGCACCGGGCAACCGGGCACGTTCACGATCGGCAGGTTGCCGGCGGACCGGAAGTCCCAGCCGAGATAGTCCGCGAGGCCCATGCAACCGGTGGGGTTGCCCGCCATCGCGTGGATTCCGCCGTAGGTGGCGCAGGTCCCGATCGCGATGACGCCCCAGGCCTTCTGGGGCAGCCGGTCGAGCCACCAGTTCAGCGTGAGCGGCTCGCCGGTCGCCTCGTCGTTGCCGAACGAGGTCCAGTAACCGTCGCCGTTGATCTGCTCGTTGGGGATCGAGCCCTCGATCACCAGCACGAAGGGGGCGCCGAGCTGGTCGTTCAGCGCCTGGCGGAACGGCAGGAGGAACTCCTCCCCACCCAGCGTGGGCGACAGCACCTTGTTGTGCAGGTGCACCTTCGGCAGCCCCGGGATTGCCCCGAGCAGCACGTCCTCGATGCCCGGCTGCCCCGCCGCCGTGATGGAGACGGAGTCGCCATCGCAGCTCATCCCCTCCGAGATCCAGAGGATGTGGACTTCCTCGACCGCCGCACCGGCTTCCATCTCAACCTCCACTCGTTGCCAGCTCTTCTTCCAGCTCCAGCGCCTCCACCAGGAGCTCCTCGCCCTGCGTGACCTCGATGTCCAGCCCTCCGCACGCCTCGCATGCGAACGGAAAGGCCGTGAAGGTGGACTCGACCCCACAGCCCTCGCAGCGCCCGGCGGCCGGGACCTGATCCATCTCGAGCTCCGCGCCCTCCACCACGGTCCCGCGCGCCACGAGCACGAACGCGAACTCGAGCGCCGGGGGGACCACCTGCCGAAGGTGCCCCACGCGCAGCTGCACCTTCGAGACGCGCCGGCCCGCCGCGTGGCGCTCCGCGATGCGCACCACCGACTCCGCGATCGAGAGCTCGTGCATCAGTGGTCTCCCCGACAAGGCCGATTTCGCTCTGGCGAGCGAAAGTCAAGCCTGGGTAGGACGCAGGGAGCCGTCGTAGCAGCGCTACGGCGGCGACCGAAGACGACGCCAGGCGCAGACTTGCAGCCGCCAGAGGGAACCGGAATTGGAGGGGCGACCACCACCATCAGCAGATCCTCGGTAGGGGGTCGCCGGCGAGCAGGTCCATCACCCGCCGGCCTCCGAACGCCGTGTCCACGAGCACCATCGCGGGTGGCTCGGTTCTCACCTCGCCGATGTCGGCGGCCTCCTCGCCCCCCTCCACCGACCGCAGCGCCGCGAGTGCCGCATCGGCATCGTCCGGGGCCACGAAGGCGACCAGCTTGCCCTCGTTCGCCACGTACATGGGGTCGATGCCGAGCAGCTCGCAGGCGCCGGCCACCGCCGGGTGCACCGGCACCGCCGCTTCGCTCACGAGCATCGCCACCCCCGCCGCCCGGGCCAGCTCGTTGAGCGCCGACGCCACGCCGCCGCGAGTGGCGTCGCGCATGCAGCGCAGGGACGGCCCCGCCGCGTCGAGCAGCGCATCCACCGCCGGCCACAGCGAACGCGTGTCCGACTCGATCTCGGCCTCGAGCTCGAACTCGTCCCGGGCGAGCATGATCGCCGTGCCGTGCTCGCCGAGCGAGCCCGACACGAGGATCCGATCGCCGGGGCGGAGCGCGGCCGGCGACATCTCGGCCCTTGGGTCGACGGCTCCGATGCCGCTGGTACAGACGTACATCCCGTCCGCGTGGCCGCGCTCCACGACCTTTGTGTCCCCCGTGACCACCTCGACCCCGGCTCTCTCCGCCGCTCCCGCCACGGCCTCGACCTCCCGCCGCAGCTCCTCCGCCGGCAGCCCTTCCTCCAGGATCAGCGAGAGGCTCAGCGCGAGCGGGCGCGCCCCCGATACCGCGAGGTCGTTGACGGTGCCGTTCACGGCCAGCTCTCCGATCGAGCCCCCGGGGAAGCGCAGCGGCCTCACCACGAAGCTGTCGGCGGTGAACGCCAGACGAGTGCCGTTCAGCGCGACCGTGCCGGCGTCGTCGAGCGCCGCCAAGGCGTCGTTCTCGAGCGCGGGCACCAACAGGCCCTCGATCAGGGACTGCGTCGCCTTGCCGCCCGCGCCGTGCGACATCGTGACCTGCTCGTCGCGGAAGCGCGGGCGCTTGGCGCGGGCCGTCTCGATGATCCCGAGGATGCGCTCCTCCCTGGACGAAGGCGGCGCTTCGGTCACACCACCTCCCGCTCCCGGGCGTAGCGCCCGTAGTTGTAGTAGGCGGCGCAGGCGCCCTCGGGCGAGACCATGCAGGTCCCGATCGGGCGCTCCGGCGTGCACGCGGTGCCGAACACCTTGCACTCCCAGGGCTTGATCACGCCCTTCAGGACCTCGCCGCACTGGCACGCCTTCGGGTCGGCCACCCGCACGCCCGGCACCTCGTAGCGGCGCTCGGCGTCGAGGTCCGCGTAGGCCTCGCTCAGCGCCAGCGCGCTCTGGGAGATGAAGCCGAGCCCGCGCCACTCGAAGTGCGGCCGGAGCTCGAACACCTCGGCCATGATCTCCAGCGCGCGCAGGTTGCCCTCGTACGGGACCACGCGCTTGTACTGGTTCTCGACCTCGCAGCGGCCCGCGGCCAGCTGGGCGAGGATCATCTGGATCGACTGCAGGACGTCGAGCGGCTCGAACCCGGAGATCACGACCGGCCTGCCGTAGTCCGCCGGGATGAACTCGAACGGCCTGGCGCCCACGACGGTCGAGACGTGGCCCGGTCCGATGAAGCCGTCCAGCCGCAGATCGGGTGAGTCGAGCAGGGCGCGCAGCGGCGGCACGATCGTCACGTGGTTGCACATGCAGAAGAAGTTCGGGACGCCTTCGGCGCGGGCGCGCTTGAGCGTCAGCGCGGTCGATGGGGCGGTCGTCTCGAAGCCGATCGCGAAGAAGACGACGTCTCGCTCCGGGTTCCGCTTCGCGATCCGCAGAGCGTCGAGCGGCGAGTAGACCATCCGCACGTCGGCGCCCTCGGCCTTCGCGTCGAGCAGGCTGCCGTGCGAGCCGGGGATGCGCATCATGTCGCCGAAGCAGGTGAAGATCACGCCGGGCTGCTTGGCGATCGCGATCCCGTCGTCGACCCTCCCCATCGGGATGACGCAGACCGGGCAGCCGGGGCCGTGGACGAGCTCGACGTTCTCCGGCAGGAGGTCGTCGATGCCGTACTTGTAGATGGAGTGCGTGTGGCCGCCGCAGACCTCCATCACCTTGTAGTGCCGGCCGGGCTCGACCAGGGAGAGGATCTCGCCGGCCAGCACCTTGCCGAGCTCTGGATCGCGGAACTCGTCGACGAATCTCATGTCACCTCCGCGGGGCATCCAGCCCCGCGGTACCGATCAAGCTCTCGGCATCCCGCCTCGCGATGGGACCCACCCTCTGAAGCGCGGTCCCCGCATGCACGAGGAGCCCGTCCCCCGGGTGAACCGGCCCGACCAGCTCGGTCTCCACCGTCTCCTTCTCGCCGCCCGCCTCGCAGAGCGCGAGCCTCCGCTCGGAGTCCACCCGCAAGACCGTCATCTCGACCGCGACGTCGCCGCAGGTGATGCAGCTCTCGTCGCCGCCGCAAGCGCTCGGCTCGGCCGAGTGCGCGCGGATGGCCGTGTCCCAGCGCGTCACTCGATCACGCTCGCCTTGAGCTCCTCGAGCTCCTGCTCGTACTCGGCGCCCATGCCCTCGAGCAGCTTGCGCGTGGCGAGCGCCTCCTCCTCGTCGACCTTCGAGAGCGCGAAGCCGACGTGGATCAGGACCCACTCGCCCGGGCGGGCGCCCACGCCCTCGTCATCCAGCAGACCGATGTTGATCGTCCGCTTTACGCCGGCGACGTCGACCTGGGCCAGGCGGTTGGCGTCGTCGACGACCTCGATGATCTGGCCTGGGACCGCCAGGCACATGGTCGTCGACCTCTTCCTCGCGGGGCGGGATGTGTACGACCCTGTCTACCACCTTGCACCAGTCGTTGCAAGGCACCGGTTTGGGGTAGGTTCTCAGGCCGACGCTGCGCGACCCCAGCGCGCCCGCTCGGCGAATTCGACCAGCCGGTGGAAGTAGCCCTCGACCGGCGGAGCGGGACCCAAGCGGCGGTCGTCGAAGCGCACCCGCATCGAGAAGTAGGGGAAGTACGCCTCCATCCGCCGGAGGCCCGCGTACTTGCGCCTGAGCCACGGGTGGAGCAGGCGGCGGTACGCTGCGGGCGGCAGGACCGCCGGCGGCCGGCGCCCCAGGTGCCTGGCGGTGAGCTCGAGCAGGCGCCCGACCGTCGTGGCGTTGCGGCCGGCGACGAGATGGAACGTCCCGTCCCCACCGTCCTCGGCCAGCTCGACCGCGCGATCGGCGACGTAGTCGACCGGCACGATGTCGACCGGCGAGGAGCGCCGCGCCGGGATCGCCGGTATCCCGCCGCGGGCGAACGCCTTGAGCGGCCCGTAGAGCACGTTGAAGGAGGAGGTGCGCCCCGTGCGGCTGTCGCCGACGACGATGCTGGGCCGCAGGATCTGGAGCGGCAGCCCGGCGGCGCGCTCGCGCACCATGCGCTCGGCCTCGAACTTCGAGCGCTCGTACGGGTTGCGGAAGCGCTGGCCGACGTCGAGCTGGTTCTCGCGGAATAGCCGCCGCGGCTCGCCGGCGACGTAGGCGGTCGAGATGTAGCTGAGCCGCTCGAGCTGCGGGCAGCGCTCCGCCAGCTCCAAGACGTGGCGGGTTCCATCGACGTTGATCCGGCGCGAGTCCTCGAGCGGCAGGTCGAAGGAGACCGAGGCGGCGCAGTGCATCACGGTGGTGACATCACTCGCCAGGCGATCGGCCGTCTCGGCGTCGAGACCGCAGCCGGGCTGCTCGATGTCACCCGCGACCGCTGTCAAGCGGGCATGGCCGGGCAGCCGCCGCGCCGCGGCGTCGTGGTCGGGGGCACGCACGAGCGCGAAGACCGCTCGGTCTCTCGCGAGGAAGCGGTCGAGGATCTCCTTCCCTACGAATCCCGTGGCGCCGGTCAGGAGAACGGCACCCATACCCGAGGGCTATCCGCTCCCGGCGGATCCGAAACGTCAGGCCACGACTTCCATGCCGACCTTGTCCTCATCGGAGGCGGCACGGGGGTTCTCGACCGCCAGCACGGCCTCGAGCGCGGCGACCGCGACGGCCAGCTGAGACAGGTCGGGCTCGCGCGTGGTGAGACGCTGCAGCTGCATGCCGGGCCACATGAGCGCGCGCGCCCAGGTCTTCGTCCTGTTGCGGCCGAACCACTTGATCAGCTCGAAGGCGAGCCCGGCGACGATCGGGATGCCCAGCACGCGCGAGATGAAGAGCCAGTGCCAGTCGAGCTTCCCGAGCGGCGCGAATACGACGATGGCCACGATCATCACGAGTAGGAGGAAGCTCGTCCCGCAGCGGGGGTGGAAGCGCGAGTAACGCTGAGCGTTCTCGGGCGTGAGCGGCTCGCCCGCCTCGTAGCACGAGATCGTCTTGTGCTCGGCGCCGTGGTACTGGAAGACGCGCTGCAGGTCGGGCATCCGCGAGATCAGCCACAGGTAGGCGAGGAAGATCGAGATCCGCACGAGCTTCTCGATCACCACGAAGACGATCGAGTTGGGAATGCTGTCGGAGAAGATGTTGGTCAGGCCGGCCGGCAGCAGGAAGAACAGCGCGACCGCGAACAGCAGCGCGAACACGATCGTCCCGACCCAGGCGCCGCCCCCGATCTCCTGACGCTCGCCCGCGTCGTCCGTCGGCATCTGGGCGTTGGCCGAGATGCCGAGCGCCCTGAAGCCGATCTTGAGCGACTCGGCCAGCGCGACGACACCGCGCACGACCGGCACGCGCAGCAGCCGGTGGCGCTTCGTCCACGAGACGAGCGGCTCCGAGATCACCTCGATGTCGCCCTTGGCGCCCTCCTTCGAGTCCGCCCCGCCGGCCGCGAGCTGCTCCTCGGACGGCTGGCGCACGGCCACGGCCCAGGTCGAGATGCCGCGCATCATCACGCCCTCGAGCACGGCCTGGCCGCCGATCGGCGCGTCTTTTGTGGCCTCGCGGGCGCTCACTGCAGGGATGGTATCGGCGGTTGCCGGAGCCGCCTTAGGGTTCTCTCAGCTCGGCGCAGCCGGCCGTGTCGCCGTTGTCGCCCTCCGAGGACTCGACGATCACGCCCTCGGGATCGGCGAGCGACGCCGCGGTGCCGGTGCAATGCGGGCCTCTGACCGCCAGCTCGCGCTCCTCGCCGGGGTCCAGCGAAGCGACCTTCACGGTGTCCACCACCGCCCCGTCCACCGACAGGCGGACCTGGACGTCGGCCGCGCCCGCGACGCCCTCGTTCGACACGCGCAGCAGGTAGCGGGTGACACCCGGCACCTTGGTCGGCTCCGCGCCAACGACGGCCGTGGTCAGGTTCGGCACTGCGTCGAACTGCCGGCAGGCCGGCGAGGTCCGCCGCGTCCGCTCGACCAGCTCGCCGTCGTCCGAATGCCAGCGGAAGCTGACCCGCGCCCGGTAGATGCCTCCCTGCTGGAGGCCGCGCACCGTCTGACGGAATCCGAACGCGCCCACTCCCGGCTTCGACCGGTGCCATCGCGACAGGCCGGGCGCCTTCAGGGGCTCGTAGTGATCGAGCCGCTTCTCGAGCAGCGTGAAGCGCATCGACATGCGCTCGCTGCCATCGACCTGCCGCATGCGAGCGTAGAACTCCGCCGAGCTGTCCTCGAGCGAGCAGTCGGCCAGCTTCACGGACGCCGGCGCGGCGGCGTCCGCCGCGGCCGGCGCGGCCACCGCGAGGGCGACGAGGATGGCGAGCCTACGGACCATGCTCGGAGAGAACAGGTCCGCGGCCCGGGAGTTGCGGCGCCTAACTCCGCCCGGCGCGAGCCGCGCGGCGGCGGAAGCGCTCCACGCGCCCGCCGGTGTCGACCAGCTTCTGGCGGCCGGTGTAGAAGGGATGGCAGTTCGAGCAGATCTCCACGTGCAGCTCGGGCTTCGTGGAGCGGGTCCAGAACTCGTTGCCGCAGGTGCAGCGCACGTGGGACGGACCGTACTCGGGATGGATGTCGGGCTTCATTGCCCTTTCGAGTTTAGTCGTCCCCTTCGAAACCACTCGCGCATCCGCATCCACCATCTGCGCGGCTTGCTGAAGCGGGCCGGCGGCGGCTGCTTCGCCCTGACCATGGCGATCCAGTCGTCCAGCGGCATGGACCCCTCGACCAGGTGTGCGAGTGCGAGGACCACGGGCGCCTCCAGGCCGGCGCGCTCGATCGAGTGGGCGAGCAGGCGGACCGTCTCGAGCGCCTCGACCGCCTGCCCAATGCGCTCGGGGATCTCCGCGGCCGGTACGCCCTCGGCCAGCAGCTCGCCCGCGCTGCGGTTCCTCGACGTGGGGGCGAGCGCCGTCGCGACGAGGTCCCCGGTCCCGGCGCGGCCGACGAAGGTGCGAGCCTGCCCGCCGCTCACCCGGGCGAGCGCCAGGACCTCGAGGAAGATGTCGGCCGCGGCCATTCCCGCCGCGTTCAGGCCCTGCGACTGCGTCGCGCCCACCGCCACGGCGGCCACGTTCTTGGCAACGCCGGCCAGCTCCACTCCCACCGGGTCGTCCGAGACCTCGCACACGACTCCGGACCGTTGGAAGGTCTCGGCAACGCGGTGGGCAAGGGCCTCCGAACGGGAAGCGCAGACGAGGCCGGCTCCCGACTCGATCATCTCGCGCGCATGGGCCGGGCCGCCCACACAGGCCACACGCTGCGCGCCGAAGGACGCCTCCAGGGCGACCGTCGGGGGCACGCCGTCCGGGCCGATGAGGCCCTTCGCGAGCGAGACCACGCCCGCGTCGGCCGAGACCCCGAGGGCGCGCACCTCCTCGAGCGCCTCCGCCAGGCCCTTCGACGGAACGGCGAGGAAGACGAGATCGGGACGGGAGAACTGGTCCTCGCGCGCCCCCAGCACCCTTATCTTCAGCTCGCGCGGCAGATCCACGCCAGGCAGGTACCGCTCGTTGCGACGGCTCTCGGCGAGCTCGGCCACCTGCTCGACGGTCCGGCACAGCAGGGTGGTCCGCACCCCCGCGCGCACCATCAGCACCGCGACGGCGGTGCCGAAGGAGCCGGCGCCGACGACGGTGGCGCGGCGAGGATGCTGGCCCGGATAGCGGATGGCGGCAAGCTAGCGCCTGCATCAGAGCGCGGCGCCGTCCGCCGCAGCCCCTGAAATACGCGCGTGGCCGAGCTCGAGGACTACGAGCGCCGCTTTCGGCGCGCCGGCCTCCCGCTCTTCATCGAGGACTACTCGGCCCGGGAGGACGTCTGGACGCGCGCGGCGCCGCTGTTCGCGCTCGTCTTCATCGGCGAGATGCTCGGCGCGATCGACCTCGACTGGTCGTTCCTCGCGAACCTCGCCGCCGCGCTGGGCGGACTCGCCATCCTGCTCGGCGCCTTCGGCCTGCTCAACCTGGTCCGGGGGCGCCCGTTCTGGTCGCTCCCGCAGGACGTGGGGCCGGCCGAGCTGGCGGCGTTCGTGCTGGTCCCCGCCGCACTCCCCCTGATCTTCGGCGGCCAGTGGGGCAGCGCCGTCGCCACCGCCGTGGTGAACCTGGCGCTGCTCGGGCTGGCCTTCGGGGTGATCCGCTACGGCCTGGTCGCGATCGTGCGCTGGACCGGCGGGCGGCTCTTCGAGCAGCTCGCGGCCTCGCTGTCGGTGATCTCGCGGGCGGTCCCGCTGCTGCTCGTGTTCGCGCTCGTCCTGTTCATCAACACCGAGATGTGGCAGGTCTTCTCGCGCATGCCGGACGCCTTCCTGATCCTCGTGGGCGTCCTGTTCGTGCTCGCCGGCAGCGTGTTCGTGGCCGTGCAGCTTCCGCGCGAGGTGCGCGAGCTTGAGGAGGGCGCGGGCGCGGCCGGGCCGCCGCTCGAGACCAGGCAGCGCTTCAACGTGGGCCTCGTGATGTTCGTCGGCCAGGCGCTCCAGATCCTCGTGGTGTGCCTCGGGATCGGGCTCTTCTTCGTGGTGTTCGGCGCGCTTGCGGTGGGCGCGGATATACGCGAGGCGTGGGAGGTCGAGCGCGAGGACGTGATCCTGCGGATGACCCTGTTCGGCGAGCAGCTGCAGGTGACCGAGGCGCTCCTACGCGTGTCCGGCGGGATCGCAGCTTTCGCGGGCCTCTACTACGCGATCGCGGTGCTGACGGACACGACCTACCGCGAGGAGTTCCGCGACGAGCTCACCGGTGAGATGGCGGACAGCTTCGCGGCGCGGGCGGAGTACCTCGAGCTGCGGCGTCAGGTGGCCTGATAATTCGGGCCGTCGCCGCCTTCGGGCGGCGTCAGGCGACCGCCCTTCGCGGTGATCGCCCCGCACTGCACGCAGTTCGAGGGAGTCACCTGCATCGTCACCTCGTGGCTGCCGTCCAGCTTGCCGTTGCTCCTCGCGGCCTCCAGCTCCTCGTCGGGCACCTCGTAGACCTGCGCCGGGCACATGTTCTGCCACATCAGCGCAACCTCGAGCGGGACCTTCTCCTGTACGCGGATGTGGTTCGGCGCGTCGTCGCGCGTGGCGTTCCCCGACGCGAAGACCGACGAGAGCTTGTCGAAGGTGACCTTGCCGTCCGGCTTCGGATACTCGCGCTCGTCGCCGATGAAGACGTCCACGGTGGCGTCGTCGTGTGTCGCCCAGCGGCCCGGCGGGATGCGCCCGCCTGAGATCTCCATCATGTTCGCCACGGCGCCGCCGACGAAGAAGCCCTTGGCGAACGGCTGGCGCATGTTCCGCGAGCGGTACTGGTCCTTCTCGATCTCCGAGTCCACGACCTTCGCCTCGTAGTTCGACAGGTCGTCGCAGTCGCCGCCCGTCTTGAGGCGCTCGTAGATCGACTCGGCGGCGAACATGCCGGCGTGCATCGCGTAGTGGATGCCCTTCAGCGTCGGCACGTTGACCATGCCGGCCCCGTCGCCGCAGATCGCCATGCCCGGCGCCCAAAGCTGCTTCGGCCGCGCCCAGTAGCCGCCGGAGGGGAGCGTCTTCGCGCCCCATGCCACCCGCTTGCCGCCCTCGATCAGGTCCGCCACGAGCGGATGGGACTTGAGCTGCTGGAGAGCGTCGTGGACCGAGAAGCGCGCGTCGCGGTAGTCCAGGCCGACCACGAGCCCCATCGAGATCTTGTCCTCGCCCATCGGGTAGATGAAGGAGCCGCCGAACTCGCGGTACTTGGCGGCGAAGCGGAGCGGCCAGCCCATCGTGTGGATCACGCGGTCGAGCGGCTTCTGGACCTCCCAGACCTCCTTCACGCCGAGCTCCCACTGCTGCGGGTCCTCGGAGCCGATCTCGAAGTGCCGGATGGCCGCTCCGGTCAGGTGTCCCTGCGTGCCCTCGCACAGGACGGTGGCCTTCGCGATCAGGTCTGAGCCGGGCTCGAAGTTCGACAGCTCCTCGCCGCCTCGTCCACGGCCCTTGTCGCCGGAGCGCACGCCGACGACGCGCCCGTCCTCGACGAGCAGCTTGGCGGCCGCGGTCTCGGCGAGGATGTACACGCCGCCCTCCTCCGCCTGGGTGCCCATCCAGCGTGCCAGCTGGGCGACGGAGGTCACGTGGTTGCCGTGGTTGCGGAACGGCGGCGGGGTCGGCTTGAGGGGGATGGCGCGCTTCGAGCTCGGCAGCAGGTAGACGGCGTCCTTGTCGAGCGCGCCGAACGTCGGCCACTCCTCCTCGCTCAGGTCGGGGAAGAGCTTCTTCATCGCCGACGGGTTCATCATCGCGCCGGACAGCAGGTGCGAGCCGGTCGCCTTGCCCTTCTCTACCAGCGCGACCGGCACCTCCCCGAGCGACTCGAGCAGCGCCTCGTCCTCCGCCAGCAGCTGTGTGAGCCTGATGGCGCAGGCCAGGCCGGCCGGGCCGCCGCCCACGATCGCCACGCCGACCTCGATCCGCTCGTCCTCGGGATCGGTGGGCGGCCCGACGAACTCCTTGGCGGAGTCGACGGGCGGCGGGAACTCGACGGGGGCTGTGCTCACGCGTCTAGCCCTTCTTGGCCTTCACGGCCTCGGTGAGCTTGGGCAGGATCTTGTTCAGGTCGCCCACCACGCCCAGGTCGGAGAACTCGAAGATCGGCGCGTTCGGGTCCTTGTTGATCGCGACGATGTTCTCGGAGCCCTGCATGCCGACCTTGTGCTGAATCGCTCCCGAGATGCCCGCCGCCAGGTAGAGCTTGGGCGCGACCGTCTTGCCGGTCTGGCCGATCTGCGCGGCGTAGGGGTACCAGCCGGCGTCCACGACGGCGCGGGTGGCCGCAACGGCGCCGCCGAGCGCCTCGGCGAGCGACTCGGCGAGCTCGAAGCCCTCGGCCTTGCCGAGCCCGCGGCCGCCGGCCACGAGGATGTCCGCGTCCTCGATGTTCACGTCGGCGCCGCGCTGCTCGCCGCGCTGGACCATCACCGCCTTCGTCGAGTGCTCCTCGAGCTGAGCGTCGACGTCGACCACCTCGGCCGTCCCGTCGCCGCCCTCGCCGGCGTCGAACGCGTTGAGGCGGCCGATGATGATGCCGGGCTCGTCCACGTAGCCGACGTCCACGATCGCGGAGTCCTGCAGGATCGGCCGCTCGGCCACGAGCTTGCCGTCCTGGGCCCTGACCGCGGTGACCTCCATGGTCACGCCCGCGTTCAGCCGGGCGGTCAGGCCGGCGCCGATCTCGAAGCCGAGCAGGCCGCCGCCGAACAGCGCGTACTTGTAGCCGTTCTCCTGGATGACCTTGGCCATCACGTCGACCACCGGCTGGGCGAGGCCCTCGGGCGCCTTGGCGCGGAACACCTTGGCAGCGCCGTACTTGCCGAGCGACCCGCAGAGCTCGTCGGTGAGGTCGTCGCCCTCGCCGACCACCACGGCGGCGCATTCGCCGCCGAGCTCCCCGGCCAGCTTGGCGCCCTCGGAGACGGCGCCGAGCGAGTTCTTGTTGAACTCGCCCTGGTAGTGCAGTGCGTAGACGAGGATGCTCATGCCAGCAGCTTCCTTTCCTCGAGCCAGCTCACGATCTTCTCGACGGTCTCGTTCGTGTCCTCGTCCTCGATGATCTCGCCGGCTTCCTTCTGCGGCGGCGGGTTGACCGCGAGCACGGTGGTGCGCGAGCCCTGCTCGCCGACGCGGTCGGCCTCGATGCCGACGTCGCCGGTCGACTTCGTGTCGAGCGGCTTCTTCTTCGCGCCCATGATCGCCTTCAGCGACGGGTAGCGCGGCTCGTTGATCGCGTCGCCGACCGAGATCACCGCGGGCAGCTGGACGTCGACGGTGTCATAGCCGTACTCGGCCTGGCGCTCGCAGCGCAGCTTGCCGCCCTCGACGTCGATCTTGATCACCTGGGTGAGCGAGGGCATCTTCAGGTGGTCCGCCACGACCGCGCCGATCGTGTAGCACTCGCCGTCATCCGACTGCTGGCCGAGCAGCACGAGGTCGGGCGACTCGGACTCGAGCAGCCGGGCGAGTGCGTAGCCGGTGGCGCAGACATCCGAGCCGGCCAGGGCTTCGTCGGTCAGGTGGACGGAGCGGTCGGCGCCCAAGGAGACCGCCTTGTGCAGCGCGCGGAAAGCCGTCTCCGGGCCCATCGTGACGGCGACGATCTCGTCGACCTCCACGGCGCCGCCCTCGCGGATCTGCATGGCGGCCTCGATCGCGTGGGTGTCGAACGGGTTCAGGTTCTTCTCGCCCGAGCGATCGAGGCGCTTGGAGTTGGTGTCCATGCGCTTCTCGACCGCGGCGTCGGGCACCTCTTTGACGAGGACGCAGATCTTCACGGAAGCTTCTCCTTCGCCGGATGGCTTGGCACGCGGGGCACGGCGGACGCCTCCACGGCGGAGGCCATGTTACCCAATTGACTGACGAGTCAATCGCCTAGCGCTTCACCGGCTCGACGGCCTCGCCCTCGTAGTAGGGCGGGAGGCCGCCGATCGTCTCGACCAGCCGCGCGTGCAGCTCCTCCTGCACGTCCCGGTTCTCGGTCGCGACGTTGTGCAGCTCCGCTGGATCGAGGATCAGGTCGAACAGCTCGCGGTGGTCGCCCCGGTTGTCGGCCACGTACGACCAGCGGTCGGTGCGGATGAAGAAGTGGTTGAAGTAGCCGCCGTAGGCGAAGGGCCGGTCGCCGGGCTCCTCCCCGTCGAGCAGGGGCGAGAGATCCACGCCGTCCATCCCGCGCGGCGCCGGCACGCCGCCGAGGGAGAGCAGCGTGGGGCCGAGGTCGTGGGTCGAGGCGAACCACGAGGTGGTCTCCCCGGCCCCCTTGCCGTCGGGATGCACGATCACGCACGGCACCTGTATCAGCTCCGGGTGGAGCTCCTGGGCGATCTTCCCGGTCCAGCCGCGGTCGCCCAGCAGGATCCCGTGGTCGCTCAGCAGCACGATCGCCGTGCTCTCGTGCAGGCCGCGCTCGCGGAACTGCTCGAGGAACGAGCCGAGCCACTTGTCGGTGATCGTGAGCGCCCCCGAGTAGACGGCGCGCATCTGGCGGAGCTCGTCCTCGTCGAGGTATGTCTCCCAGCGCGTGTAGCGCGCGGTGCCGGGGTTCGGCCCGTCGTAGCTCGGGTCCGCGTACATGTCGACGTATTGCTGGGTCGGGCTCCACGGCTCGTGCGGGTCGAACGAGTCGACCACCAGCGCGAACGGCTGATTCTCCGCCGCCTCGTCGAGCAGCTTGGCCGCCTCCCCGAAGACGCGCGCGGCATTCGACTCCGAGTCGTCCTGGCCGTAGCCGGTGTTGGCCAGATACTTCCGCATCCCCTCCACGTAGCGGTCGTCCTCCCGCAGCCCCTCGGGGAGCCAGCGGCGCAGCTGTCCGGCGGTGACGCTGTCGGGCTCCTCCCGGAACCCGCTGTGGCCCACCACCGACACGTAGCGGTCGAAGGTGAGCCGGAACGGACGCCAGGAGCGCGTGAAGCCCACGAAGGGGTTGTCGCTGACCGAGCCTGTCCAGTAGCCCGCGCGGCTCAGCACGCTCGTGAAGGTCTGGTCGAGGTCCTCGATCGGCGCCGCGCCGGGGCCGCGGCCGAGGTCGGGCGCGCGCTCCCAGCCCCGGAAGGGGAAGATCCGGCGGCCCGTGAAGATCGTGCGGCGCGCGGGCACGGTCGGCATGGCCTCGGGGAAGAAACGGTTGAAGCGGATGCCCTGGGCCGCCAGCGCGTCGATGTTCGGCGTCTGGACCTGCGGCGTGCCGTAGCACCCGACGAAGTCGGAGCGCACAGAGTCCACGATGAGGAGGAGCACATTCATCCGGTCGGACGACCCGGCCGACGACGAAGTAAGCGAGCAGGCCGAGGTGCCGAGCGCGGCGGCACTCGCCGCGCCCGCGCCGATGAAGTGGCGACGGGAGAGGCCGGTCATGAGAGGCGGCGGGGCAGGCCGACCACTAGGCCGGAACGGCCTGCTTGATGTAGTCGATGATGCCCTGCACGGGCGCGCCGGGGGTGAACACCTCGGCCACTCCGAGCTGCTTCAGCTCCGGGATGTCGTCGTTGGGGATGGTCCCGCCGACCACCAGGACGACGTCCTCGGCGCCCTCGTTCTTCAGCAGCTCCGCGATCCGCGGCACGAGCGTCATGTGCGCGCCCGAGAGGATCGAGAGGCCGACCGCGTCGGCGTCCTCCTGGAGCACGGTCTCGACGATCTGCTCGGGCGTCTGGTGCAGGCCGGTGTAGATCACCTCCATGCCCGCGTCGCGCAGTGCGCGGGCGATGATCTTCGCCCCGCGGTCATGCCCGTCGAGGCCCGGCTTGGCCACGACGACCCGGATCTTGCGGCTGTTCACGCCGCGGAGGTTATCCGGCGGATGCGGCGCGCCGGCGCAGCCAGACGCCGAGCATCAGCGTCACGACGCCGAGCGCGGCCAGGCCGCCCGCGTCGAGCCCGGTGGCCGCGAGCGTGGGCCCGGTGTCGGCGTCGGTGCCGGCGGCGCTGTCCCCCGCGCCGCTGTCCCCGGAGGTGTCGCCACCGGAGCCGCCCGCGCTCGCTGCGCGCACCGTGATCGTGCCGCGCATGTTCGGGTGCGGGGTGCAGAAGTAGCTGAACGTGCCGGCCTCGTCGAAGGTATGCGAGCCGCTCTGCCCGTCGTCGAGGATGCCCGTGTCGAAGCTGCCGTTGTCGGCGGTGGCGGAGTGCGGCGTCGGGCCCTGGTTGTTCCAGGTGACCGTGTCGCCGGCGTCGATCGTGACCGACACGGGCGCGAACTCGAAGTCGCGGATGGTGACGCTGGTCGAGGCCGCGGCCTTCGCGCGGACGCGTCGGCCGGCGCGGTCGCGCCTCGCCTTCTTCGGGCCCTCCGCGGCGACCTCCTCGGGCGCCGGCCCGGCGGCGGGCGCCGGAGCCGGCTGCTCCGCGGGCGGCTCGGCCGCCGGCGCGGGCTCCGCCGGCGGCGCGCCGGGCTCGACTTCATCCGGCGCCTCGGCGGCGGGCGCCGGGACGGGCTCCGCCGGAGCGACCTCGGGCTGCTCGGACTCTGGCGGAGCGGCCTCGGGTCCGGCGGCCTCGGGCTCGGCGGCTTCGGGCGCCGCCGGGTCCGGCGGGACGGCCTCCTCCGAGGCCGACAGCGGCGCTACCAGCACGAGCGCGGCGACCATCGCGTAGACGGCGATCCCTGCCAGGCGCGTCATGCGGGCATCAGACAACCTATACGCGGGGACGCCGCGAACGGTTCAGGCAGCGCCGCGCCACGCGTAGTCTCAGGTCATGGCTACCCAGTCCCCGCCCGCCCCAGGTGTCTCCTGTCGCGGCCACTGCCTCGCTCCCTCTCGCAGGATCGACGCGCCACTCGACGCCGCCGACAAGTACGAGCGGCTTTTCCCCGCTCTCCCCGCCATCGAGGCTGACGAGGAGCGCCTTCAAGCGCTGGCCGGCCCAGGGAGCGTCTGCGACGGCGGCGACAGCTGCCCGGACTCCATCGATGTGGCCGCGGGCTGGCCCTTCTTCGGCCAGCTGGTCGCCCACGACATCACGGCCGATCGCAGCCCGCTCGTCAGCAGGGCGGCCGGGGAGCGCACCGAGAACTTCCGCTCGCCGCGCGCGAACCTCGAGTGCATCTACGGAGACGGCCCGGTCGGCCATCCGTTCCTGTACCAGCGCGATGACCCGGCCAAGCTGCTGCTGGGCTCGAACGGCGCGGGAGAGGAGTCCGACCTGCCGCGAAACGAGGAAGGAATCGCGCTGATCGGCGATCCCCGCAACGACGTGCACATCTTCGTCTCGCAACTCCACTTGGCCATGCTTCGCCTGCACAACTGCGTCGTCAACCACCTTCGCCGGAGTGGCGCCACGCCGGAGGCGGCGGTCTTCGACGAGGCGCGACGGACCGTCTCGTGGCTCTACCAGTGGGTGATCGTCAACGACTACCTGCCCCGCCTCGTGGGTGCCGACCTCGTGGACGAGATCGAGAGCGACGGCCCGCGCCACTACTCGGCCGGCGCCGCGCCGCGCATCCCGCTCGAGTTCGCGGACGCTGCCTTCCGCTATGGCCACAGTCAGGTGCGCGAGGAGTTCGAGCTCAACTCCGCGTCAGGGCGGCTGCGGCTCTTCCCTGATCTCCTCGGCTTCCGGCACGTCGGCGCAGACCGAACGATCGAGTGGAGCAGGCTGTTCGACGTCCCGGGACGGCCCACGGCCCAGCGCGCAAAGCTGATCGACGGCAGGCTGGTGCCCTCCCTGATCGCGCTTCCCCAGGCGATCACGGGCGAGGTCGAGGTCGAGGCCCACCGGTCCCTCGCCGGCCGTGACCTCCAACGCGGGCAGGCCTACGGCCTCCCGTCCGGCGAAAGCGTCGCGCGGGCTATGGGCGAGACGCCGATCGACCCCCGTGAAACGATCCTCGGCTCCGCGGGATGGACCGGTGAGACACCGCTGTGGCTCTACGTCCTGAGCGAGGCCAAGCTGAGAGGGGACGGCGAGCGCCTCGGACCCGTGGGTGGCCGCATCGTTGCCGAGGTGCTGATCGGGATCATCGACGCCGACCCGGCCTCGTATCTCTCACGCGAGCCGGAATGGACTCCTCCGCTCCCGGCGCGTGGCGAGCGTTTTCAACTCAGCGACATGTTGATGCCGCTGGTTGACTAGTCGTCGTCGTCGCCGCGGTCGTCGTCGTCGTGCCCGTGGCCGTTGCCGTGCTTCGAGCGGAACTCGAAGTTCGCCCGCTTCACGGTCCCGTCGCTCAGCTTGAGCATGAGCTGGCGGCACGAGCCGGCCCACTTCTTCTCGGTCTTCCAGAGGAGGAAGTAGTGCGTCCTGCGCCAGCGCGCCAGCGGGTGCTTGAACCACTTCGCATCCTCCACGGCCTCGCCGCTCTCCGGTTGCTCGCGGAAGTCGCAGTCGACCTCGGCAACCTTCGGCCAGCCGTCCTCGATCACGTCCAGACCCAGCCTGCCGGCAAGGATGAATCGGATCGGCACGGCAGACCCCGCCGTCCGCTTGTTCACGCGCGGCGGGTTCCGCACGGGCCACAGGAACCCGTCGAAGTCGTAGATCACCTGGTAGCGGGCGGTCGCGGCCGAGGTGTTCCCGGCCCGGTCGGCAGCATGGACGGTGAACTCGTGCTCCCCGACCGTCGAGGTGTCGACGGGCGCCCCGTCCGCCACGGGCCCGCCGCAGGAGGCCAGGCCCGAGCCGCCGTCCGAGCACCCGTAGTCGGCGAAGACCTCCTCCTTCAGGAGGTACACCGCCCCGTCCAGCGGCGAGAGCAGCTCGATCGCCGGCGGCGTGGTGTCCGGCTCCTCGACGACGCTCACGGTGTGCGTGACAGACCTCTGGTTGCCCGCGTTGTCGCGCGCCGTCACGGTCACGCTCTCGGGGCCGAGCTCGGATGTGTCGAGCAGCGCGCCGTCCGCCACCGTCCCGACGCAGGAGGCGAGCTCGGAGCCGCCCTCGTCGGCGCAGGAGAAGTCCACTTCCACCTTCTGGCCCCGCGTCACGACCGCGCCGTCGACCGGGCTCCGCAGGTCGATCGTGGGCGGCGTCGTGTCCTCGTTCGGCTGGCAGTCGGCGCCGGTGAGGAAGAGCGTGTAGGCACCGGAAGGCCTTTCTCGGCCGGTCCGGGACCAGCGGGTCACCGGATCGGCGCCGCCCGACTCGGTGGGCCCCACCACACCCGCATCGTTCGGCGGGAAGATGAAGCCCATCGGGTTGGACGGCTCGACGCCGAACACCGAGACCGCCAGCAGATACTCGCCTCCGTCCTGGGGAGTGAGGGGGTCCCCCGACGGAAGCCGCGATTGCAGCGTCCCGTCCGAGTCGTCGTTCGCGTACACCCCGCGCCCGTTCGAGTCGAACAGGAAGAGCTGGGTGTCCACTTCGGTGCCGCCCACGGTGGAGGCCGAGAACGTGCGACCGCCGGTCAGGCAGATCCGGTACATGTCGACGTCGAACCCGCCGGCCGCCACGCCGTCGATCCGCTCGACGACCTCGGACGACAGGTCCTGCGCCGTCGCGGGGAGGTCGCCGGCGTCGCCCTGCTCTACGGCCGCGTTCGCGGCAGGGGCCGATATCAGCAGCGACACGGCTGCCAATGCTGTCGTGATTCGGATTGTGATGCGCCTCACGGGTTTCTCCCGCGGCATGGAAGGGTCGTGGTTCGTAAATCGGGTTAACTCGCCATAGGGGCGAGCCGCAGGGAGCAGGGATCGACGTTTGTTCGACCGGACCGACGTCCAGGCGCTTGCCTAGAAGACCGGCGTCTCGGTGTAGGTGCCGAACACCCGCTGGAGGGACTCGACGATCTCGCCCTCCGAGCAGTGCGCGCGGGCGCACTCGAGCAGCGGCTCCATCAGGTTGCGGTCGGCCGCCGCGGCCTCGCGCAGCGCCGCGAGGGCCGCCTCGGCCGCCTCGCCGTCGCGCCGCGCCCGGACCGCCTGTACGCGGCCGATCTGCTTGCGCTCGAGCTCCGGCGGGATCCGCAGGATCTCGAGCTGCCGCTCGTCGGCCTGCCCGTAGCGGTTCACGCCGACCACGATCCGCTCGCCCCGCTCGATCTCCTCCTGGAGCCGGAAGGACGCCTCGGCGATCTCGCGCTGCGGGTAGTTCTGCTTGATCGCGTCGACCATCCCGCCCAGCTCGTCGATCCGGTGGAAGTAGGCGTAGGCGGCCTCCTCCATGCGGTCGGTCAGCGCCTCCACGAAGTAGGAGCCGCCGAGCGGGTCGATCGTGTTGGTCACGCCGGTCTCGTGGGCCAGGATCTGCTGCGTGCGGAGCGCCACCCGCACGGCCTCCTCGGTCGGCAGCGCAAGGGCCTCGTCGAACGAGTTCGTGTGCAGCGACTGCGTGCCGCCGAGCACGGCCGACAGCGCCTCGGTCGCCGTCCGCACGATGTTGTTGAGCGGCTGCTGCGCGGTCAGCGACACCCCGGCGGTCTGGGTGTGGAAGCGCATCAGGAGCGAGCGCTCGTCGCGCGCGCCGTAGGTGTCGCGCAGCTCCCGCGCCCAGATGCGCCGCGCCGCGCGGTACTTGGCGATCTCCTCGAAGAAGTCGATGTGCGCGTTGAAGAAGAAGCTCAGCCGCGGCGCGAAGTCGTCCACGTCGAGGCCACGCTCGAGCGCCTGCTCCACGTACGTGAAGCCGTCCTTCAGCGTGAATGCCAGCTCCTGTTGCGCCGTCGAGCCGGCCTCGCGGATGTGGTAGCCCGAGATCGAGATCGGATGCCAGCGCGGCATCCGCCGCGCGCAGAACTCGACCATGTCCGTGACCAGCCGCATGGCCGGGTCGATCGGGAAGCACCACTCCTTCTGCGCGATGTACTCCTTGAGGATGTCCGTCTGGATCGTGCCCGCCAGCCGCTCCGGCGGGACGCCCTGGCGCTCCGCCGCGACCACGTAGAAGGCCAGCATCACGGCCGCGGGGGCGTTGATCGTCATCGATGTGGAGACCTCGCCCATCGGGATCCCGCCGAAGAGCGTCTCCATGTCGTCGAGCGTGTCGACCGCGACGCCTTCGCGCCCGACCTCGCCCTCCGAGCGCGGGTGGTCCGAGTCGTGGCCCATCAGCGACGGCATGTCGAACGCCGTCGACAGACCGGTCTGTCCGTGGTCGAGCAGGTAGCGGAAGCGCTCGTTCGTCTCCTCGGCGGTGCCGAACCCGGCGAACTGGCGCATCGTCCACAGGCGGCCCCTGTACATGGACGGGTACACGCCGCGCGTGAACGGGAACTCGCCGGGAAAGCCGATCCGCTCCTCGAAGGACCCGACGTCGTCGGGCGTGTAGAGGGGCTCGACGGGCTCGCCGCTCAGAGTCGAGAAGAGCGCCTCGCGCTGGGGCGTGCGAGCGAACTTCTCGCGGAACCAGCGCTCGGCGTCGGTCGTCGGACGCGGCTCGACTGCCATGCGGACAGTCTAGGAGGGACCGAGCTCGCGGAGGCTCAGGGCCGCCGTCCAGGCGAAGTCGCGCGCGCCGAGGCCACGACCCGAGTCGGGCACGAAGTACTCGCGCATGCCGCCGCCCTCGATCGCGTCCATCATGCGGAAGCGGAGCTTCGCGGCCGCCACCCGCTCGTCATGATCGTCGAGCGCGAGCGCGCAGAGCCAGCTGATGTTGGCCCACACGGGCCCGCGCCAGTAGTTCCGCGAGGAGCGCTCGGGGTGGTTCCGGTCGAGCGAGCGCACGCCGTACGGAGAGGCGAGCGCACCGTTCGTGACGAGATCGCGCACGGCGTCCACCTGCCGGTCGCCCAGACCGGGCGCGAGCAGCGCGAGGGCCGACCCCGCGCTGGTGACCTCGAGCGTGCTGTGGTCGGTGAGGTCCACGGCCCGGACAAGCCCGTCGGAGTCCGTGCGCGCGCGCAGGGCCGCGGCCACGCGCTCGGCGGCGGCGAGGCTCTCCTCGGCCATCCCGCCCTCCCCCAGCTGCTCGGCGAGCCAGCCGAGGTCCGTGCAGGCGCGGGCCAGGATGGCCGAGAAGCCCGGGTCGAGCACCCGGAACGCCCCGCTGCGGGCGAGGCGTGACTGGGCCCAGCCGGTCCGGGTCCCCTGCCGGACGAGCGTCAGGAAGCGCCGGTAGGTCTCGTCGGTCGGGCGCTCGGCGGCGTCGACCGCGTCGGTGTCGCGGCGATGTACGACCGTCACCTCCGGCATCACCCGCCAGAGCGGCCCGTCCCACTCGACCGAGTTGTCGCGGCCCGACTCCCATGGGTGGATCAGGACGGGCTCGCGCACGCCGAGCGGGTCGCGCTCCTCCAGCAGGAAGCGATGCCACCCGAGCAGCGGCGCCAGCAGCGCGCGGGCGCGCGGCTCGTCGGGGTGGCGCTCGAAGATCAGCCGGGCGCAGGTCGCGGCCAGGGGCGGTTGGGTGATGCCGGAGATCCGCCTGCCGTCCACGGACAGCCGCCGGCCCCACCAGGACGGCCCGGGCAGGTAGCGGGCGTACGGACGCGCCACCATCGTGAGGAGGCCGCGTAGCCGCCAGTGCACCCGGTCGGGCACCCGGGTGTGGAAGGCGATGTGGGGGATCATGCCCCGCTGGTCGCGGGCGCCCGTTAGCGTCTCGAGCTCGGTCCAGGCGCGCCGCGGATCGAGCTCCGCCCATCCGAGCGCAGCCAGCGCCGAGTCCCAGTTCCATTGATGCGGATAGGTGGCCCGCGACGGAACGGTGTAGGCGCCGTTGTCGTTGCCGCGCAGGACGGTCTCCGCGCTCGCACGGAGGTCGACCGCGGCGAACGTGGCCGTTGTCACCGGAGGCTCGGGCGCCAGCGCCTGGGGCGGCGCGCACGCGCCACCGCGTATCCGCTTCCGCCGCCGATCAGCGCGACCACGAGCACGCCCGAGCCGAGCTTGAGCATCGGGCCGAGGCGGTCGAAGCGCATGATCCGCCAGCCCTCGGAGCGCGCGACCTTCTCCAGCGCGGCGTCCGGGTTGACCGCCACCGGATGGCCGACGGCGCGCATCATCGGCAGGTCCGACTCGGAGTCTGAGTAGGCATACGACGCGGCGAGGTCGATGCCCTCGCGCGCGGCGATCTCGCGGATCGCCTCGGCCTTGCCCTCCCGGTATGTGAAGGGACCGGCCGGCTTGCCGGTGTAGACCCCGTCCCTCACCTCGGAGCGCATGCCGATGCCGCCGTCGAGCACGAGCACGTGCGCCAGGACGTCGGCCAGCTCCTGCGAGGCCGCCGTGACGATGTAGGCGGGGCGTCCCGCGTCCTGGTGCGCGTAGGCCTCGTCCAGGACCTCCCTGTAGAGCAGCGGAAGGATGCCCGCGAGCACGTCCGGGCCGAGACGCTGAAGGTCCACGACCCGCTGGCCGGCGATCGCGTCGAGAATCCGCTGGCGCAGCGCGTCCGTGCCCTCGTCGGTCGAGCCCTTGACCCTGAACTTCAGGTTCGCCCAGACGTCGCGCACGAGCTGGCGCCGGGACAGCAGCCCGTTCTTGTAGGCGGCGCGCCCGAAGTGGAGCGCGCTCGATCCTTCGATGAGCGTCTTGTCGAGGTCGAAGAAGGCTGCGCCTGCCATCGGAGAGCCCTGGCCAGCCGGGGGCCGGCGGGGGGCCCGGGGGGGGGAGCCCCCCGGTCCCTTCCCCCCTTTCCCCCAAAGGAGGAGCGCGGCCCCCGG
>Ga0081538_10001553_pt1 | contig 23532 bp, 24 predicted proteins | sample TabmetS5T2R1_FD_71022 | JGI IMG/M metagenome (GOLD analysis project Ga0081538, IMG submission 71022) | Tabebuia heterophylla rhizosphere microbial communities from the University of Puerto Rico - S5T2R1 | ecosystem: Host-associated > Plants > Roots > Rhizosphere ... | reverse complement strand
AAGGCGCTTCACAGGGAAGATCACGAACCGCTTGTCGCGATTGGCCACCGATATGAAGACGGTGCCCTTGGTGGGTAGCGGGCCGAAGCCTGCAACCTGGCTTTTGGCGAAGGCGGTACCGAAGGCCACATCCAGGCCCATCACCTCTCCGGTCGACCTCATTTCCGGACCCAGGATGATGTCGACTGAGATCCCGTCGACGGTACGGAACCGGTTGAACGGCATCACTGCCTCCTTGACAGCAATCGGTGCCGTCGGATCCTCAGCGGTCCCGTCACCGGTTGCCCGCAACAACCCTTCGGCACGCAGTTGCTGCACGGTGGCACCCAGCATGATGCGGGCGGCAGCCTTGGCAAGTGGGGTCGCCGTTGCCTTGGAGACGAACGGCACGGTACGCGAGGCGCGCGGATTGGCCTCTAACACGAACAAGGTGTCACCGGCTTGGGCGAACTGGATATTGATCAAGCCGCAGACGCCGATACCGCGGGCGATCGCCTCGGTGGAGCTGCGAATCCGGTCCACGACCTCGGCACCGAGTGTGATCGGCGGCAGTGCGCAGGCCGAGTCACCGGAGTGGATGCCCGCCTCCTCGATGTGCTCCATAATTCCGCCCAGGTAGAGCTCGGACCCGTCATAGAGCGCGTCGACGTCGATCTCCACTGCATCATCGAGGAACCGATCCACGAGCACTGGGTGGGCCGGTGATACCTCAGTAGCCCGCGCGATGTAGGCCGACAGGGTCGATTCGTCGTAGACGATTTCCATGCCGCGCCCGCCAAGCACGTAGGAGGGGCGCACCAGCACCGGATATCCGATCTCGTCTGCGATCTCCTTGGCTTCGGCAAATGAGCGAGCCAGTCCGTGCCTCGGCGCGGGCAGGTTCGCCTCGGCGAGCACCTGGCCGAAGGCGCCTCGCTCCTCTGCGAGATGGATCGCCTCAGGGCTGGTGCCGACAATCGGGACCCCGGCGTCCTTGAGCGACTGAGCAAGTCGCAGCGGTGTTTGTCCACCGAGCTGGACGATGACGCCGGCGACCGGCCCGGCCGCTTGCTCGGCGTGCACCACCTCCAAAACGTCCTCCAGCGTCAGCGGCTCGAAGTACAGCCGATCGGCGGTGTCATAGTCGGTGGAGACGGTCTCGGGGTTGCAGTTCACCATGATCGTCTCGTAACCGGCGCTACTGAGCGACATAGCTGCATGTACGCAGGAGTAGTCGAACTCGATGCCCTGCCCGATCCGGTTCGGTCCGCTGCCCAAGATCAGTACTGCCGGTTGCTGCCGGGCTGCAACCTCGGTTTCAAGATCATAGGAGCTGTAGTGGTACGGGGTGCGGGCCGCGAATTCGGCGGCGCAGGTGTCAACGGTCTTGTATACCGGCCGGATCCCGAGTGCCCAGCGGACGCCGCGAACCACGTCTTCGCTCAGGTGGCGCAGGGCGGCAATTTGGGAGTCCGAGAAACCGTGCCGCTTGGCTGTGCGGAGCAGATCAGCGGTGAGCTCGGGCGCAGACTTGATCATGTTAGCGATCTCCAAGATCAACACCAGTTGGTCGATGAACCACGGGTCGATCTTGGTCGCCTGGTGCACCTGCTCGGCAGTGGCGCCGGCGCGGAGCGCGTGCATGACGACGTTCAGACGGCCATCGTGCGGCCGGGCCGCCAGCTTCAGCAACTCATCAACTGACTGGGTGATCTCGGCCGCGAATTGGAATGGCGCCTTGGGATCCTCCAGGCTGCGTAGCGCCTTGCCCAAGGCTTCGGTGAAGTTTCGGCCGATGGCCATCGCCTCGCCGACGCTCTTCATGTGAGTAGTCAGCGTGGAATCGGCCGACGGGAACTTCTCGAATGCGAAGCGCGGCACCTTCACGACGACGTAGTCGAGGGTTGGCTCGAAGCTGGCCGGGGTCTGCTGGGTAATGTCGTTCGGGATCTCGTCAAGGGTGTAACCAATGGCCACCTTTGCGGCAATCTTGGCGATCGGGAAACCGGTGGCCTTGGAAGCCAGTGCCGACGACCTCGACACCCTCGGGTTCATCTCGATAACGATCATGCGCCCGTTGGAAGGGTTGATCGCAAACTGAATGTTGCAGCCACCGGTATCGACGCCGACCGCACGGATGATGCCGATGGCGACGTCGCGCATCCGCTGGTACTCCCGGTCGGTAAGCGTCATGGCCGGAGCCACGGTGATCGAATCGCCGGTGTGCACACCCATCGGATCGAGGTTCTCGATCGAGCAGACGATCACCACGTTGCCTGCTCTGTCGCGCATCACCTCGAGCTCGTACTCTTTCCAGCCCAAGATCGATTCCTCGATCAAAACCTCTCTAGTAGGGCTGGCAGCAAGTCCGGCGCCGGCCATCCGACGAAGATCAGCTTCATCGTGAGCGAAACCAGAGCCGAGGCCTCCCATGGTGAAGCTGGGCCGCACCACCAGTGGATAGCCAAGATCATCTGCGGCCTGCAGCACATCTGTGATGGAGTGGCAGATGCGGCTGCGCGCGACTTCTGCCGGGCCGCCCAGGATGTCCTGCAGACCCTCGACGATCGCCTTGAACTGCTCCCGGTTTTCCCCGCGCTGGATGGCCTCAATGGAGGCGCCGATGAGCTCGACTCCGTAGCGTTCCAGAACACCGCTCTCGTGCAGGGCGACCGCGGTATTCAACGCCGTCTGGCCGCCAAGCGTGGCCAGTAGCGCATCGGGACGCTCCTTGGCAATGACCATCTCAACGAACTCCGGAGTGATCGGCTCCACGTAGGTTGCGTCGGCGAACTCTGGATCGGTCATGATCGTCGCCGGATTGGAGTTGACCAAGATCACCCGGAAGCCTTCATCGCGTAGCACGCGGCAGGCCTGGGTTCCCGAATAGTCGAATTCGCACGCCTGGCCAATAACGATCGGTCCGGAGCCGATGACCAGGATTGATTCGATATCCGTACGGCGAGACATCACACACCCCCTTCGGGGGTGTCCATCAGATCGGCAAACCTGTCGAACAAGTAACTGGCATCGTGCGGGCCCGCGGCCGCTTCAGGGTGGTACTGCACCGAGAAGGCCTTGAGCTTTCCATCAGCACCGGTCAGCTGCAGGCCCTCGACCACGTCGTCATTGAGGCAGATGTGGCTGACCTCGGCGGTGCCGTACGGCGTCTGGTGCCGCTCTCCAGGTTTTGCTTCCACGGCGAACCCGTGGTTGTGAGCAGTGACCTCCACCTTGCGTGTGGTCAGATCCATAACGGGCTGGTTAATGCCGCGATGGCCGTAACCCAGCTTGAAGGTGCCGAACCCGAGCGCCCGTCCGAAGAGCTGATTGCCGAAGCAGATGCCGAAGTACGGGATCTCGGCTGCAAGCACGGACTGAAGAAGCTCGACCTGTTCATCGGCAGCGGCCGGATCGCCTGGGCCGTTGGAGAAGAACACGCCGTCAGGATTGAGCGCGGCGATCTCGTTAAAGGTGATGGTTGAGGGCACGACATGAACCTCAAATCCGCGCTCAGCCATCCGTACTGGAGTCATCGACTTAATGCCCAGATCAACGGCCACCACGCGGAACCGAGGTTCGCCATCGGGTTTCACGACATACCGCTCATTCGTCGTCACGTCGTCGGCGAGATGTGCGCCCACCATCGAAGGCTGCGCCCGGACCCGCTCCAGCAACGCGCTGGGATTGGTCTCAACACTGGATACGCCGACGCGCATTGCGCCTCGCTCCCGGATGTGCCGAGTAACGGCTCGGGTGTCGACCTCAGACATGCCGACGATGCCCTGGGAGCGCAACTCGACATCGAGATCTCGGCGAGAACGCCAGTTGGACGGAATGCGAGCGGCATCGCGTACCACATAGCCAGCCACCCAGATCCTGCTGGATTCACCGTCCTCGTCGTTCCAGCCGGTATTGCCAATGTGCGGTGCGCTGGCGATCACGACCTGGCGGTAATAGCTGGGATCGGTCAATGTCTCCTGATAGCCGGACATTCCAGTCGCGAAGACTGCCTCACCAAAGGTCTCACCGATAGCGCCATAGGCCCGACCATGAAAGGTGCGGCCGTCCTCAAGCACCAAAAGCGCCGGCGCCGGCGACTCCAGCTGCCGGGGTTTAGGCACCGAAATTTCCGGGCGCACTACCGGCTGCGAACATGACCGCCCTTTCCTGCCCCACGGGACGGACGCGAAGGTTTGTAGGCCGCAACAGAGGTTATCAGCGAATCCCGCTCACGCCGGACAGCGAGACAGTGAGTTCGCCAGTCCGTTGCCGCGACGGTAATGCGCGCTGAGCTTGTCGAAGCGCACCCTTCGACAAGCTCAGGGCGCAACTAGGGGTCAGACCTGCGCCAAGCGCTGCACCAAGTACTTGCGCTCCACGGGGTTAGTCACCAACTCGAGAGCCCGTTGATACGCAAGCTGCGCCTCGCTGCTGCGCCCGCTCCTGCGGAGCAGTTCTGCCCTGGCTGCGTGGAAAAGGTGATACCGGTCCAGGTCGTCGGCGAGCGGTTCCATCAGAGCAAGTCCGGCATCGGGTCCATCGGCCATGGCAACCGCGACTGCTCTGTTCAGCTCGACCACCGGATTTGGCCACATTGCACTTAGACCTCGATAAAGCGTGGCGATCTGCGGCCAGTCGGTGTCTTCGGGGTATGCCGCACGGGCATGCAGGGCTGCGATCGCGGCCTGCACCTGGTAGGGACCGGGCCGCCTGAGTTCCACCGCCGCGTCAATCATCGCTAGCCCCTCGTCGATCATCTCCTGGTCCCAGCGAGCGCGGTTCTGATCTTCCAGTAGCACTAGATCACCCTGCTCGTCCACCCGGGCATCGCGTCGGGAGTGCTGTAGCAGCATCAGCGCAAGCAAGCCCATGGTCTCGGGTTCGCCCGGCATGAGTCGGTCGACGACGCGTACCAGCCAGATCGCCTCTTCGCAAAGCTCGGCGCGAAGTAGCTCCCGCTCAGTCGAGGTGTACCCCTCATTGAATATCAGGTACAAGATCGCTTGGACGCCACTCAGCCGATCTGGCAAAAGCTCCGGCGGCGGGACCCGGTACGGGATGCCGGCGTCCTTGATCTTGCGCTTGGCGCGGACCAGACGCTGTTGCACGGTTGGCTCGGTGATCAAGAAAGCCCGAGCGATCTCACGCGATGACAGTCCGCCGACGGTGCGCAGCGTAAGTGCTACGCGGGCTTCCATCGGTAGTGCAGGATGGCAACACGTGAAGATCAGCCGAAGACGCTCATCAGGGATCTGCTCGACGTCGTCTCCCAAAACCTCGAGCGCGCGTAGCTCCGCAGCCTCCTCAGCTTTGAGAGCCCCGATGCGTTCGCGTCGCAGGCGATCGATCGCCTTATTGCGGGCAGTAAGGACAATCCATCCTGCGGGGTTGTCCGGAATGCCCCGTGTCGGCCACGTACGCAGAGCTTGAACGAACGCTTCCTGGACTGCCTCTTCAGCCAGATCGAAGCTGCCGGTTGCTCGAATCAGGGCCGCGACCGCCCGTCCCGCCTCGTGGCGGAACAGGAGGTCGAGGTCTTCACGGGTATCGGCCGTTGGTATCAGCCCTGCGGTTGGTCGGGAAACTCCTGGATGGGACGCAGCTCAACGGTGCCGTACATCGCGCCGGGACAGCGGGTTCCTGCTTCAATCGCCTCGTCTAGGTTGGCGACATTGAGCAGGTAGTAGCCACCGAGCTGTTCCTTCGTCTCCGCGAAAGGTCCATCGGTCACCACCGGCTTGCTGTCGGGAGCTCGGACCGTCGTCGCTGTTGCCGTTGGTTGCAACGCGTCGCCGGCGATGTACCAGCCCCTCTCGGTAAGCCAGCTGCCGTAGTCGTACCACGGCTGTATCTGGGCCTCTAGTTCTTCAGGTGTGGCGTTGGCCATTGCCTCCGCTGCGGCTACTTCGTCGTTGTAGATCAGCAGCAGGTACTTCATGCGCCCTCCTTGCGCTCCGGGCGGTCCTCTCCGCCCTCTCAGCCTATTGACGAATACGGAAGCCATTCCTCGACAGGTTGCCAGGCCGAAGTCGTTTCGATGCGACCGAGCCATCATTGACGCATGGCTGAATCAAGCTCAGTGCCTGGCCCCCGCGGGTCACGTTGGCTGGGCATGGGTCCGGAGCTACGACGCGACCAGCTCGGCACGTTCGAGCGAGCAGCGGCCGAGTACGGCGATGTCGTGCGGTTCGTCGTGGGGCCGCCGGGACTGCGCCGGGAGCTCTATCTCGTGACTCACCCGGATGGCGTGGAACAAGTGCTGGCTGGTGATCCGGACGGCTACTCGAAGAACACGCCCATTTATGAGGAGGTCGCCGCATACCTCGGCAATGGCCTGCTCACCAGCGGCGGCGCGCACTGGCGCCAGCAGCGCCGCACGGTGGCGCCGCTGTTCTCGCACCGGCGCATCGACACCTATATCGAGGTGATGGCCGACGAAGCCGTGCGCTTGGCAGATCGGTCCGGCGTTGCCGCCGCCGGCGGCGAGTCCGTCGACATCAACGCAGAGATGGTCGACTACACCCTGCGTACGGTCGGACGGGCGCTCTTCGGTTCCGACGTCGAGGACGCCGTGCCGGTCATCCGGGCAACATTTCCGGTGTTGAACGAGCACATACGCCGGCGTGGCATGAGTCCGCTGCGGCTTTCGCGGCGCTTGCCGACGCCGGCGGAGGTCGGTGCGGCAAGGGCCCAGCGCACGCTGTACGGCATCGTCGACGAGATCATCGATCGGCGATCCAATGTGTCAACATCCGGTCGTGATCTGATCTCACTGCTGCTCGCAGCCCGCGATCCGGAGACGGGCAGGCCGATGAGCCAGCAAGAAATCCGCGACCAGGTTTTGATCTTCCTGCTAGCAGGCCACGAGACCACCTCTATAGCGCTGACATTCACGCTGCACCTGCTGGGTTGCCATCCTGAGGTGCAAGCGGCCGTGCACCGCGAGATCACCGAGGTGCTCGGGGGGCGTACGCCGCAGACCGAGGACATTCCCCGGCTCAGGTTCACCGAGATGGCCGTAAAGGAGGCGATCCGCCTCTACCCACCGGCGTATTCGCTCGGCAGGATCGCCGAGCACGAGGCGATCATTGGGGGTTATCGCATCCCCGCGGGGTCCATCATCCTGCTCAGTCAGTGGACCACCCACCGGCGTCCTGACTTCTGGCCCGAACCGCAGCGATTTGATCCCACGCGCTTCACACCGGCTGCTGAGCAGGCCCGCCCGCGATACGCCTACTTCCCGTTCGCCGGTGGCCTACGAGGGTGCATCGGGGGTCACTTCGCCATGACGGAGGCGGTCATCGCAATCGCCACGCTCCTGACGCGGTTCTCAGTGGTCTCCGAGTCGCCCGACATTCGCCTGGTCACCGGCATCACGCTACGACCCGCCGGTCCGGTCCGCTGTCGACTCGATCTCCGGCAACCTGAAGAAGCGCACTATCTCGGCGCTGGCGTCCGGGGCTAAAGGATCGGTGTAGGAGCAGCCCTTGGTACCGCCGAACCAGGCGTGCCCTGCCCCGTGCACGATCCACAGCTCGAGGAGCACATCGGCGTCAGCCGCATAGATGGTCCGCGTGTAGGACCGCCCACTGGGAACCTGTCCCTGCGTCGCCGTGACGCCGTTACCTGCGGTGGCCGTTGGACCAGCTCCAAGTCGCTGCCTGCTGATGTGGCTGGCATTGACAACGTTAACGATCTGATCACGGTCACCGTGAAAAACGATGAGAGGCATCCGCAACGCCGAGTTTTGCTGTGAGGGCAGGTTTTCGCCGCGCATGAGCGCGAACGCGGACTGGACGTCGTACGCAGCGCCGTACGGCAATCCGGAATGCACGCCAGCGGCTGCATAAAGGTCCGGGTACGTCGCCGCCATAACGGTCGCCATGGCACCGCCGGCCGAGAAGCCAACAACGAAGACCCGGTTTCGATCGGCGCTGTACTCACTGATGACTTGCTCGGTGATACCGGCGATAAGAGCGGGCTCACCATTGCCGGTGCGCTGGTCCTGGGGCCGGAACCAGTTCCAGTAGCGCATGGGATTTGCCCCGGCATCCTGTTCGGGATAGACGACCAGGAAGTGATGCAGATCCGCCAGCTTGTTCATTGCTGTCCCGGCGGCATAGTCATGCACCGCCTGGGTTCCACCATGGAGCATGACGATGACCGGTGCCCCCTCGGTGGGGCAATTAGGCGGTACGTAGACCAGATATCGCCTGGCGCCGGAGCCGTTCTTATACGTCCTGTCAACAAGATCGCCAGCCCCAAGACTGCCGCGCGGAGGGGCTTGACCCTGCAACACTTCGGGCCTCTGTAGCGGCAGCTGCGAACCCTGCGCGTTCGACAGCACCTTCCGAAGCGGCTCGGCGACCCGGCTCAGTCGATTCAGCAGGTTGATATCGGGCGAGGAACTGGACTTTGTGCTCGCCTCACCAGACTTTGCGCTCGAGCCCAGCGTCTGCTGGATGAGGTCCGTTGCCTCTGTAAGGCGTCCTGCTTTGGTGAGGTTCAACGCCTGAACCATTCGGTCTTGATCGAGACCAATCATGTGCATACTCCTTCGGCTGGACTGTCTATTGAATGCGATCCCGCAGCGCGGCTTTCACTGCGGCACTTGCCCGGAAGGCGCCCAGAACCTCGACTGATTCGATAGTTGCGAGCGCCAGCTCCGGAGTCACATCGTCGGCGATTGTGGCGAGTCCTAGGACTCGAATCTGCAGTTGTCGGCCGGCAGTGCGCAGCTCTTCCAACTGCTGACGGGTGTAGTTCTCCAGGCCCAACACCATCGTCTTGCGTTCCACGGTTTTCTGGAGCGTCGGACCATGATTGGCAAGTTGGGCGCGGATGGCGGTACGCAGAAAATCGGTTCGGTTCGCGTAGAACCCTTCCCGCACAAGCAAGTCGATCTGTCCGAGATCGACCAAGCCGAGGTTGATCGTGATCTTCTCGGTCTTTTCAGCCTCGGCCATGTCGCCATCCTCTCACCATCCCGTGGGATGGTCAAGGGATGGTGATGAGCCCATGGCTTCTTGTCGCTAGAGTGCCCGCATGGCCGAATACCCCGCCAACGACTTCACAATCCGCCCGATTGGACGAGTCGAGAGCCCGCTCGCCTCAACGGCCGACGCGCCGCGGCAGGGTGATGAAGGTGCGCCGGAGGCTTACTTGATCTTGAATTCCGATGTCCTGGCTGGCCTGGAAGGCATTGCGGTCGGTGATGTGATCATCGTCCTAACCTGGCTGCATCAAGCTGACCGAAGCATTCTGAGGGTCCATCCGCGCGACGATCTGAGTCGATCCGAACAAGGCGTTTTCAACACTCGATCCTCAAGCCGGCCGAATCCGATTGGCCTGCATCGGGTCCGGGTTCTCGGTATAGATGGGCTACGCGTGCGCGTCAGCGACCTGGAAGCGATTGACGGGACACCGATCGTGGACCTGAAGCCGGTCCTGGGCAGCATTGAGGAACGGTAGCCGAATAGCCTCAGTCGGTGAGCCTGCGACGACTCGAGCGCGACAAAGCCCGTCAAGTCGCTGTGCGCGCCAGCTGCTCGATGCCACCAGACCGACCAACCTAGTCGATCTTGTGGACCAGCTGACTCTATTGCAGGTAGACCCAACGGCAGCGATCGCGCCCAATGCCGACCTTGTCGCATGGAGCCGGCTTGGGGACGCGTACCAGCCGGCCGACCTGGCTCGCGCGCTCGAGAACGACCGGACGCTTTTCGAACTGCGCGCCTTCATCCGGCCGATGACCGCGGTGGCGTTGCACGTTCCCGAGGAGACCAGGTACACCGCTGATTCCAGTGTCCGGGCATGGCTGGAGGCGAATGACGGCTTCCGGCGCGACATCATCGCCCGATTGCGAGACTCTGGACCGCTTCTCTCCCGTGACATACCCGACACCAGCCAGATCCCATGGGGCTCGACCGGCTGGACGAACGATCGCAATGTCACCCAGATGATGGAGCTGCTCTCCGCGAGAGGTGAGGTCGCAATCGCCGGACGGGTCGGGCGCCAGCGGCTTTGGGATCTCCCTGAGCGTGTCTACCCAGCTTTAGAGCCAATTTCGGCCGACGAAGCCAGGCGGCGGAGGGAGGAGCGACGGCTCCGAGCACTCGGCATCGCCCCAGCCAAGACTCGTGCGGTTCCAGGCGAGCCGCTCTCAATGGGAGCCGCTGGCGTTCCAGTGACGGTCGAGGGGCTGGATGGAGAATGGCGCGCGGACCCTAGCGCGCTTGATCAACCCTTCGCGGGCCGTACGGCGCTGCTGTCGCCGTTCGACCGCCTGATCCACGACCGCGACCGCACTATGACTCTGTTCGACTTCGAGTACATCCTCGAGATGTACAAGCCGGCCCAGAATCGTCGCTGGGGTTACTTCGCGCTGCCGGTGCTGTATCACGACCGCCTGGTTGGCAAGCTCGACGCCAGAGCGGACCGCAAGGCTGGAAGCTTGATCATCAACGCCCTACACCAAGATGTGCGCTTCACCCCGACGATGCGCGCGGACGTGGAGGCTGAGATTGAAGCGCTCGCCGCCTGGCTTGGTCTCAGGATCACCCGGGCTTGATTCCTCAGCGAACCGCGGAGGTTGTCACTGCTCGCAACACACCATTGACAAACGCCGGCGATTCCTCAGTTGACAGCTCCGAAACCAGCTGCACAGCTTCGGCAACCGCGACGGCGTCGGGCACTTCGCCGTAGTCGATCTCGTAAACCGCAATTCGCAGCGCATTGCGATCCACCCGAGGCATCCGCGGCAAGGTCCAGCCAGCAGCCAAGCAGGCACTGATCCGCGCATCGATCTCTGCTGCGTGGGCGGTTACTCCCCGGACCAGCTCGGCTGTGTACTCGCGCACCGGCGGCTTTGCTGCAGCGATGCGCTCCTCCAGGGTTGCGACCGGATCTGTGTCACGCAGCTCGGCTTCGAACAAGATGTCCAGCGCCCGCTTCCGGGCCTTGCTACGCGAGGAGCTGGCATTCATGATCAGCTGCCGACACGGCCTAGGTAATCCCCGCTCCGGGTGTCCACCTTGACCTTCTCGCCGGTGGTTAAGAAGAGCGGAACCTGAATCTGCAACCCTGTTTCAACAGTCGCTGGCTTGGTACCACCAGTGCTGCGGTCACCTTGCAAACCGGGCTCGGTGTAGGTGATCACAAGTTCCACGGAGGCCGGCAGCTCAATGTAGAGCGGGGTGCCATTGTGCAGGGCTACTGTCGCGATCTGCTCTTCGAGTAGGTAGTTCTTGGCGTCGCCCACGGTCTGGTCCGGGATAGTTAGCTGGTCGTAGGTGCTGGTGTCCATGAACACAAAGCCAGAACCGTCGTGGTAGAGGTACTGCATGTCGCGCCGGTCAACGTTGGCCGTGTCGACCTTGGTGTCGGCGTTGAACGTCTTGTCGACGACCTTGCCGGATAGCACGTGCTTGAGCTTGGTGCGGACCACGGTGTTGCCCTTGCCGGGTTTGTGGTGCTGAAACCAGACAACGGACCACAATTGCCCGTCCAGGTCCAACACCATGCCGTTCTTCAGATCATTCGTCGACGCCACGAATCCTTCTTCCTTGCCGCTCGCGCAATGCCGACGCTCGCGGCTTCATATGCTTCGTCCTCAATTGGCAGCCGCCCAGTTTAGACCCAAGCGGTAGTGGTCAGACGACGCTGAAACCTGGCCTGAGGGTGGCTCTGCCGGTTAGTGCCAACATCATCTCGATGCCACGGCCAAGCAACACGGCACTGGTGGCCGCGACTCTGGCGACCTCACTCAGCAACTGGTCACTGAACTCCAGTCCGTCGATGTCGGATACCGCCGCGGCAATATCGAGGCTGTGCACCACCAGCTCGAAGCTCCGTGTTGGCAGATAGTTCTCCAGTCTCATGCCACCGGCTGCAGTGTTGATCAACGGATTGCCAACGGTTTTCAGCAGCGCAGGTACCCGCCCGACCAGCGCATCCACGACCTCGGCGGGATTGTCTCCGAGCGCCTTTCCCGCCGCCACACCTCGGCCAACCACGCTTTCCGGGTCAATCCGGGCAGCGGCTACGTAGTAGGCCGCAGGGGTAGGCAACTCTTCAGCTGAGTTTGCTGCGTGAGGGGCAGGCTGATCTAGGTATGTCTCCACTGTTATCAGCGATCGAGAGGTATGCCCGACCAGGGAGCGTAGGTTCCACTGCCCTAGTCCGGGGCCGTCCCAGTGATCGTCCGGGATCCGGCGTACCAGATCGGCAAAGGCCTGCGCGGCCTCCGCAAAGGTCTCTCGTACGTCGGGTTCGCTCCATGCCGCGGTCATGCTCGACCCCTTTCGTGCGCTACCGTGCGACGGCAGCGTACGCGGCACGCAGCAGGTCCTCGCTCGGTGCCGCGAGAATCTCCGCGCTGGCTAGCCCGTTCAAGATCACGAATCGAAGTATTGCGCCCCGCGCCTTCTTGTCTAGCGCCATGGTGTGCAGAAGATCATCAAATGCGTCAGCCGGATAGCTGGTCGGCAGACCGACGCTGGACAACGCTTCCCGATGCCGGGCGGCCGTCGGCTGGTCCAGTCTGCCGGCCAGCCTGGCCAACTCGGCGACAAAGACCATGCCGACACTGATGGCGTCCCCGTGGCGCCAGCCGAAATGCTCCCGACGTTCGATCGCGTGACCAAGTGTGTGGCCATAGTTGAGAAGCTCTCGACCTAACGCAGCTCCAGTCGATCTGGTCTCGCGTAGGTCGGCGCTGACGATTCGAGCCTTCACTGAAACTGCCCGCTCGACCAGCTCCCGGAGCATTGCCGAATCAGCACGCGCGGCCTCCGCCGGGTCTGATTCGATCATGGTCAAGATCTCCGGATCGGCAATGAAGCCGCATTTGATCACCTCGGCCAGGCCGGAACGCAGATCTGGTGCCGGCAATGTGGCGAGTCCGGCAAGATCACAGATCACACCGGCCGGCTCGTAGAAGCAGCCGACCAGGTTCTTGCCTTCCGCGGTGTTGATCGCGGTCTTGCCGCCCACAGCGGCATCGACCATACCGAGCAAGGTCGTCGGAACCATGACCACGCGTACTCCACGCAGCCAAGTCGCAGCCACGAACCCGGCCAGGTCAGTCGTAGCACCGCCACCGAGGCCGATGATCGCATCAGAGCGCGTAAAGCCTGCGTTTCCCAGGATCGACCAGCAACGTTCGGCGACTGCGATGCTCTTCGCAGCCTCGGCGTCCGGTACATCGATGAGACTCGGCTCCATGCCAGCGGTGCTCAGCACATGCACCAGGCGCTCCGCCGTCTTGATCATTGTCGGCGGATGCAGCAATGCCACCCGTTGCACTCCCGGACCCAGCTGAGCCGGGACCTCGTCCAGCAGGTCGTAACCGATGAGCACCTGATACGGCCGTTCTGCTGTGACAGCAATCCGGGTCGGCTCAGTGCTGGATGGCATGAGCGTTCATGATCATCTCAACGATCTCGGCTGGTGTGGTGTTGTCGGTGTCGATGACTTCGGTTGCCACCTCTCGGTAAAGGGCAGCTCGCTCGTCGAGCAGCTTCCGCAACTGACCCCGGACGTTGCCGAGGAGCAACGGGCGCGCGGTATCCAGCCCGACACGCTTCACCGACTGGGCCAAGCCGACCTTCAGCCACACCACTCGATGATCACGTAGGGCAGCCCGGGTCGTGGCCGAGAGCACTGCGCCACCGCCAAGCGACAATACGCCAGGCAGCGGCAGCAGTTCGGCGGTGACTTGTTCCTCCAGGGCTCGGAAGGCCGCCTCTCCGTCGTCGGTGAAGATCTCTGCTATCGGTTTTCCGGTCCGCTCGACGATTACCGCATCAACGTCGCAGAAAGTTACCTCCAGCCGTTCGGCGAGCAGTGCTCCAACGGTGCTCTTTCCCGCGCCAGGGGCGCCGACAAGGACTATGGGCCCGTTCATTGGTTTGGCCGCACCTGGAGTCCGCGATCGGCCAGCTGCTTGAGGTAGCTCTCACAGTTCCGCCTAGTTTCGGCGACAGAATCGCCGCCGAACTTCTCCAAAGCCGCGTTGCCGAGCACCAGGGCAACCATCGCCTCCGCAACAACCCCTGCCGCCGGCACCGCGCACACGTCGGAGCGCTGGTGATGAGCTACCGCCGGTTCGCCTGTCGTGGTGTCCACCGTGCGAAGAGCCCGCGGCACCGTCGAAATCGGTTTCATAGCAGCGCGTACGCGCAGCACCTCCCCAGTGCTCATGCCACCCTCAGTGCCACCAGATCGATGTGAGGCCCGGGCGATGCCTCCTTGACCGGGCACGATCTCATCGTGCGCAGTGCTGCCCCGGCTGCGCGCCAGCTCAAACCCGTCACCAATCTCCACACCCTTGATCGCCTGGATGCCCATCAACGCGCCCGCCAGCTGCGCGTCCAGGCGGCGATCCCAATGCGCGTACGAACCTAGACCAGGCGGCAGACCCCAAACAACGACCTCGACCACGCCGCCGAGCGTGTCTCCATCCTTTTGTGCTTCCTCCACCTCAGCCACCATCTCAGCGCTCGCCGCCGGACTGAAGCAGCGCACGGGGTCCTCATCGATCGTGCCCAAGTCGGTAGCAGTCGGAATCACCCCAGCAGGCGCGCGAGCCGTACCGAGCTCAACCACATGACTCAGCACGCTGACGCCCAGCGCCTGCTGCAAGAACGCGTGCGCCACCCGGCCGAGCGCCACTCTTGCGGCAGTCTCCCGAGCACTGGCCCGCTCCAGCACAGGACGCGATTCAGAGAAGTCATACTTCTGCATTCCCACAAGATCGGCGTGACCCGGTCGCGGCCTGGTCAGCGCCGCGTTGCGCGCCTGGCCTTCCAGCTCCTCCGCTGACACCGGATCCGCGGCCATCACTGTCTGCCACTTGGGCCATTCGCTGTTCGCCACCTGGATGGCGATCGGGCCGCCTTGGGTGTGGCCGTGACGGATGCCGCCCAGGATGGTGACTGCGTCGGCCTCGAACTTCATCCGGGCACCGCGACCAAACCCAAGCCGGCGGCGAGCCAGAGCCTCAGCGATCTCGCCGCTGGTAATGGCCACATGGGCCGGCAAACCCTCCAGGATTGCCACCAGCGCTGGACCGTGTGATTCGCCGGCCGTGAGCCATCTGAGCATGATCAGCAGTCTTCCACGGACTCGGCAGGGAGTGCGCCGTAAAGGACCTCCGCAGGAACCGCCCGGCCGGTCATGAGCTCGATTTGCAGCAACGCCTGGCCGATGAGCAGGTCCCGGCCGCTGACAACAGTGCGACCAGCACGCTGGGCTCTAGCGGCAAGGACGGTCGGCCAGGGATCGTAGATGGCATCAACTATGACCGGAGCACTGTCGATGACGGAATCGGCAATCGAGTCAGCCGCGCCCGAGACGACGGTTGAAATTGCCAAGTCAACCTGGGGCGGCTGACTTGACCATGGTCTGATGTCGAACCTGACCCCCAACATGACGCCCAGTGCCCGCAGCGGTTCCGCGCGAGCCGGCGTACGCGCCATAACGGTGACGTGCTGCGCGCCGAGCTGGGTGGCGGCAATGAGCGCCGCCCGCGCGGTGGCCCCGGCGCCCAAGATGGTCACCCGCGACAGCGCCGCCGCGGCCACCCGGTCAACGGCCCAGGTAAAACCGCTCACGTCGGTGTTGTAGACGTAACGCTTGCCACCCTCCAAGATCAGCGTGTTGCCTGCGCCGGCCAGCTGGGCTAGCTGGTCCACTTCACCAAGTTGCAGCACGGCAACTTTGAGCGGCATGGTCAAACTGAGGCCCCGCCAAGTTGGGTCAAGGTCGGAGACGAATGGCCCGAGCCGGTGTTCGTCAACCTCCACTCGGTCGTAGGTCCAGTCCAAGCCCAGATGGGAATACGCCGCGCGGTGCAGGGCCGGCGAGAGTGAATGCTCGATCGGGGAACCGAGTACGGCGCAGCGCCGACTGCCCGCGAGCGTGCTGTTGTCAGCCGCCACACCGGCCAGGGTGGGACTGACACCAGGCCTGGAACTCCGCCACATACTTATCGTGCTCCTCCGCCGTCTCAGCGAACTTCGTCTCTCCGCTGTCCAGATTGACTGTCACGAAGTAGAGCCATTTGCCTTTGTCCGGGTTGATTGCAGCCTCCAGGGCCGCCTTGCCAGGGGCCGAGATGGGCCCTGGCGGCAACCCCTTGTAGCGGTAGGTGTTGTACTTCGACTTGCTCTTCCGGTCCCGATCAGTCGTCGTCGTCGTTTTCAGCTTCTCCGCGTACGCCACCGTGGAGTCAAGATCAAGCTTTCGATCCTTTGCCAGCCGGTTGTAGATCACCCGGGCGACCCTCGGGCGGTACTCCTCCTTGTTCACCTCGCGTTCGATGATGCTGGCCACGATCAGCGCCTCGTACGGTGTCAACTTGAGTTTCTTCGCTGACGCCTCGAACTCGATCTCTCGCGTCACTGACTTGTACTGGCTGACCATCTGCCTCAATGTCGAGGTCGCCGTCGAGTCCGCGGTCAATTCATAGGTATCCGGGAAGAGGAAGCCTTCTGGCCGATTCTTCGCATACTTGGGCAGTCTGAGAGCGTTCGGTTTGTCCAAGGCTTTCTCAAAAGCCGATTTCTTGATCTTGGTGCCTTTCACCAAGGCATCCACCTGGGCGGTAAGCCGGAGTCCTTCCGGGATAGTGAACTGCAGGCGGATCTTCGAGCTTCCCGGATTGATCAGCAGCCGGAGTGCGTCAATGGCCTGCATCTGAGTTTTCATCAGATACCGGCCGGCCTGAACGCTGGTCGCCCGCTCCTCTGAGCGCACCGCCCGGTCCCAGGCTTTCTTGGACTTCACGACGTCTTTTTCGACCAGGATGCCGCCGATCACATCCAGCGAGGCGCCTTCCGGGACGTCGACAAGGATCTTGGTGTTGCCGGGCCCGGGATAGTCGGGAATTTCACCGAAGGTGGACAAGAACGTGCTGGTCTTGTCCCAGACGAAGTAGCCACCAAACAACAAGACAGCGGCGGCCACCAAGACGGCGAGGCAACCCTTGCCAGTCCGGATCATCTCTTTGGTCTGGCTCGGCTGGACCTCTGGGTCGAGCATCGATGACACGCTGGGTGATCTCCCTTAGGTCTGCAGAGGCCTCTCCTGCCATGATCCGCCAGGGAGGTCCGGCCCGCCGGTGACCGGGCCGCCAGGAGCTGATACTAACTCCCCCGGATGTTCTCTCGAACTCCCTAGCCACACGACACACAAGTCCCACGTCAGTGGTCCTCTGCTAACGGATTGCTAACTGGCGCTCGAAACAGGGCCGCTACTTGCTCTGCTGCGTCCTCATGCATGCCTGCCACAACGTGGCTGTAAGTGTCGAATGTGATGCCGATGTTGGCGTGACCTAATCGCTCCTGCACCACCTTCGGATGGACGCCTGTAGGGCCAAGGTGGCCCACCCGTGCCTCAAGTCGTGCAGCCGGATTCTTGGGAGCCCCATCTGCTGCCGTGTCTCAAGGAAGCCGCGTGAGAACCGCTCAGGCTGCACCGCGGTGCCGTCTGGATGGCAGAACACAAGATCGTTGTCGGTCCAGCCTGCGCCCATCAGCAACCGCTCTGCAGCCTGCCGGGCGCGGTGCTCGCGAAGCGCCCTAGGGAGGGTCAGGTTTCTGCGGCGTCATACGTCACCCTCCCGGCAGTGGGGATGGCCCGGGTAGGGATCGAAGGTCGCGCGAGGAGTTGCCAACCTCCTTTCGGCTCCGTTTGTAGGCGGCCTGCGCCGCAGACCTGACCGAGCCGTGGGTCGGATCTAGCTCAGAAGCTCTTCACCATCACTTTCATCGGCCCGTCGCGGGTGCCGAGGGGCGCGGTGGCCAGCGTGATCTGCGCGACGATGCTGGCGGCGCGCAGCGCGTCGAGATCGATGTCCGCCCAGGCATTGCCGCTCGGGGCGGGCACGAAGCCGATCGGGATGAGGTGGACCGTCTTCACGGCTCTGCCTTCGGCGGGGTCGTAGTCCCAAAAGATCAGGTCACGCCTCAGTGGCGGGCGTCCCGCTGAAGCGGTGGTATTGCTCCTTCGAGGCCATCACCGCGTAGAAGGTCCGCCCGGCGACGACCTCCGCCGTGCCTACCTCGACGGGGATGTCGCTGCAGTCGTCAGGACCCTGGTTCGGCGGATGGCCGACGAGGGGGCTGCGCCAGTTCTCGGCGTACACACCCGGCGCGACGACGCTGCCGGCATCGACGACGCCGGCCGCGATGACGCGCGTCTTCCACCCGAGCAGGTTCGCGTCGCTGAGTGCCACTCCTGGAGTGGCGCGCCCGCGATTAGCGACCGCAGACCCAACAAAATGTTTGCGCACTAGCGGCAGGGGTATGAGCAATGTTTAGGGGTCATGGAGGTGACGGTCCGATGACGGTCATGCTGATTCTGGTTCTGCTGGGCCTGCTCCTCGTCGCCGCGTACATTGTCGCGACGTTGATCGAGGAGAAGAGGGAGGACGAGACGTGGGGGCCCGCCGCTCCTGGCCGACGATGGGCCCCACGGGCCTGGAGACGGCGCAGGCCAAGTCAATGGGCGCACAGGTAGGAGAGAGCCCCCTTTCTGCCTTCGATTCCAGCCACCATGGCAGCAGTGAAGACATCCGGGGGTTTTTGGGGTGACTTCAAACCGTCTCATCCGCTCAACGGGCCGTTAGCACGATGTTGGACACAACGGCATGATGGACGGGCGATATTGGGCCTGATGCCCTAGTGAGAGCCGCTTTCGTGGGACGCGCTGCTACTGGCTGGGACGGGGCTCGCGGGATACTAACTCCCCCGGAGGCACTCCCCGCGAATGCTCGTAGGCCAAGGCATGCTCCAGAATTGCCACCGCAGCTGCTGCGTCAATAATTTCCCGCTGCTTTTTGGTCCTCTTGCCAGCCTCGGAGAGCCGCTGGGAAGCTGTCACAGTCGTCAGCCGCTCATCTATCAGCCGCACCGGCGTGTGTATCGCCTCCGCCAATCGCAGGGCCCGCTCCCGGGCCTTAGCGGCCGCTGGACCTTCGCCGCCACTCAGGCTTCGCGGAAATCCAATGAATACCTCGATCGGCTCATGCTCTGCAACGATCGCGATCAGCTCGGCTAACTCATCGGCACCGGCGGGGACCGTATCTAGTGGATAGGCCAGCACGCCGTCACGGTCGCATGCTGCGACCCCAATCCGCGCATCTCCCCAATCAAGCGCCAGACGTACGCCCTGCCTCATCTGCAGTGGATCCTCCTTCTCGCCTGAAGGGAGCCTGCAAGTGACGTAACCGAGGGTGCCACAGTGGCCTCTGTACAGGTGAAAGGACATCAGCCATGCGATCAGTCACCGTCTGCAACATCATGTCCGTGGATGGCTTCTACGAGGATTCAGCCCACAATCCGCTCGTCTTGAACATGGACGAGGCCTTCGACGCGTACAACCTCGAGCGGATCAGCGCCGCCGACATCGTGCTGCTGGGTCGTACCTCCTTCGAGGGGTTCAGCTCCTACTGGCCCGCCATCGCTGACGCGCCGCCCGATCCGGACAATCGTGCGCTGAGCGCTGACAACCGAGAGCTCAGCCGGATCTACAACCGATTGCCGAAGGTCGTGATAAGTGACAGCTACTCGGTGCCTGCCGAGAATGCCTGGCGGGATAGCACAACGGTGATCTCGAGCGCCGATGCGCAAGGCTGGGTGGCGGCAGAGCGCGAGCGGGGCAGCGGCGAGATCCTTGTCTTCGGCAGTCGCACGATGTGGAATGGCCTGCTGCAAGTGGGCTTGATCGACGAGTTGCATCTGATGGTGAGTCCAAATGCGCTAGGCAGCGGAACTCCGATCATCGACGACCCGGTCGACCTCCAGCTGCTCGAGGCCCGCCGCTTCGACAACTCGAGCAACGTTGTGCTCCGATACGCGGTCTTGCGGTAGGGCTACTCATGGGCGTTGCCCGCGGGCGAGGACGCTGCCAAGTGCCGCGAAAACATCCTGGTTGAGTTTGGCGGCACGGCAGACTGAGTGCGTCCCGGGTTTCAAGCATCTTAGGTTTTCGCGGCACTCGTCAGCGCCCCCGCCCGCTCGTAACCAGCCCCAGCCGCCGGAAACCGCGCGCGACCCGAACGAAGGCGAGGGGCTCGTCGGTTGACCGGCGAAAACCTAAGATGCCTGAAAACCCGCTCGGCACCATGCCCAGCGTGCCGCCGAACTCAACCATCGCGTTTTCGCCGGCCAACCGAGGAGATCCTCGCCGAAGGCCCAGCTAAACGCGCGGCTTAGGCCTGCAGCCTGTGGCCGATGGCGTACTCCACGGCCTTTAAGGCGTCCTCGGCGCGTGCACCGTCGGTACCGCCGCCCTGACCGATGTCAGGTTTACCGCCGCCGCGCCCACCGAGTGTCTCGGCCGCAACGCGTACTAGCTCGCCTGCGTCAAGACCGCGATCCCGGGCAGCCTCGGTGGTCACGATCACCACGCTGGGCTTGTCGACTGGTCCACCCACGACGGCGACCACTGACGGTGTGTTCTGTACTCGGTTGCGGATTTCCAGTGCCAGGGTTCGTAGGTCGTTGCCGGCTACGCCATCGGCACGGTGGGCGATGTAGCCCACGCCCCACATGTCATGGCTCTTCGAGACGATGCTTGCCACGTCGGACAACACGGTTTGGCTCTTCAGATCGGCGATCTGTTTCTCGGCAGCTTTCAGCTGCGTCAGCAGCTTGTTGATGCGATCAGGCAGCTGTTCGGGCTGCACTTTGAGTGCCTCGCTGAGTCCCATCACCAGCGATCGTTCTTTCGCGAGGTACCGGAACGCCTCAATGCCGACAAACGCCTCAACGCGACGGACGCCCGATCCGACGCTGGACTCCCCGGTAAGCGTGACTAGCCCAATCTGGGAGGTGTGCTGCACATGCGTGCCGCCGCACAGCTCCCGCGACCACGGACCGCCCATCTCGACGACGCGTACCGCCTGCTCGTCATAGGTTTCGCCGAAGAGTGCCAACGCTCCAATCTCGCGCGCCTTGGTAAGCGGCATGATCGTCGCAGTGACGTTCAGATCTTTTCGGATCGCCTGATTCGCCGCTTCCTCCACGTCGGCCCGTATCTGCTGGCTTAGTCCGCTCTGCCAGGCGAAGTCCAGGCGCAGGTAGCCCGGCTTGTTGTACGAGCCGCTCTGCAACGCCGTTGGACCGAGCACCTGCCGAAGCGCGGCATGCATGACATGAGTGCCGGAATGCGCCTGGCAGGCTCCGATCCGCCATTCACCATCAACGGCCGCCAGCACCTGTGCGCCGCTGAGCAGCTCCCCCTGCTTGACACGGACCCGATGCACGATCAGACCCTTCACCGGGCGCTGGACATCAACAACCTCAAGCTCCACACCGTCGCCGATGATCCGACCGGCGTCAGAGTCCTGGCCGCCGGATTCGGCATAGAACGGCGTCTGCTCCAACACCACTTCGGCCACTTCGCCCTGTTCGGCGGCCTCAGCGAGCATGCCGTCCACGACGATGCCGCGAACCTTCGACTCGGTGCTGAGCTCGGTATAGCCGGTGAACGGCGTTGGTCCGGCTGCCCGCAGGTCACGGTAGATTTCCACCGCTTGAGCACCAGCCTTCTTAGCTTTCGCGTCGGCCTTGGCGCGATCCTTCTGCTCCTGCATCAGCTGTCGGAAGCCTGCTTCATCGACGCTCAGGCCCTGCTCGTCCGCCATCTCTAGGGTGAGGTCGATCGGGAATCCGTACGTGTCGTGCAGCTGGAAGGCCCGCTCACTGCTCAGCACGGTCTGATGCTGGCTCTTGACGTCCGCTACAGCGAGATCAAAGATCTGCGTGCCGGTGGCCAACGTGCGCCGGAAGGCGTCCTCCTCCGCGTATGCGATTTGAGAGATGCGCGGCCAGTCGGACGCAACCTCGGGATAGGACTCGGCCATCAGGTCGCGACTGACCGGCAACAGCTCGGGGAAAACCGGCTCCATGACGCCAAGCAAGCGCATGGCCCGTACTACTCGGCGCAGCAGCCGGCGCAGCACGTAACCGCGGGCCTCGTTGCCGGGCGTTACACCGTCAGTGATCAACATCAGCCCGGATCGAATGTGGTCGGCGACTACCCGCAGCCGAACGTCGTCCTCATCGCGGTCGCCGTATCGCTTGCTAGCCAGTTGAGCGGCGCGGTCTATGACGGGATACACCTGGTCGATCTCGTAGAGGTTGTCCACGCCTTGCAGTAGGTAGGCAACCCGTTCCAGCCCCATGCCGGTGTCGATGTTCTTACGCGGCAGCGGTCGTGCGACATCGAAATCGTCCTTCTTCCGGATGACGGAGAGCTCCTCCTGCATGAAGACCAAATTCCAGATCTCCAGGAAGCGATCCTCGTCCACTACGGGCCCGCCGTCCGGGCCATACTCGGGCCCCCGGTCGACCCAGATCTCGCTGCATGGGCCCCCAGGGCCTGGAATGCCCATGTGCCAGTAGTTGTCGAGCAGACCGCGTCGCTGAATCCGCTCCGGTGGCAGTCCGGCGATGCTCTGCCACAGAGCAACTGCCTCGTCGTCGGAGTGAAGTACTGTGACCCAGATCTTGTAAGGGTCAAAGCCGTAGCCGCCACTTTCCTGTGAGCCGGTGACTAGATCCCACGCGAACCGAATCGCCTCAGCTTTGAAGTAGTCGCCGAAGGAAAAGTTTCCGTTCATCTGGAAGAACGTGGCGTGGCGTGTGGTCTTTCCGACCTCATCGATATCCAGAGTTCGGACGCACTTCTGGACGCTCGCTGCGCGGTCGAACGGCGGTGTCTCGGCGCCGATGAAGTAGCGCTTGAAGGGCACCATGCCGGCATTGACGAACAGCAGAGTTGGATCGTTGTAAAGCAAAGGTGCGGACGGCACCACTTCATGACGACGAGCTGCAAAGAAATCGAGGAAGCGGCGCCGAATTTCGGCGGTTTTCATGACGTGTCCTTGGGTGGCTAGCGAGGAGATTGTTCGTCGGGCAGGCCGAGCGTCTCGCGGAGCTCCGTTTCGCGCTCGGCCATACCAGCTCGTAGCCGGTCGATGAATTCGCGGGCCGAGTCGCTCACGCCACTTGCGGACTCCGCCACGCGTTGCCCGATCACCTCCGGCCTCGCCTTCCTCAGGTAATCCCGGAGTTTCAGGTAAACGAAGATCGCAACGCCGGCACCGATGAGGAACCACAACAAGCGCCGGAGCATCATGCGCTCCGCTTTGCCTTACGGCGCGAGCCGTTGCCCTTGATGGCCTTCCGTACGCCGTAGCTGAACGCTGCCGTCTTCACCAGCGGTCCACCAAGGGTGGCCGAGAACAACTGGGTCATCTGCGCGGCATTCTCGCTGACGACAGTCGCGTTGCGACTCACCCTGGCGGCATCCTCGGTCACCAAGCTGAGTTTCACAAGCTCGTCGTTGGTGGCGCGTACGGTGCCGCGCAATTCGGTCAGAATCGGCACCGACTCGTGGCCGATGTCACGCACCGCGAGTCGTAGCTCCTCCAGTACCCGCCCGAGCTTGAGCAGCGGCACGGCCGTCAGTGCCACCAGGGCAACGAATGCAACGGCGGCGATCAGACCTGCGATCTCTCCTCCGGACATTGGATTTCCT
>Ga0081538_10001552_pt1 | contig 23532 bp, 24 predicted proteins | sample TabmetS5T2R1_FD_71022 | JGI IMG/M metagenome (GOLD analysis project Ga0081538, IMG submission 71022) | Tabebuia heterophylla rhizosphere microbial communities from the University of Puerto Rico - S5T2R1 | ecosystem: Host-associated > Plants > Roots > Rhizosphere ... | reverse complement strand
CAGGCCGGGCGTACCCCGATCTCGTCGGCCAGCGTAAACAGCCGCAGGCGGTAGCCGAACAGCACGTCATCATGCGACATGCGCTCCTCCTTCGGATCGGTTTTCTTGGTCGACAACGGATCCTGAGAAGCAGCGCGGACGCCCCGGCCAGCCGGCCGGGGCGTCCCACACCAGGCGGCCCCGCGAAACCGCCCTACCAATCCAAGTGTCGGCAGAACTCGGGGTTAGTTCGAGCTAGGCGTCCGCGGGCAGACAATCAGGGAGTCGGCTGGCCCGTGCTGCCGGCGAGCGAAGCTCGGGCCGTCGAAGCGGGACCTGCTCGGCCGGCACCCCGAACCACTCGGCGAGCGCGGCATCGCCCTCGCCAACCAGGGCAACGAACTCCTCGCCCGGCATGAGCAGCGCGCGGGCGAAGCGCTCCGCCTGCCCCTGGTCGAACGGCCCCTGCAGCCCGGTCGCCACCTCGAAGGCGTGCAGCGCCAGCGCGCAGGCCAAAGCGCACCAGCGCGTGGCCCGCGTCCAGCTCCGCCAGGTCCACCAGCGCCGGGTGGACTGGACGTCGTCCATGTCGGCGAAGGCGACCGGCCAGCCTTTGTAGCGGATCAACTGCATGCCCGATCAAGCCGCGCGGCCAGCGGCTTCACCCCAGCTGGGGCCTCCACTGAGTGGACGGCCTTTGCGCGCCGGCCGCCAGGACCGCTGGGGTGCGTCGATCAGGCAGACCGCAGACCCGCGGGTGCTGCCGAGCACTCAGGTGCGCCCGCTCCGGGTCCAGGAGCCGGCCACGACTGCCGCTCTCCACACACCGGGACCGTCTCGCCTCGCGCTACTGCTCATAGTCCAGGGGAGCAGCTGGACGGCGCTGCATGGTCGCTATTGCTCAACGCCGGACGCGGTAGGCCGCCGCGGCCGTGCACCCGTTGGTGCTAGCGACAGTCGGTTCAGGTACTGGTATCGGCGCCGCCACCTCCAGAGCTCTGCAAAACATCAGTGGAGCGCCGGGTCCTCGATTAGCACGGTCCGCGCCCACGTGGGGGGCGGCCACTCGGCCGCGTCGTCGCCTTCCGCGAGCAGGCCGACCACCACACGCATGCCGACCGGCGGCGCATCCGGCCACGGGGTGTAGCCGTCGGTGAGGACGATCACCACCGTCGGCCGCGGTCGTAGCGCCGCGGCCGCAGCGATGCCCGTGCCCATGTCGGTGCCGCCCCCTCCCGACAGGTCCACCTGCGTCGCCCGGCTCACGCGGCGGACGGCCTGGACCGCGGTATCCACGGCGAGCACGCGAACCTGACGCAGGCCGGCCCGACCGAGAACCGCCTCGACCTCGGCGAGCGCTCGGGCCAGCAGGCGCTCGTGCATCGAGCCGGAGGTGTCGCACACGATGGCAACCTCGGGAACCGGTCGAAACAGCGTGGGCATCACCACGTCGGGGTTCAGGTGGGCGCGGCGTGGGGGTCGGCGGTAGCTGTAGTCGACCTGCCCGGCGACCGCCGCCACGGCGCTCCGGACCTCGGCCGCGAGCACCCGGCGCCAGTCGATTCGGGAGGGCAGAACGGACTCGGCCCAGCGCACCCATCCGCCCGGAACGGTCCCCGGCTCGCGGCCGTGGTGGCGCTTGATCTCCGCCGCGACCCCGAGGCGCAGAAGCTCGGCCTGCTGACCATCGATGCAGCCGCCGCCGTCCCCGGGCCGGGGGCAGGCGTCGGCGCCCGCGCCGCAGTCCCAATGGCGGGGCCCGTCCTCCGCGGCGTCGTAGTACTGCTCGGCCAGCAGGCCCTCGTCGCAGCCGAGGTGGCCGGGGAGGTCAGGCGCAACGGCGGGGACGCAGTCCGAGATGACCAGGTCGTCGTTGATCTCGGCGTCCGCACACCGGTTCCAGCGAGAGCGGGCGCCGGCGGCCGCCACCGCGAGCCGCTCGGCGCGCCCGGCGTGGTCGCGGATGACGTGCCCGGCGAGGTGGAGGAAGAGCCGGCCGAGCTGCTCGACGGCCAGCTCGTCGACAACGCGCGGGTCCGCGCGGATCTGCCAGGTGCGATCGACCGCGATTGTGCCGCCGCCGTCGTCCGCGCGGATCGTGCAGCCGAACAGCGCGCCGGCGAGGTACGGCATGCGGTCGGTGGCCCAGAGTCGCGCCGCCGCAAGCTTGCGCGTGTCCAGCGCCGGTCCGCTCAATCGATCAGCCCGGCCTGTCGCAGCAGGGGCCCGAAGGACTTGACCTCGTCGGGGATCGGCGTGCCTGCAGGACGGCAGCGTGCGAGGGTGCGCGCGGCCGCGGCGGCGACGTCGGGCGCGGTCTCGGCGGCTCGCGCGAACGCCCTCCATCCCCGTCGCCAGCGATCCGGAGTGGCGTTCGTGGACACCGCAGCGGCGACCGAGCCGAGCGCCGCGTATGCGCGGTCGCCCCGTGCCGGCAGCGAGAACGAGTCCGGGTCGGCGAGCACGGCCTCGGGATCGGGGAGGTCGGCTTCGGCAAGCCATGTGAGGAACTCGACTCCTGCTCCGGTACCGACGCATCCCCGGAGCAGAAGGGACGTCGTGAGGTCGCTCGCGCCCGCCGCCTCGGCGGCCGCCTGAAGACGAGCGGCCATGTCCCAAGTGCGCGGACTTGGCCACGCCCGGCCGCCTCCCGCGGCGTCGTCCGGGACGGCGAGGGCCAGCATCGGGCGAACCGTCACGAACCCGGCGATCCAGCTCCGCACGACAGCGATGCGACGCTCCCAGTCTCCGTCCAGGCGAGGAGGACGCGGCGTCCCCCAACCGGACGAGAACCCGCTGGCGACGGTGCGGGCATCCACCGGCCACTCGAGATGACAGAAGCGGTTGGCGAGCGGCGGGGACAGATCCCACCCGTCGGCCGCCTGCTCGGGCGGGTTTGCGGCGGCCACGACCGAGACGTCGTCGGGGAGCACGAGGTCCCCGACGGTGCGCTCGAGCACCACCCGCAGCAGCGCGGCCTGCACCGCGGGTGGAGCCGTGGAGACCTCGTCGAAGAAGACGACGCCGTGGCCTGCCTTCGCGAGCGAGACCGCCCACCGAGGCGGGGCAAAGTCCACGCGCTTGTGGTCGCTTCCGGCCGCGCCGTCGACGATCGGCAGCCCAGCGAAATCGGAGGGCTCCCGAATCGAGGCGATCACCGTCTCGCACGGCCAGTCGGCAGCCGCAGCCATCGCCCGGACGACCGACGTCTTCCCCGTGCCGGGGGCACCCCACAGCAGCACCGGCACCCGTGCTGCGATCGCGACGCCGAGCGCTTCGACTGCGGCGGCCTGATCCTCCATTCCCGCAAGTGTGCCGTCCCGGGCGCGGATGTGCGAGGCTCGCGGCGTGAGCGGGTTCGACGCCGAGCTTCACCTGCGGCTGCTGGGCGAGCGCATGCTCATAGGCCGCTCCGAAGGGCACTACGGTCGGCTCCCACAGCTGTCCACGGCCGCTCAAGCGCTCGTCGGGGTGAAGGCGATCGACCCCAACCGCGCCGAGTTGGTGATCGACGACTACGACCTGGCGGCCGCGCTCCGGACTGGCCAGCTCGAGCTGTATTCACTGCGGGCCCATCGGCCCGGTCGCGGCGCTCACGCGGTCCCGCTCGCGGCGCCCCGCATCGTGCCGTGCGATCGAGTCATCGAGAAGGGCGCCTACACGCTGCACGTCCGCTACGTGAGCCTCGACGACAACGCCACGACCGTTGCGGCGACCTACAGAACGAAGCCGGCGCAGCCGCAGCGGCCGCGCCGGCGCCACGGGGTCGCGGCGATAACGATGAGCGGCGGCGGGTTCGGGGCCGGCGGATGGCCGCCCCAGATCACGGTGGGGGACGATCGCGGAACGACAGTCGCCGCGGACTTCAGCGGCGGCGGCTCGGATCTGGAGTGGCGCGGCCACCTGCGCGCCCACCCTCCCTTGGCGAAGGACACCGCCTGGATCGAGGTCGACGGCGAGAGGATCGAGCTGGACGAGCTCCCGGCACGGGGCGAAGTGTTCGTCGAGCGGCTGCCGGACGAGTCGCCCGCGCTCCGACACCTGTGGAGTCTGGTGGCAGCGCCCGATCACTTCCACGGCCGACCCACCGATCTCGAGCCGGCGATCGAAGCGCTCATGGCAGTTGGGGCGCTCGCCCCGGACGACCCCGCCCTGACCGACGTCCGAGCGGTCGCCGCGGTGGTCGACCCTCACGAGCACCCGCCCGGCGCGCGGCGCATTGGTCGCCTCCCGGAGCCGTGGCGGTCGCTGCTCGCTCGCCGAGGCAGCACGGACGGGCCTTCGGGCACCGTCGCGATCGGGCTCGTCACGCCGGTGTTCGACGGGATCGCCGTCGCAGCGCTCGGCCTGGAGTCGGATGAGGAGGGCTTCGAGGTCGAGGTGGAGGTCACGCCCGACCTCGGCATGCACCACCCGTTCGAGGACTCCGGCCTGGGCCGGACGCTGACGTGGTGGGCGAGGGACGACCGCGGCAATCACTACCTGGGTCACGTGGGCGACTGGGGTGGAGATGAGGACCGTGGCCAGGGGGACATCTCATTCGGTCCGGCGCTGGATCCCCGGGCGCGGCGTCTCGAGCTGCTGCCGACCGCCGAGGCCAGCCGCGCCGTCATCTCGTTCGAGCTCCCCTGGGCCACCGGGGAGGCGTCCGCGTGAGCGACTGGTGGCTCGGGCTTCCGGACGCGGAGGCCCGTCTCAGCTGCGGCGGCGAGACACACCGGCTGCGCTGGCACGCCGGCGCTCTGCTCGCCGCGGACCATGACGAGGTTGAGCGCGAGCGGACCCTCGCCGCTCTCGCCGGCGAGCGATGCGCCTGCGTCGAGGTGCTCGATGCCTGGGCTCGCCACGCGGACGATCTGCGCGTCCTGACGCTTGCGAGTCGCGGCGCCACCGATCAGGTCGCGGCTCCATTCGACCGGCGCGACTCTGGGGGGGCTGGGGGGCAGGGCATCACCGTCGTTGTTTCGGGGGCGTCGGCTGGGTGGGACGAGTTCGAGGACGACCTCATACCCCTGCTCGGCCTCGGCGCCGGCTTGACCGACCGTCTCATGGCCACCGTTGCGGCGGCATGGTCAGATCCGGCCGAGCGGGAGGAGGAGGCGGCAGCCGCCCACGCCCAGCTCATGGCGGCGCTGTACGGACGAGCCGTCCTCGCGATAAGGGCGTGGCTCGCCGAGCCCGAACTGGAGGTCGACCTGCGCATGGTCGAGGCGGACGCCGAATCGCGCCTGACCAGTCTTGACGCGGGCCGTGTCAGGGCCGAGCTCCCCTTCTCATGGCTGTCGGAGGTGTGGAGTCGCGGGCTGACCACCGTCTGCCGCCGGTTCTGCTTGAGAGCCCAGACCGACGACGGACGGCGCTGGACACTCTCTACCGTCGGCCCCGACCTCGACAACCCCGAGCTGATGACCCTCGAGCTCGCCGGCGGATAATGAAGCTCCCCTCGTCCTCCCTCATAGGACCCCGCGAGACCGACGCATCGCGCAAGTTTCGGGCTCGTGCGCGACCCTCTGATCGCCCCGACCTGACAGCGCCGACGATCAGCTAACGACCGGCACCATGCGGCCGGTCCTCGGGCGAATCGCCCCCTACGCGAGCTGCCCCCAGCGCTCGTCGATCAGGCAGACCGCGGACCAGGCGCGGCCATGTCGAGCCTTCAAGCGCCCGCTCCGGCTGCACGAGACCGCCATGACTCCCGCTCTCCACAGGAAGAGATCGTCTGGCCTCGCACTTACTGCTCATCGTCCGGAGCGGGCAGCTCGCAGGCGTCGGCGAAGACGACCGCATCCCGGCGAAGCACCAGCAGCCGCGTTGTTTCGTGGCCTATCGATGCCGCAGTGCCGAGTCGGACGAAAGCCAAGCGACTCCGAGATTCGCCGAGGCAACGTATTCCGATGAGACTGTCCACCGTCACGCTGAGAATTAACTCTGCGGATCGCCGGAATAACGCCCGCCCGGAAGTCGTCCCTAGCAGTACAACCACCCAATCCATAGGAAGGAAAAACCATGGCCTTAGCAGTTCGCTATCCCAGGGTCGAGTTCGGTTCGGGCACGGGTCCGCGCCGTCACGAGGGGAAGACCACCTTCACCCGGAATGTGAACCACGCCGGAGTTGCGCTCACCGGCTTCCACTGGGACTACGACAGCGGCGACCACGAAATCAACATCGCGGAGGCGACCACGCGCATGATCGGGTGGGAAGGCAACACGGTCAAGTGGGAGGTCGAGCTGGACTACAGAGACAAGAACGGCGATGACCGGTACTCCTGCGCCGTCGACGTGACGGTCTTTGCAGACTTGCAATAAACCGCTCTGGCCCCGCGCTCAGCTGGACTCGCTGCTGTACGCCCGACTGGCGGATTCGGGCACAACAAAACGCGCCCGGCCGGGCACGCGCACAGGTCGGCGTGGGAGGAGGGTCGCTGGGATGACTCGCGCCCACCGACTCCTCTTCCCCACGCGCCACTGGCTACGCGGCGCGCCTGCCTTCGTCGGGCCGCTCAGCGACCGGCGTCCAACGACCGCCCGTGACCCGGCGCAACAGACCGAGCAGGCCGAGGTGGCTCAGCCCGTGCTGCAGCTCCGCACGTCAGCCAGGCTCGAGATAGGGCAGCAGGTCGTGCTGGCCACGGTCGTAGCGCCGGTGGTGCTCGCGGCAGAGCGGCACAACGCAGTCGGGGTGGTCGCAGCCGCCGAGCGAGCGCGGCACCACGTGGGCCGGGTCCACCGGCCGCTCGCCACACACCAGGCATGCCAGGTCGGCAACCTTGTCGCGCTGCGCCTCCGACGCGGCGCTGAACGGGACGGGCCGGTGTCTGCCGGACCAGCCGGGCCGAGCGCTCCAGCGGGCTGCGGCGCTCGAGCGGCTTGCTCCGGCGCAGGCGTGCTCTACGCCGCACGGCGCGCTCCGGCGAGCCCGATCAGGGAGCCCGACCCGTTGGCGGTGTCTGACCGCGTGTGTCCCTGGTCGATCACCGCCGGGACGCGGTCGACGAGCCGGTAGCCGACGCCGCGACGGTTGACGACGTAGCCGACCGCATCGGCCCGCTGGAGCTTTTACGCAGTCGGCAGGCGTGCGCGTCAAGCGTGCGCGTCCTGGCTTCGGTTCGGTAGCCCCAGATCTCGCGCAGCAGCTCGCGCTTTGTGAAGACCCGCTCCGGGTCGCTCGCCAGATACGTGAGCAGGAGGTACCGTAGCGGGCCAGCTCAACGCGCTGGCCGGCGAAAATGGACCTCCGGCAGATGCGGGTCTAAATGACCTGCCCAGGGAGGTTGGGAACGTGGTGAGGTGGGTCCGGGCATGGTTAGGCTGGGCTGTGCGATGCGCCTCAATCGCCGCAGTGCAATGCGGGTCCGCAATGGCCGGGTGCTCAAGAAGAACAACTGGCGGTTGGACCCAGGCGACTACAGGGCCGTCGCCCAGAGCGAGATCCGGCTGATCCGGGAGCGGCCTCGTGAGGGCACAAGGCATCTGATCACGATTGCTCAGCTGAGGCGGTTCATCGAGCTGTTGCCCGAGTGGGACGAGGTCGCGATCGGCCTTGACGCGATCGTGCTCGACGCGGCGACTGACTGCGACGGCTGGTACGCACCCGGTGGCGTGGCGATCTGCGCCTGGAACCATGACCTCTGGGAGTGGTGCTCTTCGGAGTTCGTCGACGAGCACCGCGAGCTCCTCGACCTCCTCGAAGTCGAGCGCGTACCACTTGCGCGCTCCCAGGAGTATCTGGAGCTGGTCGACCTGTCCGCCGCCGCGGTCCCGGCCCCGACCGGGTCTGTCGAGCTCCGCTGGACCGAGCCGCAGGCACGGGCATACCAGTTGCTCCACATCCTGCCGCACGAGCTCGGCCATCATCACGACCGGATCACGAGCCGCCGGCAACGCACGCTCGGACGCGGCGAGCCCTACGCCGAGGCTTACGCGAACCGCGTCCGGCACCAGGTCTGGCCCGACTACGTCCGCGCCTTCGAGCTCTGACCCCCGCAGACGGGCGTCGTGCTCCCCACCGGGGTGAGCGCCGGGCGGGTGCGTCGGCGGCCTACTAGTGTTTCGGCGGCGTGGCCGGCGCTACCGCGGCGGACGCCGGGCCAACGATCCGCTCAAGGACCCGTCTGAACTCTTCTTCACCGAGGTTGCCCGGCGAGACGTGGCCGGAGAGCGGGCTGCGAGCCATCACATACCCGCGCTTGGATAGCTGCGATACAGCCCGCAACCAGTAGCGCTGGCCGCGCAGGACGACGATCAGTCGTCCCAGCTCGCAGGCCCGCCGAACGAGGCCGAAGGTGAATCGCTGCGATGGAAGAGGCTCCGGAAGCGGGCGGTACTCCCGCGACTGGTAGGGGAAGCACTGGACGATCATCAGCCGGTGGGCGACGGTGTCGATCCCGACCGCCTCGATCAGGTGCCGGAGCCGGCGCGTTCAATACTGGTAGGCGCCGTGGCCGGTCCAGCGAGAGTCGAGTGAGAAGACCGGGAAGTCGCTTTCGAAGGTCAACGACCGTCGCCGCTCGCGGACGAACTCCGGACCGAGCACGAAGTCGTTGGTGCGCCCGCCGGGGTTGGTCATCAGCAGCCAGACCTGCGCCGAGTCCGGGTCTCCTTGGTGCGGAGCCGGCAGCAGGTCGAGTTGAAGCCCGGCCTTGACGTCCGGGTGACGGTCGAGCACGGCCCGGTCGCGAGGCAGGACGTACGGCGGCGTGGAAGGCAGGTCGCGCCACGGGTTGGGTTCGAGGGCGGTCAAGGTTTCGTGGGTCTCCCGGCGGAAAGCAGGCGATGCCTCACCCGCGCCTCCTCGTAGGCGGTACCTACATCATCCGCGGGTCGCTTGATTTCGCAAGCCCGGTCGCCTGGCGGAGGCTCGCCCGGACTCGGGCACAAAAAAAGGGCGTCTGCCCGCGGTACACCCAGCCCGGCGTCGGAGGAGGGTCGATGCGACCGAGCATGCCGCACCGACCCCTCCTCACGCAGGGTGCGGTGGAACCACACCCAAGCAGACGATTCTTACGCCGAGGCCGTCACTTTGCGGGCTTGGTGGAGATGCGAAGCAGCTTGATCAGTCGTTCGGCCCAGCGGTAGAAGGCCTCATAGCTGACCTCGTGGATGATGTGTCGCGTCACGATCCCCTCCGCCATGAGGCTAGCCAGCTCCTCTTTGGTGAACTCGCGTGAGCCGAAGGTCACCTTCCGTGTGAGCCGCCGATCCTGGATCAGCATGTCTTGGGCGATGCGAATCCCGTGGAAGTGCCACGCGCCGCGGGGCGCGCGGATGTCGTCCTTCACGAGCTGGCCGAGGCGGTACTCGCCGTCCACATCGATGCCGCCGACCAGCAGGTCGACTCGCCCGAGCTTCACCTGACCGCGCACCTTGAGAAGGTAGCGGTCGGCACCGTCGACGGTGGTGCAGCGGAAGAGCACCGCGAAGTCGACGTACGGCAGCCGTGCCTCAGCCGATCCCACACGTCCGGCGGTCTTGACCGTCGTGAAGAGCAGCGGGGTCGGGTCGATGTCCGCCAACCCGAACCTCTTGAGGAACCGCGCATCCGAGGCGAGCTTCAAGACCTCCCCGACTTCGTCCGCGATGAGGTCGAGAAATTCGGCGTTCCTGATAGCGGTCGCTTCGCCGCCCGCTCCAACGAGCTTCCACACGAGGGCTTGGCGCTGCTCGGCGGTCAGCACGCGCGCGGCGCGCTTCTCGTACTTGACGACCAGCTGCCGGATGAAGTCGTGCCCGACGGCGTCGGTGATCTTCGCGTCGAATGCGTGCAACGCCTTGAGGATCCCGCGCATGCGGGCGACGACCTTCGCGCCGTCGAGCGCGAGCGTCAGAGCGGCGTGCAACTCGGGCCGCGGCTGCTCCCATCGCGCGCGACCGAGAGGATCCATGAACTTGCGCGGCAAAGTGAGCGCGCCGGCTCGCTGCTCGAGGCTCGGGAGGTTTCGCTTCGCGTGCTTCATGATCGCGTCACGGAGATCAGGCGAGACCTCTCCCTTCGTGGATTTCGCCGCGAACGCTTTTAGGCGCGTGTGCACCAGCGCCACGCTGATTGGAGCCCCATTGGCGGCGGCGGCCTTGCCGCCGGCGCTCACCTACCCGTCTCCCGCTCTGGGTCGGCCATCTGCTGAAGCGCCATCCGCGCGAGCTCCGCGTGCGCCTCGGTGAGTTCCGCGCCGATCCACGCTCCGGCGATGAGCAGCTGCGCCGCGTCGAGCGTCCTGGCCACGCTGACCATTCGACCAACCGCGGCGACGTCCCCCACGATCCCGACGAGCGCGAGGAAGAGCGGCATCGCCGATGGATTCCGCGTCAGCAGACGTCGAGCCCCAGCCGCGGAGGCGAGCAGTTCGGCGCTCACGAGTCGGCCGGTCGTTTCGCGGATCTCGGCCTCGTGGAGGGCGTCCAAGACGCCGAAAAGCGCAAAGACCCCACCGGCCAGCGGCGCCGACACCGGTGCGAGCGCGAGCCCAAGGCCCAAGCTCACCGCCGTGTCGCGGAGGGCTTTCTCGACTCCCGCTCGCATGAGCTCGAGATCCACGTGCAAGAGCGTCGCCTGCTCGAGCGGGCCGGCCTCCTCCGACTCCAACAGTCGCTGCATCGTCGCGGCGCGCGTCGCGTCGAGGTCCCAGACGCTGACCTTGTTCAGGCTGGCGGCGAGCCCGCCGACTGCACGCTCGAAGACCGATCCGCGCGAGGCCAGCAGCTCGGCCAACTGCCTCTCGGGCACGGGGCGGTCCTCGAGCTGGACGCGCTGTGCGACAAGGAATGGCTCCTGTTCCTCCCACTCCGGCCCCTCGGTGACGGCGCCGGGAGGTCCGGCGAAGTACGGCGGCTCGCGGACGACGCGTGGCGGAGGCTTCACGGTCTGGAGCAGCAGCGTGAACTTGCCCTTTTCGAGGTCGTCGAGCGACTTTGCGCATGCGGCCCCGACCTCCGCACAGATGGCCGCGATCTCGCGTGCAGCGTCCTGCTCGCTGAAGCCCTCGGCGAGGCGCGGCCAGAGCAGCGGGAGGATCGGATGCCGCACGCGGGCCTTGGCCAGGTAGTGCGCGCTCGCCCGCAGCAGGGCGTCCCGGCCCTGGCGGTAGTCCTCGATCTCCTCCTTAAACCATTGGCGCAGCTGCCCGCCGATCGTCGCCCCCCATGCCTGCTCCGGCTCGTCGGGCTCCGGCGCCGTCATGTACGTCTTCAGCTCGAGCGGCCGCGGCAGCAGGAGCTCGCCGAACAGGTTGATCATGGTCAGCGGGCCGAATGTATCGGCGTGCTCGGCCATCGCCTTGCGCAGACCGACCAACACGCGCGCATCGTCGACTAGGCCCTTGGGCGCCGGGTCGAGGGCACCGTCCTCCCCCCGCTTGAGTGCCCCCGAGGTGGGATCGAGGTACCGCGCCCGGGTGGCCTGCTCGTCGGTCTGACCTTGCTCGAGCGACTCGCGGAGCACATCGAGCATCTCGGCCTCGAGCGTGGTGAGGAACTCGGCGGCGTGTCGCGCCAGCGTCGCCTCGATCGCCTGGACCATCGACACCAGCATCCGCGCCGAGCCGCCGACCGGGGTGGACTGCTTCCGTCGGCTCTCCCGGTCGGCCACCTCCTGGATGGCCTCGCGCAGTCGCGCGATCGGGCTCCAGCCGAATAGCGCATACAGGTCCATCACGAACAGGGGAAGCGATTGCGTCCGACCTTCGGCGGCGATCCAGCCCTCCGGCCACATGCGGAACCGCTCGCCATCGAGGACGATCTCGATGGGCGTCGCGGGCGCCTCGGCCTGAGGCGGTGCGAGGCACAGCTTGCGCGCTTCGTCGACGAAGGCTCGGATCGGGTCGCTCACCACCTCCGGCGTCACGGTGGCGGACGCCGGAGCCACGTGGACGACGGTGACCGCGTAGTCCGTCGACCCGCCGGGAGGGTCGTCGGCGGTCGCCCCCGTCGCCGTGAGGGCCGCGGTCACGGCGAGGGCGCCGGCGGCCGCTCGAGGTCGACCTGCAAGCGTGGGACCTGCGAGGTTGGCTCCTCTAGCCGTCCGGCGGCGAGCCGCTGCTCAAGCCGCTTCGCCTCGGCCTCGGCGCGACGGACCTCGGCACGACGGGTCTCAAGCTCGAGCCTGCGCGTCTCCTCCACGAAGTCCTCGCCCGCGCTGCACTGGCCGAGCCGGGCCTCCATCGTCATACCGGGTGACGGAAGGAGCACGGTCTCCTTCGACGCCGGCACATCGATTCGCGCTTTGAGCGTGGCCAGCAGCGCGCTTGCGTTCGGGATGACCTCATGGTTGAGCGGCACGAGAAGCATCGAGCCGATCTGGCTCACCACGCGCGGCTGGAAGAAGCCGGGTTCGAAGCCGGTGTTGATCCCTGCCACGGCTGCCTCGATGTGGTCGAGCTGCTCCTGGGGCGGTAGCGCGCGGAAAAGCGCGAAGGAGTAGTGGTCGTGATGCTCCTCGAGATGCTTGCGGAGCACCTCGGCGCGCTCCGTGGCCATGGCGAAGTCGCGCATCGGGAAGTCCGCCTCGAGCCGGTCCTCGTCGCTTAGCTGGTCCTGCGCCTGCTGCGCCTTCTCGACCAGCTTGGCCCCCTCCTCCACCGCCGACTTACGGGCCTGGCTCTCGAGAAACGCCCGGTAGACCTTCTCGAATTGCTCGACCAGCGCGCCGAGTCCGGCGTCTTCGGCGTGGAACAGACCGACGCGGCGGATCTCGCCCCACCACCAGTCCCAGTTCTGGATGCCCCGTACGTGATCGACTGAGGGGGGGCTGTAGAGGGCGGGGACGAGGAGTCCCTGCTTGGCCTCCTGAGGCTCAAGGTTGAGCTGCGAGGGGCGTGGCATCGCCGACGCGGACGGCATGATCGGGGCGAGCTTGGGACCCCACGTGCGGATGGACAGCGCGCCAGTGCTGCCGGCCAGCTCGCCGAGCACCTGCGAGAGCTGGGAGTAGTAGCGGAGGAACAGCTGCTGCGCGAGCCAGCGCTTGCCCAGGTCGAGGTCGCTGGGTTGCGGTGAGCCCTTCCTCGTCTTGAGGTCGGGCCGGTCCCCGGCGAGCGAGTAAAAGACCCTGGTGAGGCCGGCGTGGGTGCTCTCAGCGAAGATCTTCTTGCTCGCCGCCTGCAGGGTCGCCAGGTAGTTGTCCGCGGCGCTCTCCTCGGCGCTCACCTCGGCCTGGACCGCCGGCTTGTCCTGCGGGCTCGGGGAGGCCTGCAGGGGCTCCCGCTCCCGGCGCCGCTTCCTATCCTCGAGCGCCGCGACGGCCACCTCCCTGGCGCGCAGCAGCCGCAACGCGTCGAAGCCCGCGGCAAGCGACCGGTCAAGGAGGGCGTCGCGGAGCGGGCCCTCATTCTGGCGGATGTACGCCGGCGGGAAGGCCTCCCGTGCCACCGGATTGCGGATCATCGCGCAGAACCGCATCGCGTCCTCGTTGAACGAGGTCGTGATGTCGTAGTGGGTCGTGATCTCGAAGTAGTCGAGATTGAGCGTGTGGCAGAGGTTCGGGTTGCGGACCCGGCGCGTGATCCGCTCCTCGCTGCCGATCTCGGTCGTCTCCGTGACCTTGCTCGAGCGCTGGGTGCGCACCTTGACCGCGGCCTTGCGCACGCCCTCGCTGACCGACTTGGTGGTGTTCTTGGCGATGTCCTCCGCGTTCGTCTTGTCCTGGGCGCTGGCATTCGCCTTGAGCTTGATGTTGACGGTGCCGCCGTTGTACTGCGCGTCGAGCTCGCCGCCGACCTTCCATTCGAACTCATCCTTCTTCGTGAGTTCGCGATACACCTCGGTCGTGTCCTGCGTCTTCTCCTCGTCCTCCATCGACTGCTCCGTCTCCGTGACCGAAAACTGCTCGAGCGTGCGCTTGCGGCGATCCCAAGTGAAGAGCTCGATCGTCGTCTCCTCCTGCGGCGCAAGCGCCAGCGACTTCAGCAGCCGGCCCCGCGAGAACCCCTTGAGGATCCACTCCTGATTCCACTCGAAGTAGACGGCGAGCATGACGCCTTTGAAGTCGTCGGCCCGCAGCAGCCGCCGGGGCTGATAGCTCTCCTGCGTCTTCGATCCATCCGAATCGAGCTGGTAGGTGCCCTTTCCAGGGCGGGCATCCGCGTACTTGCCGCCGCCGTACTGGTGCTTACCGAACGGGATCTTGTTCAGGTCGGCCGGGTTTTTGGTCACCTTGATGCCGACCTGAGCGTCGTTCACGTCGATGACGGTGGTGCCGTATCGGACGAGCTCCTCGACGTTGTCGAGGTGGAGCTTCACGTCCAGCGGCAGCTCGTCCTCGCCCGGCAGCCAGGGATCGGTCAGATATGCGGCGAGCTCGTGCTCGGGCACCTCGAACTCCGTGACGCTCGGTGTGACGGCCTCATGTCGGACGAGGCTGTCCTTGGGCGCTAGGAGCAGGTTTCGCGCGGTCCCGTCTGAGCGGCCCGGCACCTCCACCGAGCTGCCGTCGAGCAGTCCCGCGACCGTTGTCGGCGAGAGGTCGAGGAAGAACCGGCCGTCGGGGGTCACGACCTCGCCCGTGGCGATCGTCCGGGCCACCTCGCGGCGCTCAAGCGCGACCTGGGCCGGGGCCGACTGTTGCTGGAGCGACGACTCCTCGTCGAGGAGCTGCTTGAAGGTAAAGCCCCCGGAGGAGGCCCCCGTCACTCCGCCGACCGCGGGCACCATAAGTGGCACCGCCGTGGGGTTGCTGCCACCGCCGGTGCTGCCGCCGCCGGTGCTGCCGCCGCCGGTGCTGCCGCCGCCGGTGCTGCCGCCGCCGGTGCTGCCGCCGCCGGTGCTGCCGCCGCCGGTGCTGCCCTGCTGGCGGCCGACAACGACCAAGGCCTCGCTCGGCCCGTCGAGCACCTTCACCGGGCAGAACTGGCCGAACTTGAACAGCTGGAGAAGCTCGCCCGCCGGCAGCGGCTTGCCGCAGCGGCCGTCGGCAAAAAGCTCTGGAGTAGCCAGGGCCATCGCGCGCCCCTAGGGCCGGGCGCCGTCGTACACCCCGGGCACGGCGCCAGGCTTATCGCGCGAGCGCAGCGCCGCGTGCCACGTATAGGAACGGGTAATCATCTCGGCGAGGGTCGCGTCGTCGGCGTCCTCCTGAATGTCGATGACCGCGGCGAGCGCCTCGGCGCCGCGCAGCGCCACCCGTTGCAGGCCGCTGAACGCCTCCCGGGTTAGGGGCGGCTTGGAGTCGGTGCCGAGCTCCCGGGATATCTCCTCGACGACCTTGTCGCCGTTAGCGTCCTCCTTGAAGGGCCAGTCGGTGACGGGCGCCCGGGTCAGGCCGAACACGGCGATGACGTTCTTGTCGCGGAGGATCGGGTAAGCAAGCTCGTCGGCGAGCTTCGGGAGGGCCTTCACACGGCTCCAGGCGGTCGAAGCGCCCGTCACGCCGGTCAGGTACTCACGGAACGGCCTGTGCGCGGTGCGGACGCGCTCACGCAGCATGGGGATGCCGGTGGCCTGTGACCACTCCGCGAACGCGGCCGCGGCCTCGAGCAAGCCATCGCGAAGCCTGGCGAAGTCGTCCCCGGCCTCGCCGCCACCGAAGACGGGCACGAATATCGCCGCGCGCTGCTCGCGGGAAAGGAAGAACTCCTCCGTGCCAATGCGGCTGTCCAACTGGGCGAGGGCCTGCACGGTCCCGGCGGCTGCGATTTCGGTATAGAGGTGCGGACGCGCGAAGAAGTCGCGTGCGACGTGGCGAGCGAGCTCAACGAGACAATCGAGCTGCGCGTAGGCGTACAAGCCGGCGACCTCGCGCGGCGGAGCCGTGATCGTCTCGAACGAAGCGCGATCGGTGATAGCGTAGCTAGTCAGGGCGCGGGCGACGTCCTCGCCAGCGACCGGCCCGTCACCGCTCCCGGCGCCCCGGGCTGTTTCTGTTGCTTGCTCGACCACGGTCGCTCTCCTTCGGGTGGGGTGGCCTTCCATCAAACTCTGCCTCCTGTGGCAGCATCATGTGTGACAAATACCGGGGGTTGCGTGCGCTCTGTTAGTCCCGGTTCTCATTGCTGCTCGTTCGTTTCTGTGATCGCTGCATAGGCGAAAGGGATCGTCGAAGGCCGCGAGCGGATGGCCACCATCGGCCTCGAGTTCGCACGCCTCTGTGTCCTTAAGGCCTGGAATGCCGTTGCGATAAGACGCATTCGTCTGAGTAAGAGGGCGGACGCCGGTTCTTGATACATAGCGGGGTGGGCGAGAACCCCGAAAGTCGCTGTCTGCGCTCGCCAAGCTGGGGGGCCGGATTGATCATCCAGCGTGCGGTGGAGGACGAGTTGGACGCGTGGCTGGGTCGGGCTCGCTACGAGCGCCGCCCTTGATCGAACGGCCCCTCCACGAGACCGGTGGATACCTCGAAGGCGTGCAGCGCTAGCGCGCAGACAAAGCGCACCAGCGCATGACCCTCCTCCAGCGCGGCAAGCTCGAGCAAAGCCGGGTGGAGGTGGACCTCGTCCGTCCCCGCGAGGGCGACCGGCCAGCCGCCGTAGACGATCAGCTGCACGAAGAGTCAAGCGCCGCGGAGCGGCAGGCTCGCCCCCCTACCTGGAGGCCCGGACTGTGTGGATGGCGATGGCGCTCCGGCTACCGGGACCGCCGGTGCGAGTCAATCAGCCAGGCGTGGATCAGCGCAGGTTTCGCTCGAAAGCTCGATCGCGCTCGCTCCAGCTCCGTGGCGACACAGGGACGTAGCATCGGGAATGGCGCACCAAGCGTCGCAAGAACCGCGCCCGCGACCATGGCCGAAACGAGAAATAGATCGTGATCAAGCTGCACCGCTGCCCGAATGAACTCGTGAGGCTGCGGGCGCACCCGTGCCACCGGGTGCAGAAGGCGCTCGCCGCGGCGGGCATCGAGTACGAGGTTGTCAAGCACCCGTGGCGGCCGGAGCGCCGCGACGAGCTCGAGCGGCTCAGCGGGCAGCGCAAGCTGCCCGGGATTGAGTTCGAGAGCGGCGCGACCTACCGCGAGGAGTCGAAGGCCATGGCCGAGCGCATTGCCGCCGGCCATCTCGCGGAGCATCTCGCACGACTTCCGCGCGCCGATCGCCCGCACGACTGAGAGCTCCTGCCGTCGGCGCGGTTGCAGGCGCTCTGGTGTCAGGGCGGAGCGCGCTTCTGCCCGGACGACACGCAGGAGCGGACGGCGACGCTTCTGCGTTTCGCGCAAAGGGATAGCTCTCGACGCGGTGCCAACCCGCCCCCTCACCGAGCCCTCATGCTGCGGAGCCGAGCCAGGGGGTTACGCAGGCGCACCGGAGGCTCGCGCCGGCGAGCTGACCCTGGACCCGCAAGCCATCATTCGAAACGATGGCTTGAGTTGTCTTGGTTCCTGGTCGCGTGTCTTGGCGTTGTGTTGGCGGTCTTGGTCGCTCTCGCATACCGCCGCGGATGGCGCTGGACAGGATTTACAGAAGTCCGCCGGAGGAAGGCCGACGACGAGGACGTTCAGCCGGCAAAGACCCTGTGGGACTGGCTTCAACTCCTGGTGATCCCGCTTGCGCTGGCAGGCCTCGCGTTTCTGCTGGACAGCTCGCAGACTGCGCGTGAGCACCGAGCCGAGGATCAACGCGAAGCGCTCCAGCGCGCAACCGCTGAGGACGCCGCCAGAGAGGAGGCCCTGCGGACGTATCTGGCCCAAATGTCGGGCTTCATGCTCGATCGTGATCTCCTACGGTCGCGGCCCGGCACGGACCTCCGTGCGGTGGCACGAACGGTCACGCTGACCACACTTAGGCGGCTCAATGGCGAGCGCAAAGGGTTGCTGGTTCGGTTCCTTGTAGAGGCGCGCCTCGTTTCCAGTAGCGATCCCAAGGTGAACCTCCAGGGCGCCAACCTGCGCTCCGCGAGCCTCAAAGGCGCACTTCTGGCGGTGCGCTCGTCCGACGCCAACGAAACGGACTTCAGCGAGGCCGACCTCCAGGGGGTGGACTTAAGACGCGCAGACCTGCGCGGGGCGAAGCTTCCAGGGACGCTGCTCGTGGGGGCGGACCTCCGCGGGGCGGATCTTCGGCGGGCGGACTTCGAGGCGGCGTTCGGCGCGGGCCTCCCTCCGGCGGACCTCAGCCGGGCACAGCTTGCGGGGGCGGACCTCGCCGGGGCGGAGCTGCAGGGCGCCGACCTGGAGGATGCAACGTATGACTCCACGACGCAGTGGCCCGACGGCTTCCGCCCGGTTAAGGCGGGAGCTAGGAGGCTGCGCTGAGCGTCCAAAACCGCAGCTTCTCGCGGAGGCTGTCGTGCAAACGGCGGCAGCCTGGATCTCGTTGTCGGGATCTAACAACGGCGCGCTCTCGCGGGAGGTGAAATCAGCCCAACGAGGCCGTCGAATGCCCGAGCCGTCGTACAGGACGTCGATCAAGTTCGTTTCCAGGCGCGATTGTGAGCGGCAGACACCGCCTTTCTCCGTGCGACAGCCTCCGCGCGAAGCGACAGCGCAGCTCGTTCAGTCGTCCGAGGTCGCTTGGTCCCGGCTGTCTATGGACAGAGCGAAGGACCTGGCAAGGTCCACCTCACACCGCTACCCGTGGAGGGGACGATGTAGGACTCGACGCGCGAGATCAGCTCCCCGTCGAAGCTGAACACGGTCACTCCGGCGAACCTGAAAGCGTCACCGCCCCGGAGCCGGCACTCGCCTAGGTGCGGAGCGACGACCGTGTCTCCTTCCTCGATCAGGCGCTCCACGGTCAGCTTCGGGCTCCCCACGAAGGCGTCGTTTTCGATCTCACCGTCGAACGCCTCCTTGCCCTCGGTGCGCCCGTGCCCGTGAATCACCCAGACGACCTCGTCGCTGAGCAGGACCAGGATCGCCTCGTGGTCGCTTGCGCGGAAGCCGTCGACATAGGCGTCGACCGTCCGCTTGTGTGATGACACCCGTGCCTCCTGCTGGCAGGCCTTCCCCGGACCACGCTAGGGGGTCAGGATTCGGTGGACCCGGACGACATCCCGATCCGTCGTCAACCCGCCAGCGGCGGCTCGCCTGGTTGATGACTCGGCGGCGGTCGGCCGCCCGCGATCGGCCAGCCAAGTCTCGGGCGCCAGGCGGGGCAGAAGCGAAAGAAGTGAGTGCTCCGTGTGGTTGCGCAACTGTCGGCGGAGGGTGGGTCATGTCGGGGTGGACGACGGGCGGGTGTCTGGAGACGGTAACGCGAGCCTGCACCGGCGCCCGGTCCCCGACGGAAGGCGGTCTGGGTGTGCGATCGACGCGCGTGCTCCGAGGGCGTGGCTGTCAGGCGGCTTTCCGCACCGCCGCCTCCACCTCCGCGTCGCGGCGGCCTCGGCGCGCCTGAGCGCCTGGCGGCCTTCGGTTACGTGGCGATCGACCCAGGTGTAGGTCACCCCCAGCAGCTGCTGGATCTCGCGGTAGCTGTAGCCCGCGGCGCGCAGCTCAGCGCCGTGCGCCGTGGGTGCCGAAGGCGGCGATCGAGCGCAGCAGCTCGGGCGCCTCGTGGGCGAGCTCGACGTCGAGCCGGGTCCGGACCCGCTCGACCGCCGGCTTGGTCGTGCCGGGGCTGCCGGCCTCCTCGACCAGGGCCAGCTGCCTGCGTGCGCTGTGCCACGCCAGCACGTCGCGGCGGGCGACTGCGCGCAGCCAGCCTCCGATGCTGTCGCGCTCCGGTTAGTGCCGACACGGCTGCAGGAATGTTGGCCATGCGGACCCACGCGCTTCACGGAGGCCGACCCTCCCTAGTGGCGTCGGATCGGGTCCGGTACGCGACACTTCCTTCATGGCGGGTGGCTCGCGATGCGTGTGATCTCTTGGAACGTGAACGGCCGGTATGGGTCCGCTCTCCAGCGACAGATCGCGGCGGTGTGTGACCGCGGGCCCGACTTGGTCGCGTTGCAAGAGGTCCGCGCGGAGAGTGCCGGCGCTTGGCGTGAAGGCTTGGAGCGCGCTGGGCTCTCGAACATGGTCGACAGTTCGGATCTCCTCGGGAGCGGTCTCTGAGCGGCCGCGAGTACCGGCGCGTCTACTTCAACCTCGTTGCGTCCCGCTGGCCGGTTGAGCGACTCCCGGGCCTGCAGCTGGAGTTCCCGGAGCGGTACCTAGCCGCGACGGTCGAGCTTGACGGGTCTGATCTCGAGATCCACACGGCTCACCTCCCGCCTGGCTCGACGCGAGGCCTCGTCAAGGTTGAGATGTTCTAGGCGCTGCACGCAAGACTCGCCACGACCGGCGACCGGCCCCGGATCCTCTGCGGTGATTTCAACACCCCCTCAGATCGAACGCGAAGACGGGACGGTCGAATTCTGGGGCGTGAAGCACCCCTCCCACAGACAGCGCTGGGACGACGCCGAACGGAGCATCGTGCTCGGGCTCGCCGAGCATGACCTGGCCGATGTGTTTCGGGCTGTCAACGGCTATTCGGCCACCGACGTCAGCTGGGTCGTGCGGCGCGGCGAGAAGCAGTGGGGGCGCCGCTACGACCACATCTTCACGTCTCGCCGGCTTAACGCCACCTCGTGTCGATATCTCCACGACCTGAGAGAACAGCGGCTGTCCGACCATTCCGCGATCGAGGCCGACTTCGCTGCGTGAACTTTGCGACGGGCCAGACGGCCTGTGTCGAAACCCGAGGGAGTGCACAGGGCACGCTCCACGCTTCCTCCAATGACGAGCCATCGGTCCCGCGCGCCTGGCAGCTCGCGCGAGCGGACGCGGCCGGTGCCACGGACGACCAAGCAACGCGGCGATGGATAGGGATCAGCCGGCGCGGCCAAGCCACCAACCACTGGGTCAGAGGTACGTCCGGTCGGCAGTGCGGCGCTATCGGTGGGATCGCGAAGGGGCCCGCCACGCCGCGGGCGCGTGGAAGGTCAGTTCTCGCGGTTTGCCGATCTGCCCGGGCTCAGTCGTCCCCTTCGGGCAGAGCTGCCGCCCTGCTCCGGATGAAGTCCAGCGCCTCGGGAATGACGCGCACGGACTGATCCCCGCCGGGGTACGCACATAGGCCGTGCGCGGCCATGAGCTCATAGACGTCACTCATCCCTTCCCACAGCCGATCGGCGGTCTCCTCGTCGACTTCGAGTTGTTGGCTGATCTCTTTGGTGGCCTGGGCGATCCTCACCTTCGCCTCGTCCGTCCAGTCCATCACGCCGCCCCACGCCCTATGCATCTCCGACACGACCTCTCCGTCGTCCGCGTCCGATCAGCCCGACGCCGTGGAGCTCGATCTTCTCGCCCCTTATCAGATCGCGGAGATCGACGCGCTCGTCTTTGACCTCGAAATGAATGGTTGCCTCGTACTTCATCCCACCTCGCTCTTTCAAAACGCTTCCCGGTCGCCACCATACGCCGACGGCCCGGCGCGCAGATCGCCGACAGGCGCTGGCCAGGAGATCCCGAGATCGGAGGCGCTTCGCACCCGGACTCGGGAAAAAACCAGGGCTGGTCCCGTCGGGTGCCTGGAGCGTTCTTCGCGCCCGGCTTCGGGCACAGAAAAGCGACACCTGGCTCGACGTAGGCAGACAGGCCACCGTGGGAGGAGGGTCGATGCGAGCATGCCGCATCGACCCTCCCCCACACGCGAGCTCGCTACGCCGCACGTCTGCGTTCGCCCGACCGCTCAGCGACCGGCCTCCAACGGCATCCCGTGACGCGTTGCAGCAGACCGAGCAGCCCGAGGTGGCCGAGCCCGTGCCGAAGCTCTGGGCGGAAGCGCGGCTCGAGATAGGGCAGCAGGTCGAGCTCGCCGCGGTCGTAGCGCCGCTGTTGGACGCGGCAGAGCGGCACCACACAGGCCGGCTCGTCACATCCGCCTAGCGGGCGCGGCACCAGATGGGCCGGGTCTGCTGGGCGCTCGCCACAGACGATGCAGGGTTCGCCGGCGACCTTGTCCCGCTGCGCTTCCGACGCGGCGCTGAACGGGACGCGGCGCAGGGGCGTCGCCGCACAGGCCGGGCCGAGCGCGCCAACGGCCTCCCGCGGTTCGGCTGCTTCGCGCGGCGCAGCGGCGCCCTACGCCGCCGCACTCCGGGCCCGGTCCAGCTCGACCAGGGAGCCCGCTCCGTTCGCGATCCCCTGTGCCGGCTGGGCTTGGTCGATCACCGCCGGGACGCGGTCGACGAGCCGGTAGCCGACGCCGCGCCGGTTGACGACATAGCCGACCGCGCCCGCCCGCTCGAGCTTCTTGCGCAGCCGGCAGGCGTGCGCGTCGAGCGTGCGCGTCCTGGCCTCGGTGCGGTACCCCCAGATGCTGCGCAGCAGGTCGCGCTTTGTGAAGACGCGCTCCGGGTCGCTGGCCAGATACGTGAGCAGGAGGTACTCGTAGCGGGCGAGGTCGACTCGCCTACCGGCGAAGTGGACCTCCTGCCGGTCCGGGTCGAGCGCCAGCGCGCCGACCCGGCGTGGCACGCTCGCCAAGGTGCGCCTGGTGCGGCGCAGCACCGCGCGCACGCGGGCGCGCAGCTCGAGATAGCTCACCGAGCGCCGTAGGCAGTCGTCGGCGCCCGCCTCGAGCGCCCGCAGCGCTGCCCACTCCCCTTCGTCTGTGGTCAGCACGATCACCGGCAGCCTCGGATCGGCCCGCGAGGCGAGTGCGTCGCCGCTGCGCAGCTCGCGCAGCAGCCGCAGCGCAGCGGTCGGGTCGTCGAGCTCACCGAGCAGCAGCAGGTCCGGCCCGTGGCCGGCGCGGCAGCGCGTCTCGTTCATGGTTCGCGAGGGGCGGGCCTGGTAGCCGTCGGCCAACCACATTGGAACCACGGCGCTCCTTTCGCACCGGGCCCTTCATCCCGAAAGGCCCGCTTTGCGGGCCTCTCCGAGTAGCGGGGGCGGGATTCGAACCCGCGACCTTCGGGTTATGAGCCCGACGAGCTACCTGACTGCTCCACCCCGCGGCGTGGACTCACGAATGTAGCAACCTCGACGGGAGCGTCAACTCGCCGACGAGGCCTGGCGCGCTGCCGTCAGGATCTCTTCCGGCGTGGCGTTGTCGCTTGCCCCTTCGGCCATGTGGCTCCAAATGACCTCGCCGCCCGGCGCGATCACCATCGCCCCTCCGAGCTGCGCCGGGTGGCCGATGATCCGGCCCTGGTGCACCTTGCCCCGGGACTCGAAAGTCCTTCTCAGTCCCTGGGTCACGCTCCTCGGTCCCAGCAGCTCGCCGGCGGTCGCCACCTTGGCTCCGGCGGCCCGGTAGCTCTCGCGGCCCTCGTCGGCCAGCACCGGCAGGTCGATCTCGAGGCGGCGCCTGAAGTGGGCGGCCTGGCGCGGCGTGGCCTGTCCGACGAGCACGACGCGAACACCGGCCGCGTCGAACTCCCGGCGGGCGCCCTCCAACTCCACCGCGTGACTGCGGCAGTGCACGCAGCCGTAGTGGCGCACCCATACCAGCGCCACCGGCTCCTCGCTCCACAGGTCGCCCAGCCGGACCTCGTTGCCGTCGTGGTCCGGGAGCGTGATGTCGGCGAGCTCGTCCGCCCGCTGGGGCGGACTCGTCCGTTGGCGAATCTTCGACGTCCCGAGCACGGCGGGGGAGTGTACGGTGCCAGGATGGCCGAGGATCCCAAAGCCGCACCCGACACCAGCCGCGACGACACGGCCGCCGCCGTCGAGAGCGACGGTGGCCGGCGCGTCGGCGTGGTGGACCTC
>Ga0081538_10001551_pt1 | contig 23543 bp, 25 predicted proteins | sample TabmetS5T2R1_FD_71022 | JGI IMG/M metagenome (GOLD analysis project Ga0081538, IMG submission 71022) | Tabebuia heterophylla rhizosphere microbial communities from the University of Puerto Rico - S5T2R1 | ecosystem: Host-associated > Plants > Roots > Rhizosphere ... | reverse complement strand
GGCGACCGGGGCGGGCAGGCTCTTGGCCTTGTGGAAGCCGCCGCCGCCGTCGACGTAGCCGAGGGGGACGACCTTGGCGACCTTGTAGAGGCGCTTCTCGAAGTCGCGCAGGCTGGTGGCCTCGCCGACCTGGTCCATGGCCATGAGCCCGCCGGCGGTGCGCTCCGCCCAGCCCTCGTCGGAGGACTCCGAGCCGTAGGCGACGTCGGTGACCCGGAACAGGTAGCGCCGGGCCCGCTCGGGGTCGTCGCCGGCCAGCAGCTCGCCGAGGAACAGGTCTTCGCCGTAGAACGCCCTGAAACGAACATCCAGGACGGAGCGGCCGAAGATTCGTCCCTTGTAGTCCGGCATGTCGGTCGGTCCTCTGTGGTCAGGCGTTCAAGGTCAGGTGGAAGTCGCGCATCACCAGGTCGACGTCGTCCTCGGACAGCCCCTCGCGCAGGAACGCCTCGCGCAGGTCGCGGCGGAGGTCGGCGAGCAGGTGACCGGGGAGGGAGACGGCCTGGTGGACGCGGGCCAGCGGGTAGGGGTAGCCGAGGAAGGCCGGGTCGTCGGAGAGGCCGGCGAGGGCGGCGAACAGCGCCTGCGGGTCGCGCCGGCCGCGGACCGCGTCGACCCGGAAGGCGTAGGCGCCGCGGCGCGCCAGCCGCGCCACGTACACCTCCGAGCGCCAGGGCCCGTCGGCGTCGTCGTCGGGGCCGGTCACCCGCAGGTACCAGCGGGCGTCGGCACCGAGCTCGCGCTCGGCCCGGCGGCGCACCCGCAGCACCAGCGGCGCGTAGCGGCCCCAGCGCAGCTTGGACGCCTTGGTCACCCCGACAAGGTCGACGCCGCGCTCCAGCGCCAGCTGGTGCACCGGCTCGACCAGCCCCTTGGGCAGGAACGCGCCCGGGTGGAGGCTGCCGTCGACCAGCACCAGGTCGCCGGGGCGGGAGGCCGCGACCGCCTCGGCGGCGCGCCGCCACTCGGCCAGCTCGCGGAGCACGTCGACCACGCCGCCGAGGTCGGCCAGCTCCCGCTCGCGCCGCACCCCGGCCGCGGCCAGCGCCTCGGCGTAGGCGGCCTTGGCGTCGGTCTGGGTGAGGGCGCGCAGCATCAGCGGGTCGACGTCGGCGGCGAAGGTGTCGCGGTCGCGGTGCCAGACGGTGCCGGCGCGGTAGGCGACCAGCCAGAAGCTGCGGCCGTTGAGCAGGCAGGCCGAGCCGCCGTCGACCGCCGCGGCGGTCACCCCCGGGGCCGGGTCGCAGCCGAACTGGACCAGCGGGGCGTCGTCGGCCAGCTCCAGGGCGTCGGCGTCGTCGGGGCCGACCGGCTCGTCGACGGGGTTGTCCACGCGGCTGCCGCCGTCGGCGAGCAGCCGGCTCAGGTAGCCGGCGGCCAGCCGCACGCGGTCGGCGTAGTCCTCGACGAGCACGTGCCTCCCCTCGGATCGAACACGCGTTCTCCCGGAGCGTAACCAATGTCCCCGGGAAGGGGAAGCACCGCGGCAGTGTAGCAGGCATTAATCACCGGCTAATCGCGAGTTAAGCGCGTCCTCCGATCATGCGGGTGCCGGCACGTCGCAGTTCCTGACCTGAGCCCGAAGGGGGTGGTCCGCGGCCAGACGACCCGCCCGAGACGACAGCCCACTTCCAGACAGATCCTCTTGGAGGAGCAAGCATGAACGCCAACGACGCAAGGATGACCCAGCTGTTCACGGCCGTGGACGGCAGCTCGACCCAGGACGACTCCCCCAACGAGAGCGGCGGGGTCGCCGGCGACACCTACGACCTGCTCCTGCGGGCCGAGGCGGGCAGCGCCATCGGTGACGGCGCCGCCAACTACACGCTGACCATCACCGCGTTCAACGTGTCCAAGGGCGTCGCCGAGCCCCTCCTCAACCCGGTCGGCAGCCCCTTCAAGGAGGAGTTCAAGGCCGCCGCCCCCAACAACTGGCTGCCGAGCGGTGACGACTTCGTCAAGCAGGAGAAGTACGACATCCTCATCGACAAGAAGGTGCCGCGCGGCGACGTGTACCAGTACACCGCCCAGCTGGTCGCCGACAACTTCGAGGTCATCTCGATCATCCAGAGCAACCTGTTCGTCCTGGTGTAGGGAGACGACGTCCGGGAGCGCCTGGTCCGGAACCGGGCGCTCCCGCTCATGAGGCGGCCAATGACCAATGCGCAGACCGCAAGGCTGGTGCGGGTGACGACCAGAGCCCCCGGTGGCGCCGTTCCCAGTGAGACTCCGCTGGCGGGGGAACACGGCAACCAGTTCGACGTCGTCGTGGAGGGGCTGGCGGGACGGCTGCTCAGCACGACGGGGCAACCGTACTCGCTGGAGATCGTGGCGTTCGACGTGACCGCCGGGTGCAACCCGCACAGCGAGCGCAACAACTTCACGCAGCGGCGGTTGGAGCAGTTCGACGGCGTCGACGGCTGGCCGAACAAGCTGGCGATCTTCACCGTGACACTCGACGACCTGGCCGCGGTGCAGGGCCACCTGCTCCGGTACCACGCGGTCCTGCTGAGCGCCGGCCAGATCGCCTCCTTTGTCGAGAGCCCGTTGTTCCTGCTGCACGCCGATCGCTTCCAAGCCCGATGGGGACAGCCATGAATGGGAACGACGCAAGGATCGTGCGACTGTTCACGGCGCGGACCGGTGGCCTCGTCGAGGACAACACCCCCAACGCCAGCTCCCCGGTGGCCACCGGGTTCGACCTGATCCTGCAGGCGGAGGCGGGGAGCATCCTCGGCGACAGCGGCGCCAACTACACGCTGACCATCCTCGCCATCAACGACGACACGGTCCTGCCCGAGCCCCGCCTGGACCCCCCGGGCGGTCCGTTCCACGAGGAGTGGAGCCCCGATCACGGCTGGAAGCTGAGCGGCAACGACTTCGTGAAGACCGGTCCCGACGAGTCGGTCGGGATCGTGCGGTACCGGATCGCGATCCCCGGCGGGCTGGTCGGCGCGTTCCACTACAACGCCAGGCTCGTCAGCAGGAACTTCCAGGTCGTCTCGTTCGCGCAGAGCAATCCGTTCATCCTGGTGTAGCCACCAGCGCGAGGTGGTGGAGCCGGCCTCAGACCGGCTGGTGGCGGCGGATCGCCTCGTGGAGCCGCACGGTGGAGGGCGCCGGGTCGACGCCGAGCTCGGCGCGGAGCGTCGCCGCGCAGGCGCGGTACTGCCGCAGCGCCAGGTGGGCGTGGCCCTGGCGGCTGTAGCAGCGGATCAGCCGCCGGTGGGCGTCCTCGCGGCAGGCGTCCCGCTCCAGCAGGTCCAGGCACAGCGACGCGCTCGCGCCGTAGCGGCCCTGGTCGAAGTGCAGGCGGCTGAGCCGGTCCAGGACGTCCAGGTGGGCCAGGCGCAGGCGCTCGCGGGCCAGCACCGGCCAGTCCTCGTAGGGGTCGTCGGCCAGCAGGTCGCCGCCGTACAGCGAGGCGGCCAGCTCGTACTCGGCGACCGCGCCGGCGTGCCCGCCGGCCGCCTCCAGCCGCCGGCCGGCGTCGGCGTGGCGCTCGAACTCGTCCACGTCCACCCACAGCGTCAGGTCCTCGGCCAGCCGGTAGGCGCCGTCGCGCAGCACCACCACCGGCACGTCGGCGGCGGCGCGCAGGGCGCGGCGCAGCCCGTGCACGGCCACGTTGAGGCTGTTGCGGGCCGCCGCCGGCGACGCCTCCGGCCAGAAGACCTCCATGAGGGCCTCCCGCTGCGGCCACAGGTCGCGGTGGACCAGCAGGTACTTGAACAGCGACCGTCCCCGCCCGCTGGGCCAGTCGTCCACGGCCACGCCGTCCAGGCTGACGCGGAAGCGGCCGAGCAGGTGGACCGCCAAGGTCGGGGCCGCCGGCCGGGGAGCCGCCGGCGTCATCACGGTCACGGTCATGCATCCCCCCGTCGTCCGAACCGCACGCGATCCTGCATCGTCGCCCATCCGGGCGCGTGCGGGCAGTGACGCCGGTCACCGCGCCCGCGTGCCGCCGGGCACCGCCTGCCGGAACAATGGGGGCGTGTTCGCCACCGACCGCACCGTCAAGCTGCTGACCCTGGGAGCCTGCTGCTTCGGCCTGTTCATGGTGATGCTGGACAACACCATCGTGAACGTGGCCATCCCGAGCATCCAGCGCGACCTCGGTGCCGGGGTGGCCGGCCTCCAGCTGGTGCTGGACGCCTACGTGCTGGTGTTCGCCAGCCTGCTGCTGACCGCCGGCTCGCTCGGCGACCGCTTCGGGCGCCGGCGGGTGTTCCGCGCCGGCCTGGTGGTGTTCACCGCCAGCTCGGCGCTGTGCGGCCTGGCGCCGAGCCTGGGCGCGCTGGTCGGCGGCCGCGCCCTCCAGGCGGTCGGCGGCGCCGCGCTGCTGCCGACCACCCTGGCGATCGTGGCGGCGACCTTCCCCGACCCGCGGGAGCGGGTGCAGGCGATCGGCCTGTGGTCGGGGGTGTCGGCGATGGCGCTGGCGGCCGGCCCGGTGCTCGGCGGGCTGCTCACCGACGCCCTCGGCTGGCGCTGGGTGTTCTACGCCAACGTGCCGGTCGGCGTGGCCGCGTTCGTGGTGGCCGGGCGCGTCATCGCCGAGTCGCGCAACCCCGTGCCGCGGCCCCTGGACCTGCCGGGGCTGGTGCTCGGCGGCGTCGGGCTCGGCGCGGTCACCTTCGGCCTGATCGAGGGCAACCAGCGCGGCTGGGGCTCGCCGGCGATCCTGGCCCTGCTGGGCTTCGGGGTGGCGACGCTGGCGGGGTTCGTGGTGGTGGAGGCCCGCCGCCGCCAGCCGATGCTGGCCATGCGCCACTTCCGGGACCGCGCCTTCTCCAGCGCCAACGCGGTCGCGCTGGTGGTCGGCTTCGCGCTGCTCGGCTTCGTGTTCTTCAACACCCTGTACTTCCAGGCGGTGCAGGGGTGGTCGCCGTTGCAGGCGGGGCTGCGCACCCTGCCCAACACCCTGGCGGTGGTGGTGACCGCGCCGCTGGCGGGGCGCCTGGCCGGCCGCTACGGCTACCGGGTGCCGGTGGCCGCCGGCCTGCTGCTGGGCGCCGCCGCGCTGCTGCTGCTCACCGGCATCCAGGTCGGCACCCCGTACACGGCGCTGTGGTGGAAGCTGTGCATGCTCGGCGCCGGGTTCGGGCTGGCGATCTCGCCGGCGGTGGCCGCCGCGGTGGCGGCCATGCCCGGCGGGCAGGCCGGGGTCGCCGCCGCGGTCGCCAACACCAGCCGGCAGGTGGGCGGGGCGCTCGGGGTGGCCGTGCTCGGCGCGGTCGCCACCGCCCGCTTCAGCGCCGTCCTGCCGGCGCGGCTGGCCGCGGCCGGGCTGCCGGAACCGGTCCGCCGGCGCATCCAGGACGGGGCCGGCGAGGCGGTCGGCGCGGCTGCGCCCGGCGGGGCCGCCGGCGCGGCCGCCCGCCACGCCGTCGCCTCGGCGTTCGTGACCGGCATCCACGCCGCCTACCTGCTGGCCGGGCTGGCGCTGGCCGCCGGTGCGGTCGCGGCGGTCCTGTACCTGCGCCCCCGCCGGCCCGCGCCGGAGGACACCGCCATGGCGGCCGGCGCCGCCGGGGTCGAGGGCGCGGCGCCGTCGCCGTAGCCGCCGTCAGGCCGAGCCGGCGCGCCCGGCCGCCAGGGCGACGGCGCCCTCCAGGGTGGCCCGCAGCCGCTGGGTGGCGCTGTCCTTGACCAGGTAGGCGACCGCCCCGGCGGCCAGCGCCTGGCGCTTGAGCTCGGCGCTGTCGAAGGCGCTGAAGACCACCACCGGCACCTCCGGCAGGTCCTCGCGCAGCAGCCGGGTGGCGTCCAGGCCGTTGAGCACCGGCATCGACAGGTCCATGAGCACCACGTCGGGCCCCAGCTCGGTGGCCATGGCCACGGCGTCGACGCCGTCACCGGCCGCGCCGACGACCTCGAAGCCGAGGACGTCGAGCAGCTCCACCAGCGCCGCCCGCACCGCCGGGTGGTCGTCGGCGACCAGCGCCCGCAGGCGCCTCATGGAGCCGCCCGCGCCGCCGCCCGGGCCTGGATGCGGGTGCCGGCGCCGGGCGCGCTCTCCAGGCGGAACTCGCCGCCGACGGCGTGGAGGCGCTCGCGCATGCAGGTCAGCCCGAAGCCGTGGCTGTCGGCGACCGCCTGGGTGTGGGCCGGGTCGAAGCCGCGGCCGTCGTCCTCCACGACCAGCACGACCTGCGGGCCGTCGCGGTGCAGCGCGACCTTCAGGCGCCGCGCGTGGGCGTGCTGGTCGACGTTGGCGAGCGCCTGCTGGGCGACGCGGAACAGCGCGGTCTCCACCTCCGGGTCCAGCCGCGCGCCGTCCAGGTCCACGGTGACCTCGCAGGCGTCCAGGCCGGCCCGGGCGCGGGTGGCGGTGGCCAGCTCGGCCACGGCCGCGGCCAGGCCGCGCTGGTCCAGCACCAGCGGGCGCAGCGTGGTGATGGTGCGCCGCAGCGCGACCAGCTCCTCGCGGGTCTGCTGCCGCAGGCTGCGGAGCATCCCGCCGACCAGGGCGACGTCGCCCCGGTCCAGGCGCACGGCGGCGTGGTCGAGCCGCAGGCCGATGGCGGCCAGGCTCTGGAGGTGGCCGTCGTGCAGGTCGGCCGCCAGCCGCTGGTGCTGGCCCTCCAGCAGCTCGTAGAGGCGGCCGAGCAGCCGCCGGCGTTCCTGCTCGGCCTGCTTGGCCGTGGTGATGTCCTGGTTGGTGCCGACCACCTGGACCACCCGGCCGGCGGGGTCGCAGACGCCCTGGGTGTGGGCCAGGATCCACACCACCGTCCCGTCGGTACGGACCGCGCGGAACTCCGCCTGGAACGGCGACGGGTCGGTGCGAACGCCCGCCAGCAGCTCCTCCCGCATGGCCAGGTCGTCGGGGTGGATGAACTCGCGGGCGCGCTGGCGGGTCAGCACGGCGCCGGGTTGCACGCCGAGGATGCGGTACAGCTCCGGCGACCAGCGCATGCGGTCGGTGGCGAGGTCCCACTCCCAGCTCCCGCTGCGGGCGAGCTGGCGGGCCTCCAGGAGCGCCTCCTCGGCCCGGTGCCGCTTGCTGATGTCGCGCCAGAACGCCATCCCGCCGCTGACCACGCCATCCTCGCCGCGCAGCGGCACGACGTCGAGCGCCCAGTACTGGCCTGGGCCGCGCCACCCCGGCGTCTCCAGGTGCTGGCGCGCGCCGGCCAGCGCCGCCCGGAAGCAGGCCTGCAGCATGGCGGCCTGCTCGGCCGGGACCAGGTCGACCATGGTGCGGCCGACGGCGTGGTCGGCGGACCAGGCGGGGTCGGGCAGCGTGGTCCCGGTGGCGAGTTGCAGGCGCAGGTCGAGGTCGAACAGCACCACCGCGGCGTCAGGCAGGTGCTCGGCGACCGCGCGATAGGCCGTGTCAGCCGACATGGAAGCCCCCCTCTCGAAGGACGGATACTACCGGAGACGGCTGTTTCCCCCCAAACCGATGACACCCTGAAGCAGCGCGTCCGTCCCATCCCGCTCCGGTGTCCCGTTTACCCCGGTTCGCCGGGGTGGGATGGCGGTCAGCGGCCGAGCGCGGCGGCGAGGAAGCGGAGCTGCGCGGGCGCCTGCCGCTGCCAGAAGACGCCGTCGTGGCAGCCCTTGGCGAGGTGGGCCTCGGCGCCCTGGGGCAGGCGCGCGCCGAGCGCGCGGGTGGCGTCGGCGAACGGGTCGGTCCGGCCGCAGTCGACCCGCACCGCCAGCCCGCGCAGCCGCGCGGCGCCGGCGACCTCCTCGCCGTCGGCCGCGACCGCCGGGCTGGTGGCGACCACGGCGGCCAGCCGCTCGGGGTGCGCCTCCGCCAGGCGCAGCGCGCCGCCGCCGCCCATCGACCAGCCGGCCACGCCGAGGGAGCGGGCGCCGGTCCGCAGCCCGAGCCCGGCGAGCAGCGGCACCAGCTCCTCCAGCAGCATGCCGAAGGGGTCGTCGCCGGCAGCGGGCCGCCAGGAGCTGCCGCCGCCGTCGGCCGACGCCAGCGCCAACGGCGGCACCCCCTCCGCCCCGACCGCCTGGGCGAGATGGTGGTGCATGCGCAGCCGGTCGAAGGGAGCGTGGTGGTCGCCGGCGGCGGCGTGCAGCAGCAGGCAGGCCGGCAGGCGGTCGCCGGGCCCGGCGCCGGGCGGCCAGGCCACGCCGTAGCCGACCACCCGGCCGCGCCGCTCGGACGCGAAGGTCCCGAAGCGGGTCGGGCCCGGCGCCACGGTGGTCGGCGGCAGCCCCACGTCGCAGGCGCCCATGGCCCTGGCCAGCCGGTAGCGGCCGGGCAGCACGCCCGCCTGGACCAGGCCGAGGCCGCCGGCGCCGGCGGCCACCACGCCCAGGGCCGCCCCGGCCAGCGCCTGCCGGCGCGTCAGGGTGCCGGCCATCGGGGGCTCGCTAGGCGTCGGCGGGCGGCGCGCCGGCCCCGACCGCGTCGGCGAGGAGGTCCACCTGGTCCAGGTTGGCAACGGTCGGGTCGAAGACGAGCTCGTCGACGCCGAGCTGCTCGAACGCCGCGGCCCGGTCCCGGACCGCCTCGGGGGTGCGGACCGCGCCGCTGGCGATCGTCTCCGCCCAGTCGCCGAGGAACCCGTAGTAGGTGCGCAGGTTGCGCAGCGACTCCTCGGTGTGCTCCTCGCCGAGCGAGAAGTAGGACAGGGCGGCGATCCGGGGCGTCCCCTCGCCGCCGGCCTGCTTCCATTCCTCCTTGAACGCCTGGATGGCGGGGCCGGCCATCTCCGGCGGGGCGCCGCCGATGGTGAAGCCGGCCTGCCAGCGCGCCGCCCGCGGCGCGGCCAGGTCCGGCTGGCCGCCGATGAGCAGCGGGATGCGGCCGCGGGTGGTGGGCGGGCCGACCGGGAAGGAGCTGCCGGCCACCGGCTCGCCCGCCCAGGCCCGGTGCAGCAGCTCCAGGTCGGCGTCGAGGCGCCGGCCGCGGTCGGCGAAGGACCGCCCGGTGAGCGCGTAGTCGTCGGGCCGGCCGCCGACCCCGACGCCGAGGCTGAGCCGCCCGCCCGCGACCTGGTCCAGGGTGGCGGTGACCTTGGCCAGCAGGACCGGGTTGTAGGCGGGCGCCAGCAGGATGTTGGGGAACAGGCCGATCCGCTCGGTCACCGCCGCCGCCGCGGTCAGTGCCGTGAGCGAGTCGTAGCTCGGGTAGGCGACCCGGTCGATGGTCGCCAGCGAGGAGAACCCGCGTTGCTCGGCGCGCCTGGCCCACGCCAGCAGCGTGTCGCCGCCGAGGCCCAGCACGGTGTTGGGGAGGCCGATGCCGATGCGCATGCCGACTCCTTTCTGGAAGTGGCTCAGCATACGCGCGGCCGGGCGCGCGGTAGGGTGCCGCCGGGCACCCATGCGAGGAGGTCGACGTGACCACCGAGGAGCCGAGCCACCCGTTCGCGCTCACCGCCGCCCAGCAGCGGCTCCAGGCGGAGGTCCGGGCGCTGGCCAGGGAGGTGCTGGCGCCGCTGACCGACGCCGGCCCCCCGGGCCGCGTCAACCGCCCGCTGGTCCGCGCCCTCGGCGACCACGGCCTGCTGGCCCGGGTGATCCCCGCGGCGCCCGGCGGCGCCGCCTCCGCCACCGAGCTGTGTCTCCTCAGAGAAGGGCTGGCGCGGGAGTCGACCGCGGCCGAGACGGCCCTGGCCCTCCAGGGCCTCGGCGCCCACCCGATCGCGGTCGCCGGCAGCGAGCCGGTCCGGCGGCGCTGGCTGCCCGCGGTCGCCGCCGGCGAGGCGGTCGCCGCCTTCGCGCTGTCGGAGCCCGGCGCCGGCTCCGACGCGGCCGCGCTGGAGCTGCGCGCCGAGCCCGACGGCGACGGCTTCCGGCTCAGCGGCACCAAGACCTGGATCTCCAACGCCCCCGACGCCGACGTCTACGCCCTGTTCGCCCGCACCACCGCGGGCGCCCGCGCCCGCGGGATCACCGCCTTCGCGGTGCCCGGCGACGCGCCCGGGCTCGGCGGCGCGCCGCTGGACCTGCTGGCCGGCCACGCCGTCGGCCGGCTGGAGCTGGACGGCGTGCCGGTCGCCGCCGAGCAGGTCCTCGGCCGCGTCGACCAGGGGTTCGGCCTGGCCATGGCGACCCTCGACCGGTTCCGTCCCAGCGTCGGCGCGTTCGCGGTCGGGATGGCGCAGGCCGCCCTGGACGCCGCCGCCGCCCACGCCGCCAGCCGCCAGGCGTTCGGCCGGCCGCTGCGCGAGCACCAGGCCGTCGCCCACGCCCTGGCCGACATGGCCACCGCCACCCAGGCGGCCCGGCTGCTGGTGTACGCCGCCGCCGCCCGCTACGACGCCGACCCGGACGCGCCCGGCGTCACCGCCGCGTCCGCCATGGCCAAGCTGTTCGCCACCGAGGCCGCGCAGCGGGTGGTGGACCAGGCGGTGCAGCTCCTCGGCGCCCGCGCGCTGGAGCGCGGGCACCTGCTGGAGCGCCTCTACCGCGAGGTCCGCGCCCCGCGGATCTACGAGGGCACCTCCGAGATCCAGCGGACCGTGATCGCCCGCGAGCTGTTCCGCGGCGCGCTACCGTAGGGTCCGCGACACACCTGGAAGGGAGGCTGGACGCCATTACCCCCTTTCGCGCCTCGGCGGGGTTCACCGAGCGCTGGCGGCACTTCGGCTACCGGGAGGACGGCGGCGTCGTCACCGTCACCTTCGACCGCCCGGAGCGGCTGAACGCGCTCACCTTCGAGGTCTACGCCGACCTCCGCGACCTGCTCGCCGAGCTGCCCCACCGCGACGGCCCGCGGGTGCTGGTGCTGACCGGCAGCGGCCGTGGCTTCTGCTCCGGCGGCGACGTGCGCGACATCATCGGCCCGCTGCAGACGATGGGCGCCCGCGAGCTGCTGGAGTTCACCCGCATGACCGGCGCGGTCGTGCGCGGCCTGCGGGAGCTGCCGCTGCCGGTGGTGGCCGCGGTCAACGGGGTCGCCGCCGGCGCCGGCGCGGTCATCGCCCTGGCCGCCGACTTCCGGCTGCTGGCCCGCTCGGCCTCGCTGCAGTTCCTGTTCACCAGGGTCGGCCTGGCCGGCGCCGACATGGGCTGCGCCTACCTGCTGCCCCGCCTGGTCGGCCTGGGCCGCGCGACCGAGCTGCTGCTGCTGGGCGACCGGGTCGACGCCGACCAGGCCGCCGCGCTGGGGCTGGCGACCCGGGTGGTGGACGACGCCGAGCTGCCGGCGGCGACCGCCGAGCTGGCCGGCCGGCTGGCGGCCGGCCCGGCGATGGCGTACGCGGCCACCAAGCTGCTGCTCGGCCGCGAGCTGGACCTGCCGCTTCAGGGGGCGCTGGAGCTGGAGGCGGTCACCCAGGCGCTGCTGCTGCGCTCCGACGACCACGCGGAGTTCTACGCCGCCTTCAACCAGGGCCGCTCCCCCACCTGGAGCGGCCGATGAACGGGCTCGAGGACGGCCCGGCGCGGCGCAGCCCCCACCGGATCGTCACCGCCGAGGGCCTGGCGCCACCGGTCGGCTTCGCGCACGCGGTGGTGGCCGCCCCCGGCCGCACCGTGTACCTGGGCGGGCAGGCGGCGCAGGGCCCGGACGGGGTGGTCACCGGCACCACCATGGCCGAGCAGTTCGACGTGGCCGCCGGCAACCTGGTGACCGCGCTGCGCGCCGCCGGCGGCGAGCCGGAGCACCTGGTGTCGCTGCAGGTGTTCACCACCAGCGCCGCCGCCTACCGGGCCGCGCTGTCGGAGCTGGGCGCCACCTACCGGCGCCACTTCGGCCGCCACTACGTGGCCACGGCCCTGTTCGAGGTCGCCGGCCTGTTCGACCCCAACGCCAGGGTCGAGCTGCTGGGGATCGCGGTCATCCCCGACCAGCACCACCCCGAGGAGCCGCCATGACCACCGACCTGGACTTCCTGGACCTGGACCGGCTGCTGTCCGAGGAGGAGCGGCTGATCCGCGACACCACCCGCGGCTTCGTCACCGACAAGGTCCTGCCGGAGGTCGCCGGCTGGTTCGAGCGCGGCGAGTTCCCCCGCGAGCTGGCCAAGGAGCTCGGCGGCCTCGGCCTGCTCGGCATGCACCTGCACGGCTACGGCTGCGCCGGCACCAACGCGGTCAGCTACGGCCTGGCCGCGCTGGAGCTGGAGGCCGGCGACTCCGGCCTGCGCAGCTTCGCGTCGGTGCAGGGGTCGCTGGCGATGTTCCCGATCTGGCGGTACGGCTCGGAGGAGCAGAAGCAGCGCTGGCTGCCGCGGATGGCCGCCGGCGAGGTGATCGGCTGCTTCGGCCTGACCGAGCCCGACTTCGGCTCCAACCCCGCCGGGATGCGCAGCAGCGCCCGCCGCGACGGCGGCGACTGGGTGCTGAACGGCACCAAGATGTGGATCACCAACGGCGGCATCGCCGACCTCGCGGTGATCTGGGCGCGCGCCGAGGAGGGGGTGCGCGGCTTCCTGGTCCCCACCGACACGCCCGGGTTCTCCACCCGCGACATCGACCGCAAGCTGTCGCTGCGGGCCTCGGTCACCTCCGAGCTGATCCTGGAGGACTGCCGCCTACCCGGCGACGCCGTGCTGCCCGAGGCCCAGGGCATGCGCGGCCCACTGTCGTGCCTGAACGAGGCCCGCTACGGCATCGTGTGGGGGTCAATGGGCGCCGCCAGGGCCTGCTTCGCCAGCGCGCTGGACTACGCCACCACCCGGGTCCAGTTCGACCGCCCCATCGGCGGCTTCCAGCTCACCCAGCAGAAGCTGGCCGACATGCTGGTCGAGCTGTCCAAGGGCACGCTGCTGGCGCTGCACCTCGGCCGCATGAAGGACGACGGCCGGCTCACGCCCGAGCAGGTCAGCCTCGGCAAGCTCAACAACGTCCGCGAGGCCCTGAAGATCGCCCGCACCGCCCGCACGATCCTGGGCGCCAACGGCGTCACGCTGGAGTACCCGGTGATCCGCCACGCCAACAACCTAGAGTCGGTGCTGACCTACGAGGGCACCAGCGAGGTCCACAGCCTGATCCTCGGCCAGGCCCTCACCGGCCTCAACGCGTTCCAGTAACGCGGCGCCTGGGCCGCGGCGGCGGCGCCGCGGTGGCCGCGGCGCGCGACACCCAGGCGTCGGGGACCTCGGTGAGGTCGCGGACCTCGGCCGGCAGGGTGCCGGCGATCAGGTCGGCGAGGGTCACCCGCTCCAGCACGCTGCGCAGGCTCACCCGCACCGCGATCCAGACCTCCAGCAGGTGGCTGGCGCTGCCGCCGTACTCCACCGTCTCCGGCCGGGCGCCGCGGACGTTGGCCAGCGGCCCGTCCACCACCCGGATGACGTCGGCCAGGGTGACCTGGTCGGCCGGGCGGGCCAGCCAGTAGCCGCCCTCGGCGCCCCGCTGGCTCTGCACGATGCCGGCGTGGCGCAGCTCGGAGAGGATGTTCTCCAGGAACTTCAGCGGGATGCCCTGCGCCTCGGCGATCCGCTCGCCCTTGACCGGACCGTCGCCGGCCGCGGCCAGCTCGGCCGCCGCCCGCACCGCGTAGTCCGCCTTGGCTGAGACGTGCATGCCCGCATTCTCGCCGAAACGCGAGCCGAGTGGGCGACGTCCACCGGTCATGCGGGTGTCGTCCGCCCGACCCGGCCGGGGCGCGGGGGCCGCTCCCCGGGGGGCCGCACGGCTACTGGCACCAGCGGCACCAGCCGCCGCAGCCGAGGCCGTGGCAGTGCGGGCAGTAGCAGCGCGCCCGCCGCCGCTCGCGGCCCTTGCGGTTCGCCCTCATCCCACTCACCTCCTGACCTGGTCGCTCCGGTTGCCTGTGGTCAGTCTGGCGTCGCCGGGCGCGGCGGTCATGAGTCCGGGGATGCTCGTCTTTGGGGGAGCTCGGAGCGGGCTGCTCAGACCCCGGCCGCCTCTGGCGGCTCGCTCGGCTGCTCGACGGGGACCGCGAGCCGGTCGTCCACCTCGGGCTGGTCGTCGAGGAGCCGCTGCAGCTTGGCCTCGGCCAGGCGCAGCAGCGGGCCGATGGCCTCGGGGACGATGCCGAGTGCGGCGGCGATCCGCGCGTCGTCGTGGCCATGGGCGCGGAGGGTCAGGGCACGCGCGTACGCCTCGGGGAGGAGCCTCACGGCCTCGGCTCGGTCCATGGTCGCGAGTCTATGGCCGGGGTGCCTGGGCGTCCTGAGCAGGCACCTGCTCAGATGCACGGGGGCCGGCGCGGTGATGCTCAGGCGACCGGGGTGGCGTCGAACAGGCGGCGGAGGTCCCCGCGACCGTGGACGCCCAGCTTGCCGAACGTCTGGTGCAGGTGGTTGCCGACGGTCCGCACCGAGATGTGGAGCCGCTCGGCGATCTCGCGGTTGGTCAGGCCGCGCGCGGCGAGCCTGGCGATCTCCAGCTCCCGCGGGGTCAGCCGCGGCGCCTCCAGGGCGCCGAGCGCCGGGGTCCAGGCTCCCTGGCAGGCCTCCAGCCAGCGCGCCGAGCTCGCCGAGGAGGCTCGCGCGCTCGCCTGCCGGCCGCCGCGCCGGTGGGCGAGCGCGGCCTGGGCGGCGGCCTCGGCGGCCAGCAGGCTCGCACCGGCGGACGCGAACGACGACGCGACCTGGTCCAGGGACTGCCCGTCCTGGCGGCAGGCGGCCAGGGCATGCGCCGCGTACACCCCCACCAGCCGCCCCTCGGCCACGGCGGCGAGCTCGGTGAGCCGGTCCACCACCAGCCGGCCGGCGCCGAGGCGGACCGCGTCGTGCAGGGCGATCGGCTCGTAGCCGAGGGCGCCGGTCTCGCGGGTGCGCCGCGCGCACGCCACCGCCCGCTCGGCCGCCTGGCCGGCGGCGCCCCTGGCGGCCAGGACCCAGGTGGCGGCCATGTCGACCCACGGATCAAAGATCGCCTGCGAGGCCCTGGGCCGGGTCTGCGCGTCGGTCAGGGCGCGCTCGGCCAGATCGTGCTCGCCGGCCAGGGCGGCGGCATGGGCCAGCTCGGCGGCACACAGCGAGGCGAACGCCCCCGGCTCGTCGTGGCCCGACTGCCGCCATCCCTCGCGCAGCCACCGCAGCGCGTCACGCACCTGCCCGCGCAGCCGCGCGGCCTGCCCGCGCAGCGTGCACCAGACGACCTGGGTGAAGGGATAGTCGGTGTGCTCGGCCGCGGCCTCGTGCCGCCGCGTGGCCGTCTGCGCGGCGGCGGTCAGGTCCCCGGCGAGCGCCTGTGACAGGTAGCCGGCCACCTCGACCATCTCGCCGAGCCAGGGGACCTCCTCGTGCCAGCGCGGCGCGAGCCGGCGTGCCCGCTGCACGTCGGCGGCTGCCGCGGCCAGGCGCCCGTGCCCGCTGGCCGCCAGCGCCCTGCCCATGAGCGCGCCCGCCTCCGTGGACTCGAACACCGGCGGCCGGCTGAGCAGCCCGTCCAGGACCCCCAGCGCGTCGGCGTAATGGCCGGCGTGGGCGTGGAAGCGGCCCCGCGTGGCGGCGATCCCCTCCCGCCATGCGGGGGCGGCGATGGAGCGCTCCGCCGTTGCCAGGACCTCCAGGGCCTCGCCGACCCGGTCGAGTCCCCAGAACAGGCTGACCGCGCGTGCCAGCTCCAGCCGGACCCGCTCCTCCTCGCCGCCCGGCCGCACCGGGAGGGTGGCCAGCAGCTCCTCGGCCTCCTTCGCGCGGCCGCAGTACACCAGCAGCTCGCTGAGCAGCTGCGCCGCCTCGATCCCGGCGCCGCGCTCCAGGGCGGCGCGGGCCAGCCGCTCGGCGAGCGGGGCGTCGAACGCCGCCCACGCCTGGCGCGCCCCGCTGACCAGCATGCGCGGCTCCGCCTCGCCGCCGGTGGCCGTCTGCCAGACGGCCAGGTGCAGCTCGTCCTCACGCCGCCGCGCGCCGAACCGCCGGGTCGCCTCGGCCAGCTCCCGCTGGCGGGCACGTGCCCGCAGGCCCAGGCAGCGGCGGCGCAGCGCCTCGACGTACAGCGGGTGGGCCGGGTGGGCCTGCGCCCGGCGGCCGCTCTGCTCGACCCACAGCAGCCCCTGGGCCTCCAGCGCCTCGATGGCGCGCATCGGGACCAGGCTCGCCAGCAGCTCGACCCCCAGCGGGTCGCCGTAGGCGAGCAGCTCCAGGACGCGCAGCTCGTCGCTGTCGGGGTGCTCCAGGCGCGCGGTGATCAGCTCCATCAGCCGCGGCGCCATCGTCCATGGTCCCTGCCAGCGCCACACGCCGTCGGCGTCGCTCAGCGCCCCCTGGTCGAGCCCGGCGACCACCAGCTCCCGCAGCAGCAGGGCGTTGCCGCGGGTGGCCCGCCACAGCCTGGCCGTGGTCGCCGAGTCGACCTGCCCGTCCAGCGCCGCGGCAAGCACCTGCTCGACCTCCAGCGGCGACAGCGGCAGCAGGTCGAACCGCTCGATCACCCGCTCCTTCCACAGCGCGGTGACCGGGTCGGCCGCCGGCTCCCCGCTCCTGAGCGTGAACAGGACGAACGCCTCGCCGTTGCGGACGACCTGGTGCAGCAGGGCCGCGGACACGTCGTCGAGCAGGTGCGCGTCGTCGATCCCGAGCACCAGGCGCCGCTCGTCGCCGACCGCGACCAGCGCCTCCGCGGCCGCCCGCAGCAGGTTCGCGCTCGGCAGGTCGGCGGGCAGCAGTTGCGCCAGCGCCCCGAGCGGGATCGACCTGGTCGCCCGCGTCGCGATCGCGCGCCTGCTGAGGTAGCGCGTGGGATCGGCCTGGTCGAGCGCCTCCAGCGCAAGGCGGGTCTTGCCCACCCCCGCCTCGCCGGCCACCACGATGCCGGCCACCGCCGGGTCGCTCATGGCCTGCGCGACCAGCGCAAGCTCCGCCTCACGGCCCCTGAAGGGCCACGCCGAGATCGTCACACCTGATGATAGGCGCGAGGGTCGCACCCGTCACCGGGTTGCCCGTCAGGTCACGGCTGCGGACGCGGCGCCGGCACCGGGCGACGCTCCCCGGTCACCGGGTCCACCCGGTACTGCTCGCGGGGGTAGCGGTTGGCGATGGCGTCGCCGTTCTTGTCCAGCGGCAGCCGCGACTCCAGCTCGGGGTTGTCCTCGTGGGTGGCAACCAGCGGGACGCCGTCCTGGTCGTAGAGCCGGACGCCCCGCAGCGGCCTGCCCTTGGCGTCGAAGGCGAAGATGTTGCTGATCTCGCGGCCGTCGCTGCGCAGGCCGGGCAGCGCCTCGGAATAGATCCCCGACACCGTGTACGCGTCGTAGGTCGGCGCGTCGGTCAGGCGGGTCGCGCCCATGCCGCCCAGCAGGACCAGCGCGAACAGCCCGAGGGCGGCGTTGGCGGCCAGGGTGAGGCGCCGCGCTCGCCGTGTGGCCGTGCCGCGCCGCCCCAGCGCCACCGAGCCGACCACGGCCGCGCCCGTGGCCAGCAGGCCGACGACCTGGCTGCCGAGGATGGTCGGCACCGGCAGGGTGATGTCGTGGGCGAACAGCAGGGACAGGCCGACGCTGGCGAGCTGCACCGCCAGCCAGCCGCGCAGCACCCACCACGCGGGCCGCAGCTCCGGCAGGAACCCGACAATGGCCCCGCCGGCGGGGTGTGCCGCGGCCGCGGCGCCCAGCCGCTGGAGGCGACGGGCAAGGCGGGAGCTCCGCAGCCGGCGGCGGGTGGCGCCGGGCGCCGGCAGGCCGGCCCAGGCGCGCAGCTCGGCGGCGTAGGCCTCGGGAGGCCCGAGCCGCTCCTCCAGCGTGCCGCCGGGCTCGGCGGCCACCTCGACCAAGTGGTCCTCGATGTCCTCCAGCAGCGCCTCGCGGTCGGCCGCCGGCAGGTCGGCGAACGCGGCGCGGACCGCCGCAGCGTAGCGGGCGACGTCGCCGTCCACGGTGGTGTTCACGCCGCCTCCTCTCCATCCAGCCCCAGCAGGGCCTGCATCGCGTCGGTGAACGACCGCCAGGTCTTGGTCGACTCGGCCAGCAGCGCGCGGCCCGCGTCGTTGACCGCGTAGTACTTGCGGTGGGGCCCCTCCTCCGACGGCACCACGTAGGAGGTCAGGTGGCCGCCGGTGTACAGCCGCCGCAGCGTGCCGTACACCGAGGCGTCGCCGACGTCCTCCAGACCGGCGGCCCGTAGCCGCCGCACCACGTCGTAGCCGTAGCCGTCGCGCTCCTTGACGACCGCGAGCACGGCCAGGTCGAGCACCCCCTTGAGGAGCTGTGTGGTGTCCATCCGCCCTCCGCGAGGTCGGCGCCAGCTACTCTATTATGCGCACTACTACGCGAAGAACAACAACGTGGCCCGGCCGGAGGAAGTGCTCGGCCGGAAGGTGGCCCGGCCGGCCGTCAGGCGGCGCGGGGCACCAGCGCGAACACCCGGACGGGGCTGCCGGAGCCGCGCATGATCTTCAGCGGCGCCGCCACCAGCAGGGCGCCGGTGGCCGGCAGCCGCGCCAGGTTGGCGAGCTGGGTGAGGCCGTACTTGCCGGCGCCGAGCAGGTAGCTGTGGCACGGGAACGGCGGGTCGAAGCCGCCGGCGGCGCCGGCGTCGGTGCCGACCGTCTCCACCCCGACGCCGACGATCGGGCGCTCCTCGGCGAGCCAGCGGGCGCAGTCGGCGGCGATCCCCGGCGTGTGCGGGCCGGTCTCGTCGGCGTTGAGGAAGGCGTCCTCGTCGTCGGCGCGTGCGTCCCAGCCGGTCCGGTACAGCAGCCAGCCGCCCTCGGGCAGCCGGCCGTGCTCGGCCTCGAACGCCTCCACGTCCTCGATCCGCAGCAGGTAGTCGGGGTCCTTGGCGACCTCGGCCGAGCGGTCCAGCACCACCGCCGGGCCGACCAGGCGCCGCGGCGGGATCTGCGCGACGTCGTCGAGCTGCTGCCCGGTGACCCAGTGGATGGGGGCGTCCAGGTGGGTGCCGGTGTGCTCGCCGCCCTCGAAGGCGTTCCAGTACCAGGCCGGGCCGCGGTCGTCGTAGCGGGACAGCTCCCGCAGCCGGAACCGCGGGGTGTTGGCGAACGGCTCCGGCAGGCGCAGGATCGGGGTGTGCTCCGAGAGCGGCTGGGTGAGGTCGACGACCTCGACCTCGCCGGCGGTGAGCGCGGCCACCAGGCGCTGGACGGCGTCAGTCATGTGGCGGAGCCTCCTTCGGTCAGGCACCCAGGTCGATGAGCTGCTCGTGCTCCAGGCCGAGGTCGTTGACGGCGTTCCACAGGGCGACGGTGGCGGCGCGGGCCCCGGCGTGGGCGCAGGGCGCCAGGTCCTCACGCTCCAGCAGCGCCTTGCAGCGGCGGTACAGCTCCAGCAGCTCGTCCTCGGCGGGGGTCCTCGGCCGGCCGAGCAGGTCGGTGTCGGCGCTCATGTCACGCTCCTAGGGTCCCTCTGCGCCGATCGGCTGGTCGCGCAGGTCGACGGTCCGGCGTGCCTTCAGCTCGAAGCGGGGCAGCTCGCCGGCGGCGGCCCGCTCGACCTCGAAGCGGAGCCCCTCGTGGGCCTCGGCGAGCGCCTTGGCGAGCCGCTCGGCCATGTCCGCCCAGGTCTGGTCGCTGGTGCCCTCGGCCGGCTCCACCCGCAGGGCGATGCGGTCGAAGTGGCCCTCGCGGGTGAGGCGGAGCTGGAACTCCTCGATGCCCGCGAACTCCCGCACGATCCCCTCGACCGCCCGCGGGTACACGTTGGTGCCCCGCACCAGCTTCATGTCGTCGACGCGGCCGAGGATGCCGCCCTCGTACAGGTCGAAGCCGCGCCCGCAGGTGCAGCGGGAGGCCGGGACCTTGGCGACCAGGTCGGCGGTGCGGTAGCGCAGCAGCGGGATGATGCCGCGGCCGAAGGAGGTGACCACCCGCTCGCCCTGCTCGCCGTAGCCGACCGGCTCGGCGGTGGCCGGGTCGATGACCTCCTCGATGAAGTGGTCCTCGATGATGTGGGTGCCGCCCGGCTGGTGGCTGCACTCGAAGATCATGATGGTGCCGATCTCGGTCATGCCGGCGGTGTCGCCGGCCTTGGCGCCCCACAGCCGCTCGATCAGCGCCTTGGTCTGCGGGATCGACCCGGCCGGCTCCCCCGACAGGATCAGCCGTTGCACGGGGCTGTTGGCCAGGTCGACGCCGAGCCGGTCGGCCTCCTGCGCCAGCCGCAGCGCGTAGGTCGGGGTGGAGGCGACCACCGTCGCGCCGAAGTCGACGATCTGCTTGACCCGGCTCTCGGTGGGCTGGGCGCCGCCGGGGACGCACAGCGCGCCGAGCTTCTCCACGCCGTAGTGCAGCCCCCAGAAGCCGATGAACGAGCCGTAGCCGAAGGCGACGTAGGCCACGTCGGCGGGGCGCACCCCGAACCCCCACAGCCCGTAGCACCACATCTCGGACTGCCAGGCCCAGTCCTTGGCGGTGTCCAGCACCCGGATCGGCTCCCGGCCGGTGGTCCCGGAGGTGGTGTGCCAGCGGATCGCGGCCTCGCGGCCCGCCACCGGCAGCAGCCCGAACGGCGGCCGCTCCCCCTGCGACGCCATCCACTGGTCGCGGGTCAGCAGCGGCAGCCGGCGCAGGTCGTCCAGGCTGCGGAGCTGCTCGGGCTGGAACCCGGCCTGGCGGAAGGCCCGCTGGTAGAAGGGGCTGCGGGCGGCGGCCCACTGGCACAGCCGGCGCAGCTTGTGGAGCTGCAGGGCGGCCAGCTCCTCGCGGCCGAGGGTCTCGGTCTTCGGGTTCCAGTATTCCGAGGCACCCATCTGCCGGCCTCCTCCGCTGCGTCGCGACGACCGGGCCCGGACGAGCGGCAGCATACCGGGACGATCCCCCCGCGTCAGGGGGGCGCTCCAAAGACGGACCCCCCTGGTACCCTTGAGCGAGGGGAAGGGGGTGCCCGGGTGGAGCCGATGATGCGCATGCTGGCCCGGTTCGCCCGGCGCGGCGGGGTGTTCATCGTCGGGGTGTCCCTGCTGGTGGCCGGGGCGGCGATGCTGGTGCTGCCCGGCCCCGGGATCGCCGTCATCCTGCTCGGCCTGGTGGTGCTCGCCAGGGAGTTCTCCTGGGCCAGGCGGGCGCTGGACTGGGCGCGGCAGCGCTTCGTCCAGCTCAAGGACCAGGCGCAGGCCCGCATGCCCGGCACCTCCCAGGGGCCCCGCACCGACCCGCCCGGCCGCGACCGCCCCGACCAGGCCGCCTAGCCGCCCCGGCCCCGCCCCGCCCGCTGCGACGCCGGCGGGTCCCGCCTTCCCGCCCCGCCGCGGGTCAGCGGCGGCGGGTGGCGGTGCGGCGGGCGACGGCGGCGAGCAGGCCGAGGCTGAGGGTGGCGGCGACCACACCGACCCCCAGGCGTGTCAGGCCGTCGCCGCCGGGCAGGCCCGCGGCCAGCAGCAGCACGGCGCCAAGCCCCAGCGCGGCGGCGAGGCAGGCGGCCAGGACGGCCAGGCGGGCCCGGGTGACGGCAGGCTCGTCCCGCACCGCCGGCCGCGCCTCCTGCGCCCAGCAGGCAAGCTCCGCGTACAGCAGCAACCCGGCGCCGACCAGCGGCGCCGCGGCGTCGACCTGGTCGCCGCCGTCCAGCAGCACGACCGTGTGCTCGGCCAGCAGCGCCACCAGGGCGGGACCGAGCAGCGACGGCAGCGGCCAGGCGGCCCCGGCGGCCAGCAGCAGGCCGAGGACGGCCAGCCACGCCAGCGCCGCCCGCAGCGGCCCGTCGACCCGGGCGAGCGGAACAAGCGCCAGCGCGGCGGCGACCGCCAGCGCCGCGGCCCGACAGGCTAGCCGGGTGCGATCCGGGCGTGCCGCCGGCATGCCTCGATCTCCAGGAGCACCTGCTGAAGGTGCGCGTCCTCGGTCCACTCGACCACCGCGGCGCCGAGCCGCTGGTAGCGGTGGCGCAGCGTCTCGCGCTCCAGCGCCCACAGCCGTCGCGCCAACGGCTCCCACTGGCCTTCCGGGGGGCTACGCCTGAGCCCCCCGCCGCCCACGGCCGGCGCGCCGGCCAGCGGGGAGACCTCCACCACGGCCAGGTCGTAGCCGCGGGCGAGCAGGTCGAACAGGGCGGCCACGGCGCGCTCGTCCAGCAGCGGCGTGAGCGCGACGATCAGCGCCTTGGGCGGCAGCGTGCGCGGCGGCAGGTGCCGGATGCCCTTCCACGCCACGGTGGCGAACACCTGCGTCTCCATGAGCGTGTCCAGCAGCCGGTACAGGGCGGCCTGACCGCTGCCGGGCTGGAGCCACTGCACGAAGCCGCCGAAGCCGACCAGGCCGACCCGGTCGCGCTGGCGCAGGTAGGCGGCGGCCAGGGAGGCCGCCGCGCCGACGGCGAGGTCCAGGGTGGAGCCCCGCTCCCCGTGCACGTCGACGAAGCTGTCCAGGAACAGCACCACGTCGGTGGTGCGCTCGGGGTGGCGCTCGTTGACCCAGGGCGCGCCGCGGCGGGCGGTGGCGCGCCAGTTGATCGACCGTGGCCGGTCGCCGGGGAGGAACGGGCGGATGTCGGCGAACTCGATGCCCTCGCCGCGGTGGCGGGACACCTGGTTGCCGGTGGAGACCTGGGTCTCCAGCGGGCGGACCAGCGCCCGCAGCGCCTGCGGCTCGGGGAAGACCTTCAGCGGGGCGCGGAGGTCCAGGCGCTGCTCCCAGGTGAGCAGCCGGAACCGGTCGTGGGCCCGCAGGTGCAGGTCGCCGAGCCGGTAGGCGCCCCAGCGGCGGCAGCCGAGGGTGACCGGGACGGTGCGCTCCTCCCCCGCCGCCAGCCGCACCGCCGCCGCCCACGGCCGCCCCGGCCCGGACGGCCCCTCCAGGCCGGGCGGGACCACCAGCAGCAGCTCCAGCCGGTCCACCGGGCGGTCGGCGCGCAGGCGCACCTCGACGACGACCTGGTCGCCGACGATCGCCCGGTCCCGGTCGGCGGTGGCGTCGACCTCCAGCTCCGGGTCGCGGGCCGCGGCCAGGCCGGCGACCACCAGCACGGCCAGCGGCGCGGCGACCGCGACCGGCTCCGGGCGGCCGAGGGCGAGCCCGGCCAGCAGGGCGACCGCGGCCACCCCGGCGTAGGCGGCGATCTTCGGCGCCGGCCGGCGCGTCATGAGGTCCGGGCCGGCTCCGCCTCCGGCGGCGGGGTCGGCACCTGCTCCAGCAGCTCGGCGACCACGTCCTCGGTGCGGACCCGGCGCACCCACAGCTCGGGACGGAGGATGAGCCGGTGCGCCAGCGCCGGCACCGCGACCGCCTTGACGTCCTCGGGGGTGACGAAGTCACGGCCGGCCAGGGCGGCCTTGGCCCTGGACACCTTGAGCAGCGCAAGGGTGCCGCGCGGGCTGGCGCCGACCTGCACCCGCGGGCTGGCGCGGGTCGCCCCGACCAGCTCGACCAGGTAGCGGCCGACGCTGGAGGCGACGTGGACGTCCTCGACGGCCCGCTGCATCGCCAGCAGGTCGGCGGGGGTCGCCACCGGCGCCAGCTCCACCTCGTCGCTGGTCCGCTCCAGGCGGCGCTCCAGCATCCGCCACTCGGCCTCCGGCGACGGGTAGCCGACCGACAGCCGCAGCAGGAAGCGGTCCAGCTGCGCCTCGGGCAGCGGGTAGGTGCCCTCGTACTCGATCGGGTTCTGGGTGGCGACCACCAGGAACGGCCGCTCCAGCGGCCGGGTGACCCCGTCGATGGTGACCTGCCGCTCCTGCATCGCCTCCAGCAGCGCCGCCTGGGTCTTGGGCGGCGAGCGGTTGATCTCGTCGCCGAGCAGCAGGTTGGTGAACACC
>Ga0081538_10001550_pt1 | contig 23554 bp, 22 predicted proteins | sample TabmetS5T2R1_FD_71022 | JGI IMG/M metagenome (GOLD analysis project Ga0081538, IMG submission 71022) | Tabebuia heterophylla rhizosphere microbial communities from the University of Puerto Rico - S5T2R1 | ecosystem: Host-associated > Plants > Roots > Rhizosphere ... | reverse complement strand
CTTGTCGGTGGCCAGCACGGCCTGGGTGTCGCCGGAAAGGGTCGGCATCCAGGCCAGGTTGTGCTGGGCCAGCAGCTCGCCGGTGACCACCGCGACCACGCCGTCGAGGGCCTCGGCGGCCGAGGTGTCGATCGAGTTGATGCGGGCGTGGGCCACCGGGCTGCGCAGGATCGACATGTGCAGCATGCCGGGCAGGTTGATGTCGTCGACGTAGTTGCCCTTGCCCTGGAGGAAGCGGTCGTCCTCCTTGCGCTTGACGCTCTTGCCCAGCCAGTGCTCGGCCGTGTGCTCGGTGGTCATGTCGGCCTCCTAGCTGGCGCCGGTCGCGGCGCTGTCGGACTGGAGCTTCCTGGCCGTCCATTGCACCGCGTTGACGATGTTCTGGTAGCCCGTGCAGCGGCAGAGGTTGCCCGACAGGGCCCAGCGGATCTCCTCCTCGCTGGGGTCGGGGTTCTCCTCCAGCAGGGCCTTGGACGCCAGCAGCATGCCGGGGGTGCAGAAGCCGCACTGGAGCCCGTGCTCCTCCTTGAACCCCTCCTGGATGGGGTGGAGGGCGCCGCCGGCGGCCAGGCCCTCGACCGTGGTCACCTCGCGGCCGTCGGCCTGGACGGCGAACATCGTGCACGACTTCACCGGGGTCCCGTCCAGCAGCACCGTGCAGGCGCCGCAGCTGGTGGTGTCGCAGCCGACGTGGGTGCCGGTGAGGCGGAGCTTCTCCCGCAGGAAGTGCACCAGCAGCAGCCTCGGCTCGACCTCGGCCGACCGCTCCTGCCCGTTGACGACCACGGTGACCTTCACCGCTCACCCCCGTCTGGTCCGCCCGGCTTCTGCTCGAGCTCGTCCATCACCCCGGCAACGGTCTCCTCGCCGCTGAAGTAGTCGTGCCGCTCGGTCGCCTCCAGCGACGCCTCGGTCGTCACCGGCTCGCCCTCGTCGGCCGGCCCCTCCCGGGGCGGGCCGCCCTCGGCCCCCGGCGGCCCCTCCAGGGTCACCGTGGCCCCGCAGGTCGGGCACTCGATCGTCCCGGCCGAGGGCGAGAGGGCGTGCTGGCCCTCCTCCTGGGGCAGCTCGGCCCCGCAGTTCGGACAGGTGGTCATCGGGCCCCCTCCCGGACGGCCCGCAGGCCCCGCTCGGTGAACACCCGGACCACGGTCCGCTTGTAGTCGGCGCTGCCCCGGGTGTCGCTGTACGGCTGGGCGGCCTCGGCGGCCAACCGGGCCGCCTCGGCGATCGCCTCGTCGGTCAGCTCGGACCCGGCAAGGGCCTCCTCGGCCGCGTCGGCTCGCAGGTTGGTCGGGCCGACCGCGGTCAGGGCGATCCCGGCCCGGCCGACCCGGCCGTCGTCCATGGCCAGGTGGACGGCCACCCCGACGGTGGCGTAGTCGCCGACCTTGCGCTCCAGCTTGAGGTAGGTCCCGCCGGCGTCCGGGCCCGGGTCGGGCACCCGGACCTCGGTGATGATCTCGGTCGGGGCCAGGGTGGTCTCGAACGGCCCCTCGAACAGCTCGTCCAGGCCGATGGTGCGGGTGCCCTCCGGCCCCTTGGCGACCACCTCGGCCCGCATGGCCAGCAGGGCCGAGCCCCAGTCGCCCTGGGGGTCGGCGTGGGCCAGGGAGCCGCAGACGGTGCCCTGGTTGCGGATGATGGGGTCCGAGATCAGCGGGGCCGCCGCCCCCAGCGTCCCCCAGCGGCCGCCCAGCAGCTCCGACTTCTCGCAATCCTTGTGCCGGACCAGGGCGCCGATGCGCAGGCCGTCGTCGGAGACGGCCAGGGTGTCGAGGCCGGGCAGCCGGTTGATGTCGACCAGGGCCCGCGGGGCGGCGAACCGGAGCTTCATCAGCGGGATCAGGCTCATCCCACCGGCCAGGACCTTGGCGTCGTCCTCGTACCGGCCGAGGGCATCGACCGCTTCCTCCAACGTGGACGGTACGACGTACTCGAAGCTGGCCGGATACATAGGCGACCGCCTTCCCTCCCGACGGTGGGCAACCCAGCCCAAGGAGCATAGCCGACACTGCCGCTCAGGAGGACCATCCGGTCTGGAGATAGTTGCAAGCCCATGCAACTTCGACGACCTCGGCGTATTTGGCCGCCAGGTCGAACAGGTTGGCCTCGTGCGGGCGGGGGTCGCGGTCGCCGACGGCCTCGCCCACGACCAGGGGCACGAACCCGTGCTGGAGGGCGTCGACCGCCGACGCCCGGACGCAGCCGCTGGTCGTGAGGCCGCAGATGACGCAGGTGTCGACCCGCAGGGCGGTCAGGCTGGCGGCCAGGGAGGTGCCGAAGAAGGCGCTGGCGTACTGCTTGGTCACCACCAGCTCCCCGGGCCGCGGGGTCAGGACGCCGGGCAGCTCCCCCAGCGGCGACCCGGCCTGGAACACCTCGAGGGCCGGGACCTTGCGGTAGAACAGCCCGCCGTCGGCGCCGCCGGGCGCGTACTGGACCTTGGTGAACGCCACCGGCACCCCGCCGTCCCGGGCCGCCGCCAGCAGCCGGGCGGCGGAGGCCAGGACCGCCTCCACCCCGGCGTACAGCGGCGAGGACCGGTCCAGGTAGGCCTGGACGAAGTCGACCACCAGCAGGGCCGGCCGCTCCCCGGGCTCCAGGCGGCCACCGAACCCGGCCCGCCGGTAGTCCTCGAGGCTCACCGGAACACGGGCGGCTGCGGGGCCGGCAGGCCGGTCTCGGCCTGGCAGGCGGCCCGCAGCCGGTCCAGGTCGGGGCCGAAGTCGAACATCTTGGTGTCGCCCCGCTCGGCCCGCAGCTCGTCCCTGGCCGCCTTGGTGGCCTCCTCGTCGACCTCGCCGCCGGCGGTCAGCACGACCCCGTAGCGCCGCGCCCCCTCCACCGAGACCAGGCCGCGGTCGACCTCGAGGGCGACCAGGGCCGGGTCGCGGTCCAGGGGGTCGCCCCAGCCGCCCCCGCCCCAGGTGACGTACTGGAGCATGTCGCCGACGCCGACCTTGACGTGGTCGCACTTGGAGGGCAGGACCTCCTCGGTGCCGTCGACGCGGCGCAGCAGCTTGCGGCTGCGGGCCCCGGGCAGGCCGCCGTTGACCCCGAACGGGTAGGTGAACCAGCGGTCGTCGTGGATCGACACCTCGCCCGGCTCCAGGAACCGGTAGGTGATGTCGATGCCGTTGCCGCCGCGGAAGAACCCCGGCCCGCCGGAGTCGGGCACCGTCTGGTAGCGCTCGATGACCAGCGGGAAGTAGCTCTCCAGGAACTCGTTGGGGACGTTGGTGAACGACGGCCACAGCGAATGGCCGTCGGGCCCGTCGCCGAAGGGCCGGCCGGGGATGCCGCCGAAGCCGATCTGGTAGAGCTGGAACCACTCGCCGTTGCGGTCCACCCCCGAGTACATCAGGTGGGGCGACGAGGAGAAGCCGGCCGCGCAGAGGAACTCGGGGGCCCGCTGGCCGAGCAGCCCGCCCATGACGTCGAAGATCCGGCCAAGGGCGTGGGTGCGGCACGACAGGGCCGCCGGGTAGCGGGGCTTGAGCAGCGACCCCTCGGGGATCTTGACCTCGACCAGCGGGTAGAAGCCGTCGTTCCAGAGGATCTGGGGGTCGAAGACCATGATCATGTAGATGCCGAAGAACATCTTCAGCATGTTCTCGTTGAGGTAGAAGTTGATCGAGCCCTCGGCCTGGGGGTCGGTGCCCTCGAAGTCGAGCACCACCTTGTCCCCGACCCGCTGCATGGAGCAGTGGATCTTGTAGGGCCCGTAGCCGCGGCCGTCGTCGCAGACGTAGTCGGTGAACTCGAGGCGCTCGGTGGGCACGGCGGTCCGGATGAGCTGGGCCATGGCCCGGTAGTTGCGGTCCAGCAGCGCGTCCAGGGTCGACAGGTAGGTCTCGGTGCCGAAGCGGTCGCACAGCTCCAGCACCCGGCGGGCGGCGGTGCGGCAGGCGGCCACGATGGCGTTGAGGTCGCTGCGGTTCCAGGTCTTCATGCGGACCTGGTTGAGGACCAGCTCGAGGGCCTCGGTGGCCAGCTCGCCCTTGCGGTACAGCTTGGTCGGGGGGACCACCACCCCCTCCTCGTAGATCGAGGTGGCGTCGGTGGGCAGGCTGCCCGGGACCTTGCCGCCGACGTCGGTCATGTGGCCGAACATGGCCGCCCAGCCGACCAGCGCCCCCTCGCGGTAGATGGGCAGCAGCACCAGCCAGTCGTTGGCGTGGCTGATGGCGCCGTCGCAGGCGTAGGGGTCGGAGGTGAGGAAGACGTCGCCCTCGGCGATCTCGCCCTGGTAGGTCTTGAGGAAGCCGTCGATGAAGCTGCCGAACTGGCCGACGACCATGCGGCCGGCCCGGTCGGCGATGATCGGGAACTCGTCGTGCTGCTCGCGGATCCCGGGCGACATGGCCGTGCGGAACAGCACCGCGTCCATCTCGTAGCGGGTGTTGCGCAGGGCGTTCTCGATGATGTCGACGGTGACCGGGTCGACCTCAACCGGGGCGAACTGGCGCGGGTTGGTCTCGATGACGGTGGCCATGGCCTAGCTCCCTTCGCTCGAGGCCGGGCGGAGCAGCAGGTTGCCGTAGCGGTCGACCTCGCCGGCGTGGCCGGGAAGGACCAGCGTGGTCGAGTCCATCTCGGTGACCACCGCCGGCCCCTCCACGCGGTTGCCGGCAAGCAGGCGGGCCCGGTCGTAGACGGTGGCCTGGCGCTCGCCGTCGCCAACCCAGATGGTGGTGGTGCCGGTGGCCGCCGCCGACGGGTCGGGGCCGCCGGCCGGGACCTCCTCGGCCCGGACCCTGGTCACCCGGCCCTGGACCACCGCCCGCAGGTTGACGAGCTCGTGCTCGGTGTCGAGGGCGAAGGTGAACAGCCGGGTGTGCTCGGCGTCGAACACCTGGCCGACGTGCTCCAGCCCGCCGTCGCGGAAGCGTTCCAGCTCGACGTCGACCGGGACCTCGAACCCCTGGCCGTGGTAGCGGACGTCGACCTGGTACAGCACCGACTGCTGGTCGGGGCCGACCCCGTCGCCGTCGAGGGCGGCCGCGGCCTCGGCGGCCAGCTCGGCCAGGAGCCGCTCCACCTCCTCGTTGGAGGTCTCGGAGAACCGCCGGATGAAGGTCCGGGCCGACTCGTTGCGGACCCGGGTGGTGGCGTCCCCGTAGGCGCACAGCACCCCAGGCGACGGGGGGATGATCACCGGCCAGGAGCCGAGCAGGCGGCCGAGGGCGTTGGCGTGCAGCGGCCCGGCCCCGCCGAAGGCGACCAGGGCGAACTCGCGGGGGTCGTAGCCCTGCTGGACCGAGACCAGCCGCAGGGCGCCGAACATGTTCTCGTTGACGATGTCGACGATGCCGGCCGCGGCCCGGCGGGTCTCCAGGCCCATGGCCTCGGCCACCTTGGCCACGGCGGCCTCGGCGGCGGCCGCGTCCAGGCCCATCTCCCCGCCCAGCAGCGACGGCGGCAGGTAGCCGAGGACCACGTTGGCGTCGGTGACGGTGGGCTCGGCGCCGCCGCGGCCGTAGGCGGCCGGGCCGGGCTCGGCCCCGGCGCTCTGGGGCCCGACCCGCAGGGCCCGGGTCAGCTCGGGCACGTGGGCGATCGAGCCGCCGCCGGCGCCGACGGTGCGGACGTCGACCGAGGAGGCGCGGACGTTGAGGTCGCCGACGGCCGTCTCGCGCCCCACCCGGGGGCGGCCCTGCTGCACCAGGGCGACGTCGGTCGAGGTCCCGCCCATGTCGAAGGTGAGCAGGTTGCCGAAGCCGGCCTTCTCGGCGATCCACAGGGCGCCCGTGACGCCGCCGGCCGGGCCGCTCATCAGCATGTTGACCGGGGCCTGCTTGGCCGCCTCGACGCTCATCAGGCCGCCGTCGGAGCGGAGCACGTGCAGCCGGGCCCCGACCTGGCGGTCGCCCAGCTCCCGCTCCAGGTTGCCCAGGTAGCGGGAGACGACCGGCCGCACGTAGGAGTTGGCCACGGTGGTCAGGGTGCGCTCGTACTCGCGGATCTCGGGGAGGATGTCGGAGGAGAGCGACACCGGCACGCCGGGCAGCTCGTCGGCGGCCAGCTCCAGGATGCGCCGCTCGTGGGCCGGGTTGGCGAAGGAGTTGACCAGCGACACGGTCAGGGCCTCGACCTGGCGGCGGCGCAGCTCGGCCAGGGCGGCCCGGACGCTGTCCTCGTCGAGCGGGCGCAGCACCTCGCCCCGGGCCCCGACCCGCTCGGCCACCTCGACGGTGTGCTCGAGGGCGGCCAGCGGCTCCGGCTTGGGCCAGATGATCCAGCCGGCCAGCCCGCCGGGGACGAACGAGCGGGCGACCTGGAGGACCTGCCGGTAGCCCTCGGTGACGACCAGGCCGACCCGGGCGCCCTTGCCCTCGAGGATGGCGTTGGTGGCCACCGTGGTCCCGTGCATCAGGTGGCTGATGGCGCCGGGGTCGACCGACGCCGTCTGGCAGACCTTCTCCAGGCCGGCCAGCACCCCGATCGACGGGTCGGCCGGGGTCGACGGGGTCTTGGCCCGCCAGGTCTCGCCGCTGTCCTCGTCGATCATCAGCAGGTCGGTGAACGTGCCGCCCACGTCCACCCCGAGCCGGTAGGGCATGGTGTGCCTCCTCGTCGCGGCGCCGGGCCGGCGCCTAGATCACTCCCTGGTCGGCCAGGCGCCCGACCTCCTCGTCGGGCAGGCCGAGCAGCCCCTGGTACACCTCCTGGTTGTGCTGGCCGAGGGCCGGCCCCGGCCAGGCGACCCGGCCTGGGGTGGCCGACAGCCGCGGGGCCACGTTCTGCATGGCGATCTCCCCCAGCTCCGGGTCGACCAGGCGGACGATCGCCTGGCGGGCCAGGTAGTGGGGGTCGGCGAGCATGTCGGCGGCCCGGTAGATCCGTCCCGCCGGCACGCCCCCCTCCTCCAGGACGGCGAGGAGCCGGTCGGCGTCCAGGGTGGCCGTCCAGCCGGCGATCAGCCCGTCCAGCGCCTCCTGGTGCAGGCCGCGGGCCGAGTGGCTGGCGTAGCGGGGGTCGTCGGCCAGCTCGGGCCGGCCCATCACCCCGGCCAGCCGCCGGAACACGGTGTCCTGGTTGGCCGCGACCAGCACCAGCTGCCCGTCGGCGGTCGGGTAGACGTTGGAGGGGGCGACGTTGGGCAGGATGGCCCCGGTCCGCTCGCGGGTGTACCCGGCCACCTGGTACTCGGTGACCAGCGACTCCATCATCGCCAGGACGGCCTCGTAGATGGCCGAGTCGACCACCTGGCCGCGCCCGCTGCGCCCCCGGGCGTGCAGGGCCAGCATGGTCCCAAGGGCGGCGAAGGTCCCGGCGAGGCTGTCCCCGATGGAGATGCCGGAACGGCTCGGCGGGGTCGAGGGGTCGCCGGTGACATAGCGCAGCCCGCCCATGGCCTCGCCGATGGAGCCGTAGCCGGCCCGGGGGGCGTACGGCCCGTCCTGGCCGAACCCGGTCACCCGGACCAGCACCAGCCCCTGGTTGCGCTCGGCCAGGGCGTCGTAGCCGAGCCCCCAGCGCTCCAGGGTGCCGGGGCGGAAGTTCTCGACCAGGACGTCGGCCTCCTCGAGCAGCCGGCGGGCCAGGGCCTGGCCGGCCGGGTGGCGCAGGTTGAGGGTGACCGACTTCTTGTTGCGGGCGATCACCGGCCACCACAGCGACAGGCCGTGCGGCTTCTCCCGCCCCCACTGGCGCATCGGGTCGCCCTTGGCCGGGTCCTCGAGCTTGATCACCTCGGCCCCGAAGTCGGCCAGCAGCTGGCCGCAGAACGGCCCGGCCAGGAGCTGGCCCATCTCGACCACCCGGACGTCGTCCAGCGGGCCGGTCACCGCAGCACCGCCCGGGCGGCCAGGACGTGGGAGCGCATCACCGAGGCGGCCCACTCGGGGTCGCCGGCGGCCAGGGCGGCCAGCAGCTCCCGATGGTGGGCGTGGCTGCGGGCCAGGGCCTCGGGCGAGTAGCGGTGGAAGGTCCGCCGGACCAGCGACACCACCACCACGCCCGACAGCAGCCCGACCAGGCGCTGGTTGCCCGAGGCGGCCAGCACGCCCCCGTGGAAGCGGTTGTTGAGCTCGGCCACCTGGTCGAGCTGGCCGCGGCCGCTGGCCTCCTCCATGGCGTCGGCCAGCCCGGCCAGCTCGGCCAGGGCGGCGGGGGCGACCCGGGTCGCGGCCAGCGACGCCCCGTAGCTCTCCAGCACCGCCCGCAGCCCGAAGATCTCGTCCAGGTCCTGGTCGCTCCAGGACGCCACCTGGGCGCCCCGGTGGGGCGAGAACTCGACCAGCCCCTCGGCGTCGAGCCGTCGCAGCGCCTCCCGCACCGGCGTCCGGCTCACCCCGATGCTGCCGGCCAGCTCCTCCTCGCGCAGCCGCCCCCCGACCGGGAGCTCCCCGCCGACGATCCCGTCGCGGATGGCCTCATACGCCTTCTCGGCCGCACTCGACATAGGGGTTGTATACAACAGTCGCCAAGGCGGGCCAAGCACGGGGCGGTGGCCTCACGAATGTATACAACCGCTCCCCGCCGGCCGGCGCCGGTCCAACCACACGGGGACGAGCCCGGCCAGCACCAGCCCGGCCGTGACGGCGAACGCCGCCGGGTAGCCGGTCTGGGCCGCGACCACCCCGAAGCCGAAGGCGCCGGCCCCGATCCCCAGGTCGTAGGCGAGGTTCCAGATGGCGCTCACCGTCCCGAACCCCGACGGCGCCACCCGGCTCAGCATCACCGTCATGGTGGCGATCTGGGTGACCCCGAACCCGCAGCCGAACAGGGCCATCCCGGCCAGGACGGCCGCCGGGCGGTCGATCAGGACCAGGGTCGCCATGCCGGCGGCGGTGGCCACGACCCCGGGGACGAGCAGGACCGCCGGCCCGTGCCGGTCGCCGTGGCGCCCGGCCCACCAGCGGGTGCTGGTGGACGCGGCCGCCTGGACGAACAGCGCCAGCGCGGCCAGCCGCCCCGAGCCGCCGGTGGCCAGGGGCAGGAAGGTCACCACCACCCCGGCCGCCGTGGCCGCCACCGCGAAGGCGGCCGCCGGCCACACCAGGTCCGGCGTGCGCAGCCCGGCCAGGACGCCGACGGGCGCCTCCTGCCGCGGCGCCCGGCCGGGCAGCCCGGGCATGACGGCCAGCCCGGCCAGGGCGGCCGCCGCCCCGGCGGCGAACACGGCCGGGTAGCCGGTCTCCCCGACCAGCCAGACCCCGAGCGGCAGGGCCGCCACCCCGGGCACCCCGACGACGATCCCGAACAGCCCCAGCCCCTCCCCGCGGCGCTCGCCAGGGACCAGCGACGCCACCATCGCCCCGCCGACGACCACGACGATCGCGAACCCCAGTCCCCGCACGACGCTGACGGCCAGGATCGCGGCCAGGGTGGTCGAGGCGGGCAGGGCCAGGGCGGGCGCGCCCAGCAGGACCAGGCCGGCCGCGAACACCGCCCGGTACCCGAACCTGTCCGTGAGCCGGGGGACGGCCAGCTCGCCGGCCACCGTGGCCGCCATCAGCACCCCCGTGGTCAGCCCGGCCCCGACCCCGCCGGCCCCGACCGAGTCGGCGTACAGCGGGACCACCGACAGCAGCAGGAAGAAGCCGGTCATGGCCCCGAACGAGGCCACGAAGACCAGCAGCAGGGCGCGGTTGACGAGCGGCGGCCGCGGGGTGCCGACCGTCACGTGGGCACGCCGGCGCGGTCGCGGTGGTGGCGCAGGGCGGCCATGACCCAGGCGTAGTCGGCCACCCGGGCGGCGAACTCCTCGCCGGGGCGGTCCTGGACGATGCCGACCAGCTCCCAGTAGCGCTCGGCCCTTGGGTCGGTGTGGGCGTCGAGCTGGGTGACCAGCCAGCGCCGGAAGGCCGGGCCGTCGCGGCGTCCCAGCAGCCGGGCGAAGCCCTGGGCCACCGGGGCCACGGCCGCGGCGGCCCGCGGGTCGTCCGGCTCGACCCCGGCGGCCCGCAGCTCGGCGGCGGCCGCCAGCCCACGGCCGACGGCCCGCGACCAGGCGTCGGGGTCGAAGCCGTGGCCGACGGCCTCCGCACCCCAGCTGGCGTTCTCGCGGGTGGTGCGCTGGAAGTCCTCGTCGGCGGCCAGCTCGGCCAGCTCCAGCCAGGCGTCCAGCTGCTCGGGGGTCGGGTCGGCGGGCAGCTCGGGCGTGCCCGCCTGGCGCAGGCGGTCGACGGCGGGGCCGCCGGGCAGCCCGTCGGTCACCCGGTCCCAGAAGCGGTCGAGCAGCCGCCCCCGCTCGGCCGCCTCCAGCCGGGACAGGGCGTGGACCCGGCGCAGGGTGGCTGCGGTCGGGCTGGCCGCGGCCGCCCGGACCACCGCCAGCTGGCGGTGCAGCGCCCGGTCGCGGGCCTCGAGGGCGGTGGCGTGGGCGGCCAGCAGCTCGCCCAGCTCCCGCCGGCCGGCCAGCAGTTGGCCGACCGTCTCCAGGGCCACCCCGAGGTCGCGCAGGGCCCGCACCAGCTGGAGGCGGGCCACGTCGGTGGCGGTGTAGCGGCGGTGGCCGGCCTCGGTCCGCCCGCTCGGGGGCAGCAGGCCGGCGTCGGAGTAGAAGCGGATCGTCTTGACGGGCAGCCCGGTCACGGCGGCCAGCCGGCCGATCGAGAACGCCTCGGACACGAACACCCCTTGAATCTCCAGTTACTGGAGGTTCTACCATCGCGACCGCCAGCCGTCCACCAGCCAGGAGCACCGTCATGCCACCCCACCGGCGCGTGGCCGCCACCGCCAAGCTCCAGCTCGACGCCGGCGAGGCCAGCCCCGGCAAGGTCGGGCAGTCCCTCGGCGCGTACGGCATCAACATCACGGCCTTCCTGGCCGCCTACAACCGGGCCAGCGCCGCCCAGCGGGGCATGGTCGTCCCGGTCGTGGTCACCGTCTACGACGACCGCTCCTTCGACCTCGAGCTCAGGACCCCGCCCACCTCGGCCCTGCTGGCCCGGGCGGCCGGCCTCCCCAGGGGCGGCGGCCGCCCCGGCGCCGACGCCCCCATCGCCAAGCTCGGCCGCGACCAGCTCCGCGAGATCGCCCGGACCAAGCTCCCCGACCTCAACACCGACGACCTGGAGGCGGCCGAGCGCACCGTCGCCGGCACCGCCCGCTCCATGGGGATCGAGGTCGTCGATCCCGGCTGAGCGGCACCTGGCCGTCACCCGTCGGTGGCCGGGCCGGTGAGGTCGTCGCCGGGGGCCACGACGCCGTGCTCGTAGGCGTAGACGACGGCCTGGACCCGGTCGCGGCAGCCGAGCTTGGCCAGGAGGTTGCCGACGTGGGTCTTGACCGTCGACGGGCTGACCGACAGCTCGTCGCCGATCTCGCCGTTGGACCGCCCGCGGGCGACCAGCTGGAGGATGTCCCGCTCCCGGCTGGTGAGCCCCCGCAGCTCGTCCGGGGCCGGGACGGGGGGCGAGGAGCGGGCGAACTCGGCGATCAGGCGCCGGGTCACCTGGGGCGCGACCAGGCCGTGACCCCCGGCGACCACCCGGACCGCGTCGACCAGCTCGTCCGGCTCCACGTCCTTGAGCAGGAACCCGCTGGCCCCGCCCCGCAGGGCCGCGAACACGTACTCGTCCAGGTCGAAGGTGGTCACGACCAGGACCGGGATCGGGTCCTGGACGCCGGGCCCGGCCAGGCGCTCGGTGGCGGCGATCCCGTCGGTCCCGGGCATCCGGACGTCCATCAGGACCAGGTCGGGCCGCAGCCGCCTGGCTTCGGCGACGGCCGTCTCGCCGTCGCCGGCCTGGCCGACCACGGTGATGTCGGGCTCGGCCTCCAGGATGGTCCGGAAGCCGGCCCGCACCACCGCCTGGTCGTCGGCCAGCACCACCCGGATGGTCACGGCGGACCGTCCGGGGCCGGCGGGGCGGGCAGGTGGGCCTCGACCCGCCAGCCGCCCTCCCCCGTGGACCCGGCGGTGAAGGTGCCGCCGGTGAGCTGGACCCGCTCGCGCATCCCGGCCAGCCCGTGGCCCGACCGGCGATCCTGCCGGTCGGAGTCTGTTGACGGTCGGCCAGAGGCCGACTCCACGCCCTTGGCCAGCGGCCCGTTGGCCACGACCACGCGGACGCCGGTGTCGTCGACGGCCACGGCGACCGAGACGGCCGCCCCGGGCGCGTGGCGGCGGGCGTTGGTCAGCGCCTCCTGGACGATCCGGTAGGCGGCCAGGTCGACCGCTGGCGGCAGGGGGCGGCCGGCGCCGCTCCAGGTCGTCTCGACCGGGACGCCGCCCTCGCGGGCCCCGGCGACCAGCTCGTCCAGCCGGGCCAGGGTCGGCTGCGGGACCCGCCGGCCGGCCTCGTCGCTGTCGCGCACCACCCCGACGAGCTGGCGCAGGGCGGTGAGGGTCTCGCGGCCCTGCCGGCGGATCGACGCCAGGGCGGCCTTGGCCGCGCCGGCGTCCCGGTCGACCAGCCGGTCGGCCGCCCCCGCCTGGACGACGATGGCCGACAGGTCGTGGGCGGCGATGTCGTGCAGCTCGCGGGCGATGCGGCCGCGCTCGGAGGCCACGGCCAGCTCGGCCCGCTCGTGCTGCTCGCGCTCCAGCCGCTCGGCCCTGGCCACCAGCTCGGCGGTGTAGGCCCGCCGGGTCTGCACGTAGGCGCCGAGCAGCCCGGGGATGCCGTAGCTGGCCGCCGTGGCCAGGACGACGTCGACCAGGTCGTGGCCGTCCACGCCCCAGAAGGTGAGCAGCAGCCGCAGCTCCCCTCCGGCGGCGGTCACGAGCGCTCCGCCGGCGGCGTGGGCCACGGCGCAGGCCCCAAGGGTCGCCGCCGCCCGGCGCCAGGGCAGCAGCGTGGCCACGGTGTAGGCGCAGACCAGCACCCCGAGCCCGGTCATGGCGTAGCGGACGGGCAGGGCGGCGGCGGCGACCACGACCGCCGTGGCCAGGGCGAGGGCCGTCCTGGGGACGCGCCGCCGCAGCGCGATCGTGCCGACGTCGGCGGTCGCGGCCAGGTTGGCCGCGGCCAGCTGCCAGCCCGGCACGGGCAGCCGCCCGCCGTTCACGGCCAGGGCGACCACCGGCCGGGCCAGCCCGAGCACGGCCAGGACGGCGGCGGCGACGGTGTCGCGCCCGGTCGGGCCGCGCACGCCAAGGCGGGCCAGCCGGTCCCGCAGCCACCCCATCAGGCTCCTCCCGCCACCGTCTCCCCGGGCGATCGTCGCACCGTCAGGTCGTGGCCCGCACCTCCGGGGCGCCGATCGGCAGCCACCGCCACCAGGTCACGCAGCGCCACAGCCACTCCATCGGCCCGTACCGGAAGCGGCGCAGCCACAGCGGGCTGAGCACGGCCTGGACGGCCAGGATGCCGGCGCCCAGGGCGATCGCCGCCCCCCACCTGGCCGACCCCTCCAGCCCGATGGCCCGGCCGACGACCACGAAGACGACCGTGGCCAGCAGGTAGTTGGTCAGGGCCATCCGCCCCAGCGGGGCCAGGACCGCGGTCAGCGGGCCGCGCAGGGGCGTGTGCAGGGCCAGCATGAGCCCGGTCATGTAGGCGCAGGACATCAGCAGCGGCTGGACGACCTCGAGGGCCCGGATCTCCGGGCCGCCGGCGATCACCGGCGACAGCCACCAGAGCAGCAGCGAGGCGGCCCCGAACCCGAGACACAGCGCGGCCAGCAGCCCGGCCCGTCCGGGCAGCTCCTCGGGGACGCGGTAGGCGGCGAGGGCCGACCCGATCAGGAACAGCCCGGGGATCAGCCCGGCGCCGCCGACGAACATGATCCCGGCGCCCAGCAGCACCACCCCGGCGGCCAGGTTGACCGCCGCTGGGGCGTAGCTGAAGGGGAGCAGGAACACCAGCCCGCAGATGGCGTACGGCAGCAGCACCTCGCCCGGCTGGAGGAGGTGGTGCAGCCCGCCGAGCAGGGCCAGGAAGGCGAACCGGCGGACCAGCAGCACCCGCGGGCGGTCGCTGCGGGCCGCCGCCCGCTCCAGGAAGATGGCGAACCCGATGCCGAACAGCAGGCTGAAGATCACATAGAAGCGGGCCTGGACGAACAGCCCCAGCCCGGTGGGCAGCTCCCGCATCCCCAGCGTCTGGTAGATGTTGATGACGACGATCCCCCACAGCGCGAACCCGCGGAGGACGTCGAGGGCCTGGATCCGTTCGTTCCCTGGCGTGGCCATGCCCCGATGATGCAGGGCCGGCCGCGGCCGCCGCCTCGGCCGCCGGGCCCGGTCGACCTCCCCCGCCAGGCGGACCCCGCCCCGCCCCCAGCTCCTCCTCCGCGCCTGGGTTGCTGCCGCATGACGCCGTGACGCGGAGCGTCAGGCCTTGTCGTAGGCGTGGCGAGCGGTATTGACCTCGTCGATGTGGGCCTCGGCCCAGTCCTTGATGCCCACCATCACGGGCACCAGGGTCCGGCCGAGCGGGGTGAGCTCGTAGTCGACGCGCACCGGCACGGACGGCGTGACCGTGCGCGTGATCAACCCGTCGCGTTCGAGCGTGCGCAGGGTCTGGGTGAGCATCTTCTGGCTCACTCCGGCGATCCGGCGGGCCAGCTCACTGTGGCGCTTGGCACCCTCATCCAGCGCGCAGAGCACCAGGCCCACCCACTTGTCGCTCACGGAGTCCAGCAGCTGGCGAGTGGGACATGCGGCCATGAAGGCGTCGTAGGCGCTCTTCGCCTGCTCGCGCCGCTGGCTTGCGCTGAGGGTCGCCACAGGTTCCCCCTCGTACCATAGGAACTTTTCGGTACCTACTTTCGTCCAGAGCCTAACGCTCCTACGGTGGCTGCGCAAGCGCCGAGACCAAGGGAGGAGCACCCACCCATGCAAGCCGTCACCATCAGCACCTTTGGCGGTTCCGACGTGCTGCGCGTCGCCGACGTCGCGGTGCCCGAACCCGGCCCCGGTCAGGTTCGGGTCAAGGTCCACGCCGCCGCCGTCCACCCCGTCGACCTGGCCATCAGGGCCGGCGCGTTCGCCGAGCTGCTGCCCGGTCGGCCGCGCTATGTCCTCGGCTGGGACGTGGCCGGGACCGTCGACGCGGTCGGTGCGGAGGTCACCGCGTTCCACCCTGGCGATGCGGTGGTGGGACTGTCGGTGTGGCTCCGCAGCCTCGCCGGGACCCAGGCCGAGTTCGTCGTCCTGGACGCCGCCGGGGTTGCCGCCGCACCCGAGGGAGCCAGCTGGGTCGAGGCCGCGACCCTCCCGCTGAACGCGCTGGCTGCCGTCCAGGCCCTGGACCTGATGCCCCAGGACACCCGGAGCGTCGCCATCACCGGCGCGGCCGGCGCCGTGGGTGGGTTCGCCGCCGAACTGGCCGTCCACCGTCGACAGTCGGTGTACGCGGTCGCCGACGCCCAGGACGAAGCCTTCGTCCGTGGTCGTTCCGCGGTGTTCGTGCCGCGCTCGGCCGACCCGGCCGGCGCGATCCGGGCGGCGGCCGACGGGCCGGTCGACGCCGTCCTCGATACGGCTGGGATCGGCGGGGCCGCACTCGGGGCCGTGCGTGACGGCGGTACCTTCGTCACCACCATCCCCCCGACCGCACCGCCTGACGAGCGGGACATCCGGGTGGTCGCACTGCAGGTCGAGCCCGACGGTGGCCAGCTCGCCGAGCTGGTCACCCTGGCCGAGCAGGGGAAGCTGACCCTCCGCGTCGCGCAGACCCACCCGCTACAGGACGTGGCCCTGGCGCACGCCCGGCTGGAGAAGGGTGGCGTCCGCGGGCGCCTCGTACTCGTCCCCTGACCGACCCATGTGGGCAGTGGGCTTCCCAGATCGCGTCATCTCCAGGTGACGCTCTGCGGCACCGTTGCCGTGGACCTCGTGCCGGTGGCCAGGAGCTGGGCGAGGAGCACCGAGGCCCACAGGAAGGCCAGGAGCGTGGTGGCGACGTAGAAGACGTTGACCGGCGCCAGCTCGGCGGCGGTGCTGATCAGCACGGTCGCCGCGGTCATGGCGGCGGCGATCGTCCAGGTGGCGGCGGCCCAGCCGCGGTGTCCGTGCCGAGCATGGCGGCGGGCCAGGGCGACGAAGGCGCCGAGCAGGGCCACGAAGGCGAGGCTGGCGAAGGTGTAGTGGAGGCCGCCGTGCCAGCTGGTGGTGGTGGGCGGGCCGGCTGCGGTTCCGGGGGGGAACCCGAAGGCGGGGTCGGGGCGGAACACCCCGGCGCCGATCATGCACAGGCCGAAGCAGGCGAGCAGCCGCGGCCCCCAGGTGCCTCCGGGGCCGGGTTGGCGGAGGGCGCGACCGGCACCGATCGCGCCGCCGAGGTAGAGCGCTCCGCTGAGGCTGAAGTTGAGGACCTGCACCCAGCCGAAGGCCCCGTTGCTCAGCAGGCTGAGGGTGTTGTGGCCCAGGTCGAACCCGTCGCGGAGCAATGCCTGGCCGAGCCCGACCATGATGAACAGCGGGCCGGCCACCGCGCCGCCGAGGAGAAGCGTCTTGGTCCGCATGGCGTCTCCTGAAGCGTTCGTCCCGGTCATGGCTGCGTCTCGAGGTCGAGGATCACCACGCCGGTGGGCGTGGTCGTGCACCGGGTGAGCCGCAGGTCGGTGCGTTGGCCGAAGAGCCGTTTCCCGGCCCCGACGGCCACGGGATGGACCCAGATCTGGTAGCGGTCGACCAGGTCGGCGGCGGTGAGGCTGTGCACCAGCTGGCCGCTGCCGGGGACGAGGATCGGTCCGCCGGGTTCCTGCTTGAGGGCATGCACGGCCGAGGCCAGGTCGCCGTCGATGATGTGGGTGCCGGGCCAGGCGGCCGCCTGCAGGGTGGTGGTGGCCACGTACTTGGGGCGGCGGTTCAGCGCGGCGGCGATGACGTCGTCCGGGTCGGTGACGGTCGACCAGGCCGGGGCCCAGATCTCGTAGGTCCGCCGTCCGAACAGGAACGCGCTGGCCTGGCGGTACTCGACCGCGCCGTGGTCGCGGTGGTCGGCCATGTATGGCCGGGTCCAGCCGCCTGCGCTGAAGCCGCCGTCGGTGTCCTCCGCGGGGTGCCCGGGCGCTTGCACGACCCCGTCGAGACTGACGAAGTTGAGAACGACGAGCTCTCGCATCTGACCTCCCAGCTAGCTGGTGAAGAAGCGCGCCAGGGCGGGCGCCAGGGCGGTGGCCTGGACGTTGTGCTGCTGACCGGCCAGTGTCTGCCGCACCGCGGCGGGGGTCGCGGCGGCGACCGCATCGGCGGCGTCGGTGAGCCATGGGGTGGTGGCGCCGTCCAACACCAGCACCGGGCACCTGACCTGCGACTGTTGCCGCTCGTCGATGGCGAAGCCGCCGGCGAGCTGGGCGTCGTAGACCAGCGCGGGTGAGGCCGCCGCCTCCAGGTATGCCCAGGAGGGGTCCTGTCGCATCCCGGCGACCACCTCGGCCGGCATGCCCACGGCCGTGACCAGGAACAGCTCGGCCATGGCTCCGGTGTCGCCCTTCTCGGCCAGGGTCACCTGCTGGTCGGCGTAGTCGGCGGGCACCGGGGGCCGGCTGCCGGGCAGGACGTACGGCGGCTCCCACACCGCGATCCGTTCGCAGGCCATCCCGTCGGCGGCAGCTCGGAAGGCCAGGAACGCGCCGCCGGAGCTGCCGAACAGGCCGACGCGGCCACCAGCGGCCTGGACCACGGCCCGAAGGTCGTCGATCTCTCGCCCGACGGCGTAGGGAGGGGTGTCTCCGCTGGCCCCGCGGCCCCGCCGGTCGTAGTTCACCACGGTGCAGGAGCCAGCCAGGAGACCGGCCAGCTCGGCGTTGGCGTTCCGGTCGGTTGGCCCGGCGCCGATCAGCACCACGGTCGGGCCGGACCCGGTGAGCTCGTAGTCGATCGTGGTGCCATCGGCGGACTGCACACTGGCCATGACGAGGTGTCCTCTCGGTCGACCAATTCGATGTGGTCCAACTACCGCGCTGTGCGGGACACTACGAGCAGGATCGGACTGCTGGTAGATCCAATTGCGCGCGAACTTGGCCAGTCCAATCGGTGGCGAGGGGAGGGTTGCGATGTCGGTGGCGTTGTACATCGACCTCGGCGACCGAGGTCGGCTGGCCGACGCGCTCTACCGGCAGCTGGTGGAGGCCATCGTCCGAGGACAGCTGCGCGAAGGCGACCTCTTGCCGCCCACCCGGCAACTGGCCGCCAGCCTGCGGGTCTCCCGATCCACCGTCACCGCGGCCTATGACCGGCTGGCCGGCGATGGGTACGTGACGGCAAGGGTCGGGTCGGGCACCTTCGTGGCCGCCCGGCGAGCGGGCATCGTCGAGGCGGTCGCCCCGGAGCCGGCGCCCACGGCGGTGTGGCTCAAAGCCCAGGACTGGTGGACATCCCGGCCCGAGCCGTACAGCTTCCCGCCGGCCGAGTTCGACTTCACCAGCGGCTTCCCCGACGCCACACGGTTCCCCTACGAGGCCTGGCGCCGACACCTCAGCCGCCAGTTCCGCGCCAGCGTCATGGGCCGGGCCACGTACGCCGAGCCGGCCGGCCACCAGGGACTGCGCGACGCCATCGCCCACCAGCTCCAGGTCGCCCGTGGCATCCGCGCCAACGCAGCCGACATCACCATCGTGAACGGCGCCCAGCAGGCCCTCGACATCCTCACCCGCGTCATCGTCGCGCCCGGCCAGGCCGTCGCCATGGAGGACCCCGGGTACGGGGTGGCGTTGCGGACCTTCGGCGTCCTCGGGACCAGGGTCAGCTGTGTCCCGCTTGACGCGCAGGGCCTGCGCGTTGACCAGCTGCCCGACGACATCCGGCTGGTCTATGTCACGCCAACGCACCAGTTCCCGATGGGCATGACCATGTCGCTGGAGCGCCGCCTCGAGCTGCTCCAGTGGGCCAAGGCGCATGGCGCCGCCGTTCTCGAGGACGAGTACGACAGCGAGTTCCACCGGGACCCAGGACCATCACTGCACACCCTCGACACCGAGCAGTCGGTGGTCTTCGTCGGCAGCTTCTCGAAGTCACTGCTGCCGGTCCTGCGGCTCGGCTTCATCCTGGCCCCACCCTCACTGCACCCGGCCATCCACACCGCCAAGCAACTGATGGACTGGCACACCAGCCTTCCGTTGCAGGCCGCACTGGCCGACTTCATCGACACCGGCGGGTTCGCCCTCCACGTCCGCAAGATGCGCGGCATCTACGAACGCCGCCGGAGCGCCCTGGTTCGAGCCCTCAACGACCAGATGCGCCAGTACGTCGAGGTCATTCCATCCGCCGCCGGGATGCACCTGTGCGCCCACGCCAAGCCGTCGATGGGGCACCCCGTCGAAGCCGCCGCCCGGGAGGCGATGGCCAGCGGCGTCAGGATCCAGGTCCTCTCCGACTTCAGCCGACACCCGAACCCGCGGCGCGGCCTGGTCCTCGGCTACGGCCTGCTCGACGAGGACCGGATCGCCCAAGGAATCCAGCGCCTCATGACCCACCTTCCGGCGGCGACCGGTGGTCGTTGACCCAGGCGCCGAGCAGGCCGCGGTAGTGGGCGACGAACTGCTCGTGCTCGTGCGGGGGGAAGGCGCGCTGGATGGTGGCGACCAGGTGGGCGTCGAACTGCTCGCTGGCGATGTACTCGGCCATGCAGTCGTCGGCATGCGACAGATGCTGGTCGCAGAACTCGCGGAAGCGGTCGGCCTCGTAGTAGTCGTCGACCAGGGCCCGGTAGGCGGCCAGCTTCTCCTCCCAGCCCAGGCCGGGGTCGTCGGCGACGGCGTACCAGCGGCCGATCTCCTGGTCCAGGCGCATCGCCCGGCCGGTGACGGCGCAGTACAGCGACCACTTGGCCAGGGCGCACAGGGCCCACGGGAAGTAGTAGTGGAGCGAGATGATGGCCATGTCCGGGGTGGCGTTGGCGAAGTCGATCGGGTAGCAGCGCCCGTCGCGGACGATCACCTCGAAGCTGTTGAACTCCCAGCGGAAGAACGCCCCGATGCTGGACCCGAAGGTGACGATCTCGTTGCCCGCCTCCGGGGTCAGGAAGTCGTGGTCGACCTGGTAGCGGAGGTGCAGGGGCTTGGTCGGGTCGTAGTGGGTGACCATCGTCTGGGGGCCGATGGCCAGGCCCCGGGTGAAGACGTCGTAGCCCTCGACCCCGGCCTGGACGTGCATCAGCTCCCGGCCCGAGGCGTCGTAGGCCGCCTGGAGCTCGTAGGGGTCGGCGATGCGGTAGACGTTGACCCAGCCGCCGCCGTGGAACGGCTTCATGTACATCGGGTACCCGACCTGCTCCCCCACCGCCAGCAGGTCGAAGGCCCGGTTGTAGCGGGACGCGGTCGGGGCGAAGCGCTCGTTCTCGGGCGGGACCTTGTGGGGCAGCAGCCAGGTCGCCGGCACGTCGAACCCCAGCCGGATCGCCGCACAATAACCTGCATGCTTTTCCATCGACTGAAAGGTGAAGGGGTTGTTGAGCAGGTAGGCCCGGTCCATCAGGGCGATCTTCTTGAGCCACTCCCGGGGGTGGTCGTACCAGTAGGCCAACCGATCGATGACCAGCGAATGCCGCACCGGCTGGCGCAGATCGAACGGCTCGATCGTCACCCGTTCGGTCGCGACTTCATGGGTCTCGCCGCCATGCTCGATCCGAGGAGCCAACCGGGCCAGGTACTGCTCGAAGGCAGTTGGCCAGTCGTCCTCGGTCCCAAGCAGCAGACCGATCAGGTGGGTGACCAAGGCGCACCTCCCTCCACAGATCGCCATCGCCCGCAGCCTGCGAGCCAGCGGTTCTAGCCTAGTACAGAGATTCGCCCCTTCCCGTCGGCCTGGTGCCGGGCACGGCCACGGCGACGGCTCAGGAGGCCGCGGCGCCGGCGGCGCGCCGGTCGCGGACGGCGGCCACCGCCTCCTGCTGGGTGAGCCGGGCGCCGGCGGCGAACACCTCCTCGAACCGGTCGGCCCCCAGCGCCTGGCGGACCTGGGCGACCAGCTCGGCCTCCGGCCGCCGCAGCATGAGCAACGCCCGCAGCCCGACCCGCCGGCGCAGGCCCTCGGCCGCCCCCGCCAGCAGCGCCGCCCGCTCCGCATCCCCCTCCGCCAACGCCAACGGGGCGAACGCGGCCAGGCACAGGGTCACGCTGCGGGTGCTGTGGGCCGCCAGGCTCAGGCCCAACCCCTCCTCCAGCAGCGCCCGGGCCTCCTCCAGCCGGCCCCGCGCGACAGCCAGGGTGCCCAGCAGCACCAGGGACCAGGCGGCCATCCAGGCGTCGTCGAACCGCTTCCCGAGGTCGCGCGCCTCGCGCAGGTGCCGCTGGGCGGCGTCGTGGCGGCCCACGATTGTCTCCACGATGCCGGCGGTGCTGACGGCCAGCGCCGTCCAGAACGGCTCGTCCTGGCCGCGGAGCTGCTCCAGGGAGGCCAACGCCCCCCGCAGGGCACCGTCGAGGTCGCCGACGACCGGCGCGGTCCACGCCATGGCCAGCTGCGACACCGCCTGCAGGTAGGGCTCGTCGATCCCCGCCAGCAGCGGTCCCAGGCGCTGGCGGGCCACCAGCACCGCCGGGTCGTCGCCCACCTCGTCGGCGGTCACCAGCGCCGTCCACGCCAGTTCGGCGCGGGCCTGGGGGTCGAGGGCGTCGGCGGCGGGCAGCAGCTGGTCGACCCAGGCGCGGGCCTCGCCCAGGTGGTCCCGCGCCGACCAGAACAGCCACAGCACCCGGAACAGGTGGGGCAGCGGCGTGGGGTCGTGGGCCAGATACCAACCCACCGCGGCGGCCAGGTTGCCCGCCTCGACCTCCAGCCGCTCGAACCATTCGCCCTGCCCCACGCCCCGCAGCGGCCGGTCGGCCTGCTCGGCCAACCCGCGGTAGTGGTCGGCGTGGCGGCGCTGGATCTCGGCGAGGTCGGGCCGGGCCGCAAGCCGCTCGGCCACGAACTCCCGGACGGTCCCCAGCATCCGCAGCCGAGGGCCCAGCTCCGTGCTGTCGAGGTGGATGAGGCTGTGGCGGGCCAGCGCCTCGGACAGGTCCAGCGCCTGGTTCTGGTCCAGCCCGGCGACCTGCGCGGCGGCCTCGACGGTCCAGCCGTCCACGAAGATCGCCGCGACCTCCAGCAGCGACCGCTCGGCCTCCTCCAGCAGGCCGACGCTCCAGTCGACGGTGGCCCGCAGGGTCCGCTGGCGCTCGGGCAGGTCCACCGCGCCCGTCCCCAGCGCGTCCAGCGACCGCGCCAGCCGACCCAGGATCGCCTCGGGGTCCAGCAGCCGGGTGCGGGCGGCGGCCAGCTCGATCGCCAGCGGCAGGCCCTCCAGCCGCTGGCACAGCTCGACCACCGCCGACGCATTGCGTTGGGTGAGGGTGAAGTCGTGGCGCACCGCCCGCGCCCGCTCCACGAACAGCGCCACCGCCGGCGACGCCAGCAGCGCCTCGGCCGGCGCGCCGGCGGGGTCGGCCGGCAGCGGCAGCGGCGCCACCGGGTACTCCCGCTCGGCGCCCAGCCCGAGCACCGCGCGGCTGGTCGCCAGCATCTGCACGCCCGGGCAGCGGGCCAACAGCTCGACCAGATCACCGGCGACATCGATGACCTGCTCCAGGTTGTCCAGGACCAGCAGCCAGCGGTCGTTTCCGAGCTCCTCGGCCAGGGCCTCAAGCGGCGCCCGCGTCCCCACCAGGTCGGCGCCCACCGCCCGGGCGATGGCGGCAAGGGCCAGCTCGGGCCGGGTGACCGCGGCCAGCGGCACGAGCACGATGCCGGCGGCGAAGCGGTCACGCAGGCGCTCGGCGACCGCCACCGCCAGGCGGGTCTTGCCGACCCCGCCCGGCCCGCTGAGGGTCACCAGCCGGGCCCGGTCCAGGAGCCCGATGACCTCGGCGATCGCCTCCTCCCGGCCCACCAGCGAGGTGAGCTGCACCGGCAGGTTGTCGCGCCTGGCGTCCAGCGTCCTCGGCGGCGGGAAGTCGGCCCGGAGCCCCTCGACCACCAGGTCGTGCAGGCGCTCGGGCAGGGCGATGTCCTTCAGCCGGTGCGCGCCGAGGTCCCGGAAGAAGACCCCGTCCGGGAGGGCATGGGCCACCAGCCCCCTGGTGGCGTCGGAGACGATCACCTGCCCGCCGTGGCCGGCCGCGGCGATCCGGGCCGCCCGGTTCACGTCCAGGCCGACGTAGTTGTCCCCGCCCAGGACCCCCTCGCCGGTGTGCAGGCCCATCCGCACCCGCACCGGCCGCCCCGGCGGCCAGTCGTGGGCGGCCAGGCCCCGCTGGGCGGCCACCGCGGCCTGGACCGCCGTCCGCGGGCTCGCGAAGGCCACGAAGAACGAGTCGCCCTCGGTGCTGACCTCGACGCCGCCGGCCGCGGCGACGGCCCGGCGCAGGATCGCCGCATGCTCGTCGCGGACGGGCGCGTACCGGTCACCCAGCTCTTGCAGTAGCCGAGTGGAGCCCTCGATGTCGGTGAACAGGAAGGTGACCGTCCCGGTCGGCAGCGCCGCCATGGGGGCAGGATGCGACCTGGGACGAGTCCGGGCAAGGACCCGCCCGGCGCAGGATCGCCGATCCGGCGCCGCCGACGGTAGGCTGCGGCCATGCGGGAGGTCTCCGACGATTTCCTCCTCAACCTGGCCGAGGTCTCCGCGGCCCTGATCGGGCTGTTCATGGTGGGCGTGTTCTTCTTCGTGGACACCGGCTTTCGCCGGCTGGACCAGGCCCGCGGGGGCGTCGAGCCCTACTTCCC
>Ga0081538_10001549_pt1 | contig 23556 bp, 29 predicted proteins | sample TabmetS5T2R1_FD_71022 | JGI IMG/M metagenome (GOLD analysis project Ga0081538, IMG submission 71022) | Tabebuia heterophylla rhizosphere microbial communities from the University of Puerto Rico - S5T2R1 | ecosystem: Host-associated > Plants > Roots > Rhizosphere ... | reverse complement strand
CGCCGCGACGCGGACGAGATCGGGCGCGGGCTGGCCGGCTACTGCGACGGCGTCGCCGAGATCCTCGCGCGCGCGCGCCGCGCGCTCGTCCCGGGCGGACGGATCGTCGTCGTCGTCAACGACCGGCGCGGCCTCTACGACGGGATCCTCGCCGGCGCCGGCCTGCGGCTCGAGGAGCGCACCGTCCGCCACGTGAACCGGCGGACGGGCCGCCGGAGCGGCGAGTATTTCGAGGACGTCCTCGTCGCCGTGCCCGCCCGGCGGCGGGCCGGCCGCTGACGACGGACCGATCGGGGAGCACCACGCGTAACTCGTGCGCATGGGTGTCGTGCGCCCACGAACACTGTCGGCGACCTGGGCAGCCGGTCTTGCCCTGATTGCGTCCGGGATCGTCGCGTGCGATTTCCATGCGAACGGTGAGCCGCAATCGAGAGCGGATGCACCTGTCCAGCGTCTCTCGGTCGGAGGTGTCGAGCTCTATCCGATCCCGGATGCCGTCGCCGCCGCGTGTCGCGAGGCGGGCACGGATGCACGGGCTCCGATTCTCTGCCCGACCCACCTTCCCCGGCCCAGCACGAACTACGGCGGGTACAAGGAGCTGGCCCCGAGGCAGGAGCTTCGGGTCTCGCCGCTCGACGTTCGCGGGAGGGCCTACGGCGTCGACATCGGCTACGACGCCCCAACCGAGCGGCCACGCACCGATCGCCCCGAGCGTTTCCTTCACTTCGATGTCCAAGTCCGCCACAAGGGATGGAACACGTGGGATGAGCTGCCTCCGAGCGTGAGGCCGGCGCGCCTCGGCGGAAGGCGGGGCCTGCTCGCGCCGGCCACGAGTCGGAACTACGCCGAGCCCTTCTGGGGCAACCATGTCCGCTTCTTCTGGCGAGAGGGCGGTACGAGATACGCGGCCACGCTGCACAACTTCGGCCCGGAGACCCGAGCTGTCCTCGACTCCCTGGTGGCCCGGCTGCGGCCGGCCGCGGAGCTGCGGTCGGAGGAGCCCCCGGTTGGCACGGGGGTCGAGCGCATAGGCCTGCCCATCGCGCACCCAGTCTCGGTCGCGGTGAGCGATGCGGCGGTCTGGGTGGCCGGGATCCGCAAGTTGATCGGACTCGATCCTGCCTCCGGCGAGATCGTCGCGGACGATGCGCGCTATCAAGTCGGGCCCGCCTACCTCGCGGCGAAGAACGCCGTCTGGGCCGCCCATCCTGCCAGCTTCTACTACGCCGGCGACCGGCTCCGTTACCGGGACGACGCTTTGGAGCGACTCGATCCCGAGGAAGGGCGATTCGCACGAGCCGTTCCTGTGAGACGGCTGCCCTCGGGCGTCGCCCTCGGCGAGGGAAGCGTCTGGGTGAGCGATCTGGGTGGCTGGCCGGGGGACCGCGACTACGAAGGGGGCACGGTTCAGCGGGTCGATCCGAAAGCCGGTCGAGTCCTCGCGGAGGTTCCGGTGGGCAGGGCGCCGGCGGCGGTCGCCGTCGGCGAGGGGGGTGTCTGGGTCACCAACAACCTCGACGACACGGTCTCACGGATCGATCCGCGGACGATGGAGGCGACGGGCACGATCTCTGTCGGCGACAGTCCCACCGGGCTCGTCGCCGGCCTCGGCGGCGCGTGGGTGGCGAACAGCGGCGGCAACACCATCACCCGGATCGACCCGGACGGCGACGAGCCGACACGGCCGATTGCGGTCGGCGACGGTCCGCGCGGCGTCGCGCTCGGCGCGGGGAGCGTCTGGGTCGCCAACTACCTCGACGACACCGTGTCGCGAATCGACCCCGCTGCGATGGAGGTCACGGAGACGATCCGGGTCGGCTCCGGCCCGGTCGGGATCGCGGTCGGCCACGGCGCGGTCTGGGTCGCGGCGGCTCACGACCGGTCGCTTTTCCGCATCGATCCTTAACCTACGAACCGGAGTCGAACTCCGCGCCGCCGGCGGCGCGCCCTGCCTGCGTTTCAGAGCGCCCTACCCGTCTTCACTCGGTGACTCGGCCTGTGAAAACTCCGACCGCGAAGACGACCAGCGCGGCGATCAGCAGCAGCCACAGCAGCTTGCTCACGGCGATGCCCCCCGCGATCGCCGCGGCGACGAGGATGAGCCCGATAATGACGAGAACCGCGGTCATCTTGCTGTAGCTTCGCGAGGCGCATTCTCTCGGCTGGACTCCCGCTTGACAAGTGCCTCGCCCATGCTTACGCCTCTGGTCTGACGGCCTCCGCGCGCCGGCCGAGCTCCTCGATCTTCCCCTCGGCGGCGTCGAGCTTGCCGACGCAGAGGCGGTAGAGCTCCTCGCCGCGCTCCCAGAGGCGGACCGCCTCCCCGAGGTCGGCGCGGCCGGTCTCGAGCTCGGCGACGATGCGCTCGAGCTCGGCGCGGGCCTGCTCGAAGCTGAGCTCGGCGTCCTGACTCAATCGCGGGTCTCCTCGACGCGGGCGGCGAGGCCGCCTTCGGCGAGCTCGACGTCGATTCGCGTCCCGGGCGCGGCGGCCTTCGCCGAGCGGACGATCCCTGCCTCCGTCCTGACGATCGCATAGCCGCGCTCGAGCGTCGCTCGGGGCGAGAGGGCGCGGAGGCGGCCGGCGAGCATGTCGAGGCGGGCCCGCTTGCGCTCGAGGAGAAGCGCGGGCGCGCGCCTGAGTCGTTGCGCGTCGGCGTGGAGCGACTGCCGGGTGCGCTCCAGCGTCCGGCGCGTGTCCCGGCCGAGCGCCGTCCGGAGGCGGGTGAGGTCGGCCCGCAGCTCCCGCTCGTCGGGGACGACGAGGCGTGCTGCCGCCGTCGGGGTGGACGCGCGAGAGTCCGCCGCGAGATCGCAGAGCGGCGTGTCCTGCTCGTGGCCGACCGCCGAGACCACCGGCACCGGGCAGGCAGCGACGGCCCGCACCACCCGCTCGTCGCTGAACGGAAGCAGGTCCTCGAAGCTGCCCCCGCCGCGGGCGACGACGACGACGTCGATCTCGGGCTCCGCCGAGAGGGCCCCGAGCGTTGAAACGATCCCGGCAGGCGCCTTGAAGCCCTGCACGACCGTCTCGGCGACGAGCACGCGCGCAGCGGGAAAGCGCGCGGCGACGGCGGTGAGGAAGTCGCGCTTCGCAGCGGCGTCGGTGCCGGTGAGCAGCCCGATCCGCCTTGGGAGAAGCGGGAGCAGGCGCTTGCGGTCGGCCGCGAAGAGCCCTTCCGCCGCGAGCGCCTTCCGCAGCCGCTCGATGCGGACGAGCGCCGCCCCGAGCCCGAGCGGCTCGAGCGAGAGCGCACGCAGCTGGAAGACGCCCCGCGCCTCGTAGAGCTCCGGACGGCCGTAGACGTGCACCTTGTCCCCGTCGGCGACGTCGAGCCGGAGCGCGTCGAAGGTCACCCGAGGCATGGACGCCGGCAGGCATGAGCCGTCCTCCAGGTCCTTGAGCGTGAAGAAGACGCTCTGCCAGCCCTCCTGGCGGCGCAGCTCGGTGATCTCACCCTCGACCCAGAGCGTCGGCAGGCGGGCCAGCCAGGAGCCAACCCCGCGGTTGAACGCGGAGACGGAGTAGACCTTGCGATCCCCGTGCAGAGTCGCCTCGACCTTCACGAGCCGACTGTAGCTCAGGACCTGAGGGCGACTAGAGGAGGATCTCGGCCGCGATCTCGGGGGCGCAGCCGCGGCGGCCGACGAGGTCGACGGCCAGATGGAGGTCGGCGTGGCTCGAGGCCAGGCGCTCGGCGAGGGGGAGGGGGTAGCCGGCCTCCATCAGGACGTGCAGCCGCCAGCTCTCCACCTTGTTGCGCTCGTCCTGGTCCCGTTCGTCGAGAAGCGTCAACTGATCCATCGCCGCATCGGTTCTCTCTCGTGGAGACGTTTCCTCCACCGAGGAGTTTGTTTCGATCGACGCTACTCGCGCTCGGCGGCGCCGAGGCGGGCGTCGACATCGCGCTCGTACTCGGCGATCCGGCGCTCTGCGTCGGCAAGGGCCTCGTTGAGGCGCTCCGTCATGTGGCGGAGACGGTCGCCTGCGATCTCGCCCTGGGCCTCGGCCGCGCGGGCGACGTCGCGCAGGCGGCGCTCCATCCGGTCGGCCGTCTGGCGCGCGAGGTGGACGATCCGGTCGGAGACCTCCGACTCTGCGCGGGCCACGTACTCCTCGATCGATTTCTCGAGCTCGCGCGACAGGCGCTCGGCCGACTTGTCGCGGGACTCCCGGATCTGCGCCTCGAAGCGCCGATCGGCGTCTTCCGCGAAGCGTGAGGCGGCCCGGTCGAGCGACTTCTCGAGCTGCGCGAGCTGGCGCCGCTCGACCTCGGTCGTCTCGGCCAGGACGCGGGCGCGGGACTCGGCCTCATCCCGGTCGATCTGCTCACGAAGCGCGCGCTCGCGGCTCCGCAGGTGCTCGTCGAACTCGAGCAGCGCCCTGCGCCGTTCCGCGGCATGGGCCTCGAGCTCGGCGCGGCCCTCTTGGACGACCTGGGTGACGAGCCGCTCGAACTCCGAGCGAAGCTGAGCAAGCGCCTTCCTCTGCTCCTCGCTCGCCGATGCGAGACGCTCGGCGTCGGCCCGCAGGCGCGCGTCGTAGTCCTCCAGCGCCTGCTTCTGCCGCTGGCTCAGCTTCGTGAGCTGCCCCTCGAGCTCGCCCTGGCTGCGTTCGAGGTCGGCGGCCCAAGCCATCAGGCGGGTCTCGAGCCGGCCCTGCGCGTCGGCGACGGCGTCGGTCAGCTGCACGCGGGCGTGCTCGGCCTGGCGCGCGACCGTGTCGCGCCGCTCCTCGGCGAGCTGACGCTCCTGCTCCCCCAGCGCATGGCTCGCCTCGGCTCGCTCGCGCGCGAGCGTGCGCTCGAGCTGGGCCCTTCGCTCTTCGGCGTGCTGCTCGAGGTAGAGATCGAGTCGGGCGCGCGCCTCTTCGCCGGCCCGCTCGATGTCGGCGATGCGACCGAGTCCGCGTGCGAGCAGGAAGAGTCCCGCCTGGAAGAGCGCCGCGAGGAGGAGCCCGCCGGCCGTGACGAGCAAGAGCGCCGTCTCGTCCGTTCCCTGGGCGATCTCGAGACCGGCCGCGACGGCGCCGCCGAGGGCCACGACTCCGAGGGCCACCGCCGATCCGAGCAGCAGGCGCTCGGGCACGCGGGCGAACGCGACCGCCACGAGCGACACCGCGGCGACGGCCAGCGCGGACGCGAAGGCGATCTCGAGCGCCAGTTCCATCCCTTGCATCGTAGGTTCAGGTCACGTCGTTCGCAGCAGGACGAGCGCCACGGCCAGCGTTACCATCGCCGCGGCGAGGAATCGGAGCGCGTCCTCGTTGGCGCGGACGAGCAGCTCGGCGGTGACGGGCTCCGACGTCCCGTCCAGGCGGTCGAGTCGCCCTTCGACGTGGGCGACCCGGCGGCGGATGTCGCGCACCGGGGTCGAGAGCCGGCGCTGCGCGCGGCTCGAGAGGTAGGCGAAGAGGGCGCCGGCAGCCGCGACGAGGTCGAGCTCCTCGGCCGCGGCGAAGTAGGCGGTGACGAGCGGGAACGCCCCCCAAGCGAGCGCGAACCACGAATCGCCGTGGAAGTGGCCTCCGAGCAGCTCGAGGTTGTAGGCGACGACGATGAAGGCACCCACGAGAACGAAGGCAGCGATCCAGGGGTCGACCGTCAGCGCCCCGACGATGCCGATCGCCACGGCCGCCGCGATCGAGACGACGGCGAGCGCGACGAGGAAGCTCGCGGGGATCCTCGTCCGCAGCGGCCTGCCGTTGAGCTCGTCCAGCGCGTGCGCGCCGATCCCGACGGCGAGGAAGAAGGCGGCGAGCGTGGGGAGGAAGCGGCTCCAGGAGAAGGCGGCGGTGAGGGCGGCGCCGATCGCCACGTAGCTCAGGTGCCAGGCCGTGTAGGGCAGGTGGAGGAGCGTGACGTAATCGCGCCAGCCCCCCGGCGCGAGCGCATAGAACGCGGGACGCTTGGGCTCCGCCTCCGCCTCAGTCTCAACGTGCACGCGAGCCCCACATGACGACGCCGCCGCCGAGGCCGAGAAGACGCGCCCGGACGTCCTCGATGCCGGCTCCCTCCCAGACTCCTCGCAGTCGGTCGGGTGGCCACCGGCGCCAGAACTCTCGGATGCTCGGGCCGAGGAAGTCGCCCACCTCCGCCCAGCCGGGCGAGGCGGCGCGGCCCGCGAGCGGGAGGCCGGCGCCGACGTACGCCTTCCAGGCCGCCCGGGGCAGCAGCCGCGACGGCACGGAGAACTCGAGCATTGCGATGCGCGCAGCAGGCTGGGCGACGCGCGCGAGCTCGCGCATGGTCGCGGCGGGATCGTCGACGTAGCGCAGGAGGTAGGTGAAGGTCAGCCCACCGAAGGCGGTGTCCTCGAAAGGCAGCTCCTCCGCCCGGGCCTCGAGCAGGTCGACGCGCTCGGCCAGGCCGGCCTTCTCGACACGCCTGCGGCCCTCGGCCAGCATCTCGGCGCTCTGATCGACCCCCACGACGCGGCAGCCGTAGCGTCGCGCCAGCTCGATCGCGACGGCGGCCGTGCCGGTGGCGACGTCGAGCACGGTGTCTCCCGGCCCGACATCGAGGCGCGAGACGAGGAACGAGCGCCAGCGCGGATCCTGGCCGAAGCTGAGCAGGCGCGCGTAGCGGTCGTACGTCCCGGCGAGCGGCGCGAACAGCTCACGCGCGGCGCGGTTCCGCTCGGAGGCTGGCACGGCCACGGGGCTATTGTTGCGCCCCGTGAGCCTCGAGGAGGAGCTGAGCGCTGCCGGCGAGGCCGCGCAGGACCACGCAGGGGACGACGAGGAGGTCGTCGCGGTGATCCCAACCGAGCCGGGGTCGGGCGCGCGCGTCTACCTGTGCGCGTACGAGGGGGCTGGGGAACGCTCGTGGCTGGCGCTCGACGCGGGCCTGCTGCCGATCGCCGACCGCGTCCTCGTCCGGGACGCCGTCGCGATCGCGGCGATGTGCGAGCTCGCGGAGGAGAGCGCCGGCGGGGGCGACATCGGCGAGCTGCGCGCCAGGCTGGTCGAGCTGCGCCTGAGCGACGAGCCGGAGGGCATCGAAGAAGCGGAGGTCGCAGCCGCCGAGCTCCAGGAGGCGATCAAGCCGCCGCCGCGCGTGGCCAGCGTCCGGTACCTCGACGAGCTCGGCCTGGCGGCCGCGAAGCTCGAGCAGGCGCTCGGCCAGGTGGGCGGCTCTCCGTTCGCCGCCGCGATGAAGACCGGCACGGCGGCCTCGGACGACCTCGCGGACGAGGTCGAGCGCCGCTACAAGGGGCCGCTCGCCTAGAGGGCGCCGGCGTGGTCTTCCCGCCGAGCAGCTGCGAGGATCAGCGGCCGTTCCGGAGAACGGGGGGGTCGGCGATCCCGGCGGGGACGTCTTCGCGCCTCCTCGGCAAACTGCCGAGTGGCGTCCTCCAGCGGCCGGCAGCCGATGTCCGGCATGAGCTCGCGGCGCCGGCGCCAGACACAGAGAAAGAGATCGGCGTCGGTCGCCTCCGGATACGCGCGGTGCAGCCCCTCGCGCCGAATCGCCGCGACCGTCGGCTCGTAGACCTGCTCGAGCCAGTCGGCGGCGATCTCCGCAGGGTCGAGCGCCCTTCCCGCGGCGAGCATCGCGTGATAGCCGCGAAGCTGGATCGTCTCGAGCAGCTCGACGTAGCCAACTGGACGGCTGAAGTTGATGCAGAGATCCGGTCGTATCCGGTCGAGGCCGCTCTCCTCCATGAATATCCGCTGCTGCTCGGCGTGGATGAGCTCGACGATGTCGGTGTCGGGCCGGATGTGCCAGCGGGCGCGAAGCTCGGTGACTTCGGCGTCGATCGTCTCCATGCCCCGTTGGCGGGCGATCGCCACGCGGTGATGACCGTCGAGCACGAAGTAGGCGTCGCCGAGCTGATAGACGACGATCGGAGGGAAGTCGCCGTCGGGGTACGCCCGCTCCACCTGACGCCAGCGCGGGCCGATATCCGGGCGGCGCGGCAGGAAGTCGCGGTCGAAATCTGCGCCGCGGCCGTCCGTGCCGACGATGTTCCCCAGCGGGATGGGGCGGAGGCCGACGTAACGCCGCTCGAACGGGCGGAGACGCCGCGTTGCCTCCTCGAGCGGAAGCAAGTCGGGCGAAGCCTCTCGGCGAACCACGCGCGCAAGGCGCCGGTAGGCACTTCGCCGGCGCGCGCGGTCGAAAGTCGTGACATCGACCGTTTGCATGCTCTTGCGAACGGAACCGGGCCGGGCTGCATTCCCGCCCCGCGGCGGCGTTCGGCCGGCGAGCCTGACGCCCCGGACGCGCTCGGCGGACTAGAGGGCCCCGCCGGCGGCGGCCGGCGCGGACGGGTCGTCGCCCGCGTCGCCGACCGTCGTGCGCGCGAGGTACTCCTCCGCGAGCAGGAGGTTCGACTCGGCGGCGCGCGTCACGATCGAGAGGAGCTCGGACATGCTCGCCACCTCTTCGCGCTGCTCCTTCAGGAACCAGTCGAGGAACTGGGCGCCGACAAGGTCGTTCTCGTCGCGGGCGAGCGAGGCGAGGCGACTGATCTGCTCGGTCACTTCCCTCTCCTGGTCGAGCGCGAGCCGGACGGGGGCGACCGGGTCCGAGAACGTCGTCCTCGGCTCCGCGACCGCCGGGACGGCCACCGGCAGGTCGGCGTCGAGCAGGTACTGAACGATCATGTGCGCGTGGTTTCGCTCCTCCACCGCCTGCCGGTAGAAGTGAGCGGCCAGCTGGGGGAGGGTCTCCTGGTCGTAGTAGACGGCGATCGCGACGTACTGCTGCGAGGCCGCGTACTCGTTGGCGATGTGGGCGTTCAGCTCCTCGGCGAAGCTCATGGTGTGCGTACATTACGCGGAGAGACCGACGAAAGGATGCAATGGAAGGCGGATTCGGCTTCCCGCTGGGAGGCGACCCGGAAGAGCTGATGCGCGGGCTCCGCGAGTTCGCGGAACGCCAGACCGAGGCGGTGCAGGAGTCGCAGCGCGAGCAGTTCGCGACCCTGACCTTGAACACTGCCGTCGAGCTGACCGGCGCGGCGCTCAAGCAGATGCACGTCGAAGGCTCGCCCGACGAGCAGGCGATCGCTCTCCGCGACGGGATGCGCGTGCTCTTCCCCGAGGCGGTGGCACTCGTCTCGGCAGCCCGCCAGGGCTTCATGCGGGAGCGGTAGTGCCTCTTCAGGTAATGCTGCCTAAGGCATGTATTGCCTGGAGAGGCGCTAGGACCTAGGCATGCCGTTCCCCGATCCCGGCACGCTCGCGGTCTACGCCGCGGCGGCCGTCGTCCTGCTCGTCATTCCGGGCCCGGCCGTCCTCTACATCGTCGCGCAGTCGATCGCGCATGGGCGCACCGCCGGTCTCGTGTCGATGCTCGGCATCCAGGCGGGCGGGCTCGTCCACGTCGCCGCGGCGGCGCTTGGGCTCTCGGCACTGCTGCTGCAGTCGGCGACCGCGTTCAACATCGTCAAGTTCGCCGGCGCCGGCTACCTGATCTTCCTCGGGCTGCGAAAGCTGCTCAGTCGCCGGCGGTTCGAGACGACCGGCGAGCGCCCTCCGCGGCGGCTGGACAAGCTCTTCGCGCAGGGGATCGCGGTGAACGTGTTGAACCCGAAGACCGCTCTCTTCTTCTTCGCCTTCCTGCCGCAGTTCGTCGACGTGGACAAGGGCTCGGTCGGGCTCCAGATCGCGATCCTCGGCGTCTTCTTCATCCTGATCGCCGTCGTCAGCGACGGGATGTACGCGCTCGCCGCCGGCACGGCCTCGAACTGGCTGCGCGAAAACCCGCGCTTCGTCCGGGCCGAGCGGTGGATCTCGGGAACGGTGCTCGTGGGGCTCGGCGTAACGGCGGCGCTGTCCGGATCCAACCGGAAATAGCTGCCGGCCCGTGGGGCACCCCGGCCCACCACCCACTTCCGAGTCTAGTGCCGGAGAGCGCGCGTGTGGTGCGCGGATGGTGCCGATAGTGAGACAAGGAGCGGCGGTTCAGCCGATCTCGACGCGGCGCGCCAAGCGGTAGAAGGTCTCGCGGAACCCGCGGGCGGGCCAGAACCGGGACGACTCCAGGTTGGCGACCCGCCAGTCGGTGTGGACGGTCGCGTAGCCGGCCTTGCGGGCCCACGCGAGCGCGTGCTCGGTGAGCGCGACCCCGGCTCCGCGGCCGCGCGCCTCGGGGAGCGTGGCCGCCACCGCGAGGTAGATCGAGCCCGGCGGCCGGGCGAGGTCGGGCTCCTCCCGCTCGAGGAGCAGATGGCCGACGACACGGCCGTCGAGCTCCGCGACGAAGTAGGCAGTCTCCGGCAGCGCCAGGGTTTCGTCCCAGTCGGCGAGGAAGACCTCGAACGCCGGCGCTTCGAGCCCGGTGAACGTCGGTGCCTGCCGGTGGTGCTCCCAGATCTGCGTCGCCAGCGCAGGCGTGCCGCGCACGTCGGAGATCGTGCCCTCCCGGACGACCACGCCTCCCGCGCGAACCTCCTCCGCTGCCCCGCTCTCCCGAATGCCGTGCGCCTGCATGTGCGCGAACGCGAGCCGGAACCACGGCTCGGCGAGCTCGGGCACCGCGGGAACGAACGCGAGATGGAGCTCCGCGCCGCCCTCGACCCAGCGCCCGGCGGCGGAGCGGTAGAGGTCCCGGACGACCTCCGGGTCTCGGGCGGCGTGGCCGGCGAGGCCGACCCATGCGTGCCGCTTCCACCACTCGCTTTCGTTCACGCTTCCGAGCAGGTACCCGAGGACGTCGCCGTCGCGCACCGCGACGACACCGCTCGTCCTCTCCTTCTCCCAGGCGCGGGCGACGAGGGACTTCGCATCGCCAAGGGAGCGAGCAGCGGCTCTGCGGTGCGATGGCGCTCGTGCCGCGCGGCGAGGAGCCCGGCCGCCGCCTCGACGTCGCCGTCCGCGAACGGCCGGACCTCGATCAGCTCTCCTGGGAGGCCTCGGCTACGGCGCGGTCCTTGATCTCCTCGACCACCGTCGGGTCGGCGAGCGTCGTCGTGTCCCCGAGCACCCGGTTCTCCGAGACGTCCTTCAGGAGCCTGCGCATGATCTTCCCCGAGCGGGTCTTCGGCAGCTCCGGCGTGAAGACGATGTTCGCGGGCCGGGCGATCTTCCCGATCTTCGTCGCCACGTGCTCGCGGAGCTCGGCCAGCGTCTCCGGCGAGCCCTCCTCGCCGCCCTTGAGGCTGACGAAGGCGACGATCGCCTGGCCGGTCGTCTCGTCGAGGCGCCCGCAGACGGCCGCCTCGGCGACCTTGGGGTGGTCGACGAGCGCGCTCTCGACCTCGATCGTCGAGATGCGGTGGCCGGAGACGTTCATGACGTCGTCGACGCGGCCCATGAGCCAGAAGTCGCCGTCCTCGTCGATGCGCGCGCCGTCGCCGGCGAAGTACATGCCGGGAAAGCGGCGCCAGTAGGTCTCGACGTAGCGCTCGTGATCCTTGTAGATGCCGCGCAGCATTGCGGGCCAGGGCCGGCGCAGCACGAGGTAGCCGCCTCCGCCCGGCGGGACCTCCTCGCCGCTGTCGTTGACGACCGCGGCGTCGATGCCGGGGAAGGGGCGCGTCGCGGAGCCCGGCTTCGTGGTCGTCACGCCGGGAAGCGGCGTGATCATGATCATGCCCGTCTCCGTCTGCCACCAGGTGTCGACGACCGGGCAGCGGCCGCCGCCGATGTGCTCCCGGTACCACATCCATGCTTCCGGGTTGATCGGCTCGCCGACGGACCCAAGGAGCCGGAGCGAGGAGAGGTCGTGCTTCGCCGCGTGCTCGGGCCCCCACTTCATGTGCGCGCGAATTGCGGTCGGCGCCGTGTAGAGGATGTCCACGCCGTAGCGCTCGACGATCGCCCACCAGCGGTCGCAGTCGGGGTAGTCGGGCACGCCTTCGTAGAGGACGCTCGTCGTCGCGTTCGCGAGCGGCCCGTAGACGATGTAGCTGTGGCCGGTGACCCAGCCGATGTCGGCGGCGCACCAGTACACGGAGTCGGGCTTGACGTCGAAGATGTAGTGGTGCGTCGTGGCGATGCCCGTGAGGTAGCCGCCCGTCGTGTGGACGATCCCCTTCGGCCGTGCGGTGGTGCCGCTCGTGTAGAGGAGGTAGAGAAGATCCTCCGAGTCCATCGGCTCGCACGGGCACGTGGCCGGGTCGTCGCTCTGCTCCTCGATCAGGTCCTGCGCCCAGAGGTCGCGGCCTTCCGCCATCGCCACCTCGTTCCCGACGCGACGCCAGACCACCGAACTCCGTACAGTGGGCGAGCGCTCGAGCGCCTCGTCCGCGTTCCGCTTCAGCGGCACCTCGCCCCCCTTGCGCCAGCCCGCGTCCTGCGTGATCAGGACCTCGCACTCCATGTCGTTCAGCCGGTCGGAGAGGGAATCGGCGCTGAAGCCGCCGAAGACGACGGTGTGCGGCGCGCCCAGGCGCGCGCACGCGAGCATGGAGACGGGCAGCTCGGGGATCATCCCCATGTAGATCCCGACCGGCGTGCCCTTGCCGACGCCGAGCTCCTTGAGCGCGTTGGCGAACCGCACTACGTCGCGCTGCAGGTCCGCGAAGGTGATCGTCCGGCGCTCGCCCTCGGGCTCGCCCTCCCAGCGGTAGGCGACCTTGTCGCCGCGGCCGGCCTCCACGTGGCGGTCGACGCAGTTGAAGCAGACGTTGAGCTTGCCGCCGACGTACCACTTCGCGTACGGCAGATCCCACTCGTAGAGCTCTTCGAACGGCTCGAACCAGGTGATTCGCTCGCGTCCTTCGGTCTCCCAGAACTCCTCGAAGTCGCGGTCGTAGATCTCCGGCTTCGCGTTGGCCTGCGCGGCGAACTCCGGCGGCGGGGGGTACCGCCGTTCCTCGAGCAGGAGTGCGTCGATCGCGTGTGCGCTCTCCGTCACGGCCTGCGAAGGATAGTCAGAGGGTCAGGAGACGTCGAAGAACGGCCAGAGGAGGATGGCCGCGATTCCCCCGACCACGAGGCCGACGGCGGCGGCCTTGAATGCGTAATCGTGGACCCGGCGCACGGCGAGCGAGCCGGCGACGATCGCGGCGACGACGACGGCGACGGGCCCGACCGGGTTCCACTCGAAGGAGAGAATCGCCGCGACGACGACGCTCGCGGCGAAGAGCGCGCCGACGATCGATCCGAGCACGAAGTCCCGCGCGCTCGGCCTCCGCTCCGGCCGCGGCTCGGGGGGCGGCCGGCCGTGGTCGGAACGGCCCAGGTGGTTCTCCATCGCAGCCATTGTGCGGAGCGGGCCCGATCGCCGCAAGAAATACAATTCGCTCCTTGGCCCTCCTCGACCGCGCGATCGTCCGGGTGCTTCCCGCCGTCCCGAGGCGGGTCGTGAGGCGGCTCTCGGATCGCTACATCGCCGGACCGGAGCTCGCGGACGCGATCGACACCGTCCGGGCGCTGAACGAAGCCGGCAGGAAGGCGACGCTCGACGTGCTCGGCGAGGAGGTGGCGACCGCCGACGAGGCTCTGGCGATCCGGGCCGAGTACGAGCAGGCGATGACGGCCATCGAGGACGAGGGGGTCGACGCCAACGTCAGCGTCAAGCTGACCGGGCTCGGGCTCAAGGTCGATCCCGAGCTCTGCGCCGAGAGCGTCCGTGCGCTCGTGGAGATCGCGGCCGGGCACGGCAGGTTCGTCCGCATCGACATGGAGGACTCGTCAACGACCGCGGCCACGCTCGACCTCTACCGGGAGCTGCGGGCCGAGGGGCACTTGAACGTCGGAATCGTCCTGCAGGCGATGCTGCGGCGGACGCTCGACGACGTGGGCGAGCTCGTCGAGCTCCAGCCGAACGTGCGCGTCTGCAAGGGCATCTACGTGGAGCCCGCCGACATCGCCTACCAGGGCGACGAAGCGGTCAGGTTCAACTTCGTGGAGACGATCGCGGCGCTCTGGGAGGGCGGTGCGAAGGTCGCCGTGGCTACGCACGACGGCGCGCTCGTTGCCAAGGCGCTCGAGCTGATCCGCGACCGGGGCCTCGGGCTCGAGCGCTACGAGTTCCAGCTCCTGCTGGGCGTCCGCGAGGAGCTGGCCGACGAGCTCGTGCGCGGCGGGCACACGGTCCGGATCTACGTTCCCTACGGCCGGAAGTGGTACGAGTACTCGCTCCGGCGCCTGCAGGAGAACCCGAAGCTCGCCGGCTACGTGGCGCGCGACGTCGTCCGCCACCTAAGAGAACCCCTCTCACGATGACGACCTGGCCGCAGGACCGCGCTGGACGGCGCGATGCGGCGTCCTCAGTCGCGCCCGGAGTCTCTGGCTACGAGCGCTCCCTGCGTCCTTGCCTCGCACTCGCCCAGCACGCCCCTGCGGCGAGGCATCATCGCAAGATGAGTTCTCGCCCGCGCTCGTGACGACGCTCTCCTGGCGCTTCGTCACGATCGCGGCGTTCTTCGTGACGTCGCTCGTCATCTCGAACATCATCGCCGTCAAGCTTGCGGAGGTCGGGGGGCGCGTCTTCGACGCCGGGAACATCCTCTTTCCCCTCGCATACCTCCTCGGCGACGTGCTCACGGAGGTCTACGGCTTCCGGGCGGCCCGCCGCGTCATCCTGCTCGGCTTCGCCTGCAACCTCCTCGCCGTCGCAGCGATCCAGCTGGCGCTGCGCCTGCCGGCGGCCGACTTCTGGACGGAGAACCAGGAGGCGTACGAGACGATCCTGGGGACGACCTGGCGGATCTTCGTCGCCTCGCTGGTAGCGTACCTCGTGGGCGAGCTGACGAACTCCTACGTCCTCTCCCGGATGAAGGTGGCGACGGGCGGGCGCTTCCTCTGGAGCCGGACGATCGGCTCGTCGCTCGTCGGGCAGGGGCTCGACTCGGCTATCTTCGTCTCGATCGCCTTCGCGGGCACCGGGACGCCGCTCCTGGACACGATCGTGACCACCTGGGCGATCAAGGTCGCCTGGGAGGCGCTCGCGACGCCGTTCACCTACCTGATCGCCAACGGCCTGAAGCGGGCGGAAGGGATCGACGTCTTCGACGGCCCCAGGCCTGCCGAGGCGCACGGATGACCGCCGCAGGCGCCGACCGCATCCGCTGGCTCGGCCACTCCACGGTCCTGCTCGAGCTCGGCGGCGCGCGCCTCCTCACCGATCCCGTTCTGCGCCCGTGGATCCTCCACCTCCGCCGGGCCGCGCCGCTCGCGGCCGAGTCGCTGCACGAGCTCGACGCCGTGCTCATCTCCCACGTCCACTACGACCACCTCGACCTGCCCTCCCTGAAGCGGCTCGACCGCGGCGTCACCCTGATCGTGCCGAAGGGCGTGGGGCCGCTCGTCCGCAGCCGCGGCTTCCGCTCGGTCGAGGAGGTCGAGGTGGGGGATGCCGTCCGGATCGGTGCGGCCGTCGTCCGCGCCGTCCACGCCGAGCACAGCTCGAGCCGCGTGCTGGGGACGAAGTCGAAGGCGCTCGGCTACGTCGTCGAGGGGCCGCGCCGCGTCTACTTCCCCGGGGACACCGACCTCTTCCCGGAGCTCGCGGGCCTGGCGCCGGGGCTCGACGCGGCGCTCGTTCCCATCTGGGGCTGGGGCCCCTCGCTCGGGCCGGGGCACCTCGATCCCCGTGGCGCCGCCGAGGCGCTGGCGCTTCTCCGTCCCCGCCTGGCGGTGCCGATCCACTGGGGGACGTACTACCCGGTGCAGTCGACCCGCTGGAAGCAGCCGGCGTTCCTGAGCGAACCGGTCGAGGAGTTCGAGCGCTGGGCGGCCGAGCTCGCCCCCGAGGTCGAGATCCGCGTGCTCCAGGTCGGGGAGGAGCTAACCCTCAGAGCTGATTTCTGAATGATCGTGGTGCCTCACGGTCGCCCTGCGCCGCGCTCTCGGTGCCCTCGGCGAGACGCCATCTCACCGTCCCGGCGGCAGAGACGCCCCGGCGGTCCCACGTCCAGGAGTACGTGGTAGGCCCCTGCGCGTAGCGGCGAAGAAAGGCCCCCACCTCGTCGGGGCCGCGGAGAAGCGCCTCCTCGGACGTGACCATCACGATGTCGGCGTCCCGCGCGAAGAGCTGCATGACGCCGGCGGCATCCCGCGTTGCGAACCCGGAGCAGAAGCGCTCGAGGATCTCGAGCAACGCGGCTTCCGTCTGCGCATCGGCGCTCACTGGGCCTAGGGATAGCGTCGGCGGAAGAGGACGTAGCCGGCGCCGCCGACCGGGATCGGGAGCCAGAAGGAGACGAGCCGGTACGCCAGCGTCGCGACCGCGGCGGCGGTCGCGCCGACGCCCGCCAGGATGAGCAGGCCGACGAGCCCCGCCTCCACGAAGCCGAGCCCGCCGGGGGTGAACGGGAGCATCCCCAAGAGTGCGCCGGCGACGAAGGCGAGGAGAACCAGCGAAGGGTTGGGCTCGGCGCCGACGGCGCGGAGGCAGGCGATGAGCGCGAGGTAGTCGAAGATCCACTTCCCGGCGGCCGCCAGGACCGCACCTTCCCAGCGCCGCCCGAAGGCCAATCGGAGCGTGTCTCGCTCCTCGAGGAGGCGATCGGCGAGCCCGGTCACCGGCTTCTTGCGCCGGAGCGTCGCGTTGAGGACGCGCTCCAGCCCGTTTCCGACGACCTCGAGCGGACGGTTCCAAACGAAGACCGCGACGCCGCCGGCCAGCATGAGCACGAAGACCGCCGCGCCCAGGTACGCCGCGTTCGCGAGTCCCGCGGCGACCGGAGTGCCGCCGACGATCGCCGGCAGGCTGAGGAGCGGCAGGGCGAGGACGGTGCCGAAGAGGAGCGCGGAGACGGCGGTGAGCGACGAGGCGATGCGCGCCCCGGGGATGCCCGCGCGCACCAGCATCCGGTATTGGAGCGCGCCCGCAGCCGCCATTCCCCCGGGAATGATGCGGCCGAAGGCGTTCCCCGCCAGCTGCGACGTCGCCACCGAAAACCAGCGCTTTGTCTGGAGGGCGATTCGCTGCAGCTCCCACGTCGCCACGAAGGAGAGCGCCTCGACTCCGAGCGCCACCGCCACCCACTGGGGCTTGAGCTCCGCGAGCGACCGCCACTGGTTGAAGACCTCGCCGAGGCTCGGCCAGAGGAGGTAGAGCGAGACGAATGCCACGAGCAGGAAGAGCACACGGCCGGCGATCTGCCCGAATCCCCAGCGGCGCCTCGGCTCGACTCCCTCGCTCACAGGCGAGAGCCTAGTGCTCCTCGGAAACTCCTAGGCGGCGGCTGTGGCCTTCTTGAGCTGCCGAAGCCTGAACGCCATCACGATCTCGGTGATGCCGCGCATGAGCGTGAGCGCCGCAACCCAGGCGACGAGCAGGATCGCGCTTCCGCGGAAGTAGCCGGCAGCCCAGAACGCGATCAGGACCTCGATCACGCCGACGATCAGCCCGACCCACCAGAGGTGCTCGGGATGCGAGACAAGAGCGAGGACGATGTCGAAGATGCCCTTGAACAGCAGCACCCAGGCGACGATTGCCGCCAGCGCCACGAACGTGCCCTGCGGCCGGAAGAACGCGACGATCCCCGCGGCTACGAAGAGCACGCCGAGCACTCCGTGGGCGATCTTCCAGCCCGTCGTCGACGCGCCCATGGCGAAGAACTCGCTGATGCCCGCTCCGATCGCGACGAACCCGAAGAGGATCGCGACGGCGTAGACGGAGTCGAGGTCGAGGCTGAGGATGATCAGCGTCACCCAGAGCCAGAGGATCCCGGTGACGAGGTAGAGCCACCAGAGCCCCGATGCGGACTCGGCGAGCTCCCTCTCCTCCATGCGCAGGTCTGCCATGACGGGCCTCCTTCGGGTGCCGGAACGAGGGAGTCTTTCTACGGGGAGGTCTCGATGCCTTCTCGACGGGCTGGGAACTCTTAGGATCGGCACATCGCACAGCAGGGAGCCACGCCAGGAGAACGCATCTCGGCGCTCGGCCAACGCGGCGCCGAGCTCGTCAACGCGGCCCGGGAGCGGGTTCCGGGAGGCGAGGCGAGCTTCCAGGCCTTCCAGCGCGAGCTCCGACACGGCGGCGGATTGCTGGCCGGCGGGCTCGCGTACCGCCTCTTCCTCTGGCTTCTGCCGATCGGGCTCGTCGGCGCGCAGGTGCTCGGGTTCTGGCTCGAATCGAACGAGGAGAGCGTCGAGGACGTCGCCAAGGAGTTCGGCATCGGCGCCGCCGCGGTCGCGAGCGCGGAGAGGGCGGTCGAGGCCAGTCAAACGAACCGGATACTGCTCCTGCTCGGGGGTCTCCTCCTGCTCGCCTGGTTCTCGCTCGGGTTCGTGCGCGCCCTCCAGCTCGCCTACGCGCTGGCCTGGGGCGTGCCGCGGCCGCGGGTGCGCAAGCCGCTCTACGCCGTGCTCATCTTCAACGGCCTCTTTCTCGCGATCGCGCTGGCGGGCGCGGGACTGGCCTGGCTGCGCGAGGAGCTCGGCCTCTTCGGCGTGCTCGGCGTCCTCCTCACGATCGCCTTCCAGGCAGGAGTGACGCTGCTCGTCATGTGGCTTCTCCCACGGCGCGCGGAGCGTTGGCAGGAGCTCGTCCCCGGCGCCGTTCTCGTCGCCATTGGGGCGCAGCTCATGAGCGTTGCCGTCGTCTTCTACTTCGCGCCCAAGATCGGGCGGTCGAGCGAGCTCTACGGCGCCCTGGGGACCGCCGCTGTGCTGCTCGTGTGGCTGTACGTCATCGCCCGGCTGATCACGGCCGGCGCCTTCCTGAACGCCACGCTCTGGGAGCGCCGCCACGGGTCGAGTCAGCCTGATGAGCCGGGTGCTTGAGGCTCTAACTCTGGGCGACGAGGAGGACGCCTTCGGGCGACTCCTCCTCGACCACATGGCGGAAGGCGCGGGCGACCCGGTGCTCGAGTTCGACGACGGTTCCACCGGGCCGGCGCTGGGGCCGGAGTGCTTCTTCGCCGAGCCCGAGCAGTGGCCGAGCGCCGAACGAGCGGTGTTCGGCCACGTGCGCGGCCGTGTGCTCGACATCGGCGCCGGAGCCGGCCGGCACAGTCTCGAAGCTCAGAGGCGTGGGTCGAAGGTCGTTTCGATCGACCTGTCCCCGGGGGCGGTCGAGGTCTGCCGGCGCCGTGGCGTCGAGGACGTCCGCCTGCTCCCGCTGGCGGCCGTGGATGACAGTCTGGGGGTCTTCGACACGGTGCTCATGATGTGCGGGAACTTCGGCCTCGTCGGGAACGCCGAGGCGGCCGCCGCGATTCTCCGCCGTCTGCACGCGATGACGACCCCGCAAGGAAGGATCGTCCTCGATTCCGTCGACCCCTACGTCGGCGCCGATGCCGATGAGATCGCCTATCAGGCGCGAAACCGCGCGCGGGGGCGCATGCCGGGTCAGGTGACGATCCGGATCCGATACGGGGAGCGGGTGACGCCCTGGTACGACCTGCTCAACGTCTCGGTCACCGAGCTTGCGCAGCTCGTCGGAGGAACGGGTTGGCGGGTCGCGCAGGTGGTCGAGGGCGAGCCGCCCGACTTCTACGCAGTCCTGGAGAAGGTCTGATCCGTTCTCGTCGAGTTCAGGCGACGACGGAATACCCGCCGTCGACGACGACGGTCTGGCCGCGGATCATCCCGGCGGCCGGCGCGGCGAGGAAGCATACGACCTCGGCGACGTCGGGCGGCTCGACGAGGCGCCCCGCAGGGGTCTTGGCTCGGAACCACTCGAGCATCTTCTCGCGGTTTGGGAAGTACTCCAGCGCGCCAGTCTCCACGAGGCCCGCGGAGACCGCGTTGACGTTGATGCCCTGCGGCGCCAGCTCGACGGCGAGGTACCGCACGAGCGCCTCGAGCGCGGCCTTCGAGGCGCCGACGAGGACGTAGTCTTCCAGCACGCGGGTGGAGCCGAGGCTGGAGATGGCGACGATCGCGCTCCCCGGCCGCATGCGTGGAGCCGCGTGGCGCGCGAGCGTCAGGAAGGCGCGGGCGTTCGCGTTCAGCGTCCAGTCCCAGTGCCGCTCCTCCAGCTCGAGGGCTGGGCGGATCACGCCGGTGGCGGCGTTGGAGACGAGGACGTCGATGGTCTCCATCTGCTCCAGGAAGGAGGCCGCCTTCTCCGGATCGCCCACATTCCCGCGGAGGAGCAGCGCTTCCGCGCCGCGCTCGCCGATCGCGCCGGCCGTCGCCTTCGCGGCCGAGTCGTTTCGCAGGTAGCTGATCGCGACGCGTGCCGCGCCGAGGTCGGCGAAGCGGAGCGCGATCTCCCTGCCGATGCCGCGCGAGCCGCCCGTCACGAGGACGGACTTGCCGGCGAACACGGCCATCAGAGCATCTGCGGCTCGTCGGCGGTCGCGTGGCTGGGAATCTCTTCCCAGCCGAGCCGGCTCGGCGGCTCGACCGGCCCTTCCTCGGCCTTCGAAGTGGCAAAGGCGAGGCGCTCGAGCAGCTCGATCTTCTCCTCGGCGTGGCGCCTGACCGGATGGTCGGCCGGAAGGTCGCGGACGAGGTCTCGTACACGCGCCCGAATCTGCATCGCGAAGTGGGGGGTCGCCGGCCCCAGGAGCTCGTCGACGTCGTCGATCGTCGGCTCGACGCGCAGCTCGGTCTCGGGCTCCGTCATCTACCGCGTAGCGTAACCGGCCGTGCGGCACCGCCTCCCCGCTGACGTCCTCCTCCTCGCCACGGTCCTCTGCTGGAGCTTCAACTTTACGGTCGTGAAGTACGCGCTCACCCACGGGTGGGAGCCGCTCGCCTACTCGTCGCTTCGCTTCGCCATCGGCGCCGCGATCTTCTCGGCCTTCACGTTCGCCCGAGAGCACACCCTGCGTGTCGACCGCGCAGACGTCCGCCTGATGATCGTCGCCGCCGTGCTCGGGATCTGGTTGAACCAGCTGACCTTCACGTACGCCGTCCGCCTGACGACGGCTGCCACCGTCGCGCTCATGTTCGGGACGCTCCCGATCTTCGTGGCGCTCGTGGCGCAGGCCTTCCGGCTGGAGCGTCTGCATGCGCGGCACTGGCTCGCCACCGTCGTCTCGTTCCTCGGCGTCGCGCTCGTCGCCGCCGGCGCCACCACCGGGCTGAGCGGCGACCTGGGCGGGATCCTGCTCGGGCTCGGGGCGGCGCTGACGTGGGCTGGGTACTCGGTCGCCATGGGCCCTCTCATGCAGCGCTACTCTCCCTACCGGATCAGCGCCTTCATGCTGCTTGCCGGCTCGATCCCGCTGCTCGCCTCCGCGGTGCGCCAGCTCGTCGAGCAGGACTGGCAAGAGCTGAGCGCGCTCGCCTGGGCCTGCTTTTTCTACAGCCTCTTCTTCTCGCTGGTCTTCACGAACATCTGGTGGTTCACCGCGATCGACCGGGTCGGAGCGGCCCGCGCCTCGCTCTACGCGAACCTCAACCCGTTTCTCGGCGCCGTCTTCGCGCTTGTCGTCCTCTCCGAGGAGATGAGCCTCGTCCAGGTGATCGGCGGGATCGTCATCGGCGGGGGCATCCTTCTGGCGCGACAGGCCCGCCCGCCCGCCCCGTCACCGGACTGAGTCCTGTCCTACAATCCGGACGTGAGCAGGGACGTGGAGCCGCGGCTCCGGGACATCAGCTAGGGCGAGTGCCCCGCCGAGCAATACACGCCTGCTTCTGCCCCGCGATCACGCGGCGCGAGAGCCCACCCTCGGCCTTGCCAAGGCGTCCAGCCCTGGCTGCGGACGAGTGCGGACTCTCGCTGGTGCTCGCGACGCAGAAGCGAGGCAGCATTACTTGAAGAGGCACTAGGGCGGCTACACTGCGTGGAGCACGAGCGAGGTACGGCTTGGCGCCGCAGCGCCTTCCAACCCGTTCGAGTACGTGGGAAGGGAGGTGTTGATATGGCGACAGGAACCGTGAAGTGGTTCAACGACGCGAAGGGCTACGGCTTCATCGCGCCGGATGAGGGGACGAAGGATCTCTTCGTCCACTTCTCCAACATCGCAGGTGAGGGCTTCAAGTCCCTCAGCGAGGGCTCGCGGGTCGAGTACGAGGCCCGCGAGGGCACGAAAGGCCCCGAGGCGACCAACGTGGTCACGATCGAGGGCTGAGCCCTGCGGTTCTGCACCTTTCGGGCGGGGGGCCGCGAGGCCCCCGGGCGAGTCGAGGGGGATCGGGTGATCGAGCTCGACTCCCCCTCGCTCGCAGCCTGGCTCGAGGCAGGGGGCGAGGACGTCTCGGAGCACGCGCTCGCCGACGTCCGCCTCCTCGCTCCGATCCCCCGGCCGCCGTCGGTCCGGGACTTCTACGCGTTCGAACGGCATGTCCAGAGCGCGCGGGCACAACGTGGACTCGAGATGGCGCCGGAGTGGTATCGGCTCCCGGTCTTCTACTTCTCCAACCCCGCTGCCGTCAGCGGCCCCGAGGACGAGGTCCCCTTCCCGCCGGAAAGCTCGGCCTGGGACTACGAGCTGGAGGCGGCCGCGGTCGTGGGCGCCGGAGGGCGTATCGCGGGGTTCACGGTCATGAACGACTGGTCGGCGCGCGATCTCCAGAAGATGGAGATGGCGGTCGGCCTCGGTCCCGCCAAGGGGAAAGACTTCGCCACCTCCCTGGGCCCGGTGCTCGTCACGCCCGACGAGCTCGGTGACCTCCGACTGGAGATGGTCGCGCGGGTCAACGGAGAGGAGCGCTCCCGCGGCAACCTCGGAGACATCCACTGGCCGTGGGAGGAGCTGGCGACGCATGCGGGGCGGAACACCAGGCTCCTGGCCGGGGACGTCCTCGGCTCGGGCACGGTCGGAACGGGCTGCATCCTCGAGCACGGCGACGGCCGCTGGCTCCAGCCGGGTGACGTGGTCGAGCTCGAGATCGAAGGCATCGGCATCCTGCGGAACGTGGTGGGAGGAGGGCGGGAGGCCAGCACGGAGGCGTGACAGGGTCTTGCGCGGCTGCGGGTGTCTAACCCCGAATACCCCTCCGCGTCTTTAGCCTTGACAACGTCCGGGAGCGCTGATTGGTGAGCGATGACCGTTCGCCGCGAGGATCTCGAGGTGTCCGAAGACTCGGGCCGCTCGTAGCGCCGATCAATCTCGCGCTCCGGCGCATCCGGGCGAGGCCGCTGGCCACCGTCGCTGTTGCGCTGGCGGTAGCGGGGGCCGCATCGCTGATTGGTTGGAGCAGCCTGGCGGCCGCGCTGGCGCAGGAGGAGAACGTTCGCCAGCGGGTGGGGGAGCTGCCGCCGGACGAGCGCGCGATTCAGGTCGTCTACTACCTGGTCCCATTCGAGTTTCGGCTCCCTTCGGCAGCGGACAAGGAGGAAGCGGTCTCGGTCCTGCTGAGCGAGCTGGGGCATGTTCGGGAGGATCCGCATCGGGTTCAGCTCTGGTCCCAGGTCGAGGAGGGCGTCCGGTTCGTCGTGGCTGGCGAGCCAAGCGAGGACGTCACAATCGCAGACGGGCGTTTGCCGGCCGGCTGTAGGAACGGCGTGTGCGAGGCGCTCGCGCTCGGAGCCGAGTTCACCATGGGCGAGCGGATCGACCTGACGGAGCGCGCGGGGGTGCGGATCGTGGGTACCGGGGCACTTCGACCGGCGGCGTACCCGACCGGGGAGGGCGCGCTGGCGAGCATCCCGGATCCGGGCGATCGCGCTCTCCTTGTTCCGGCGATCGAGGGGCCGCTCGTGCGCCTCCTGGAGGCGAGCGGGAGCTCGGTGGTGACGACGGCCCCGCTCGACCCGGGCTCGTTGCACGGCTCGGAGCTGCGTCCGCTCGTGGCCGAGCTCCGCCGGGC
>Ga0081538_10001548_pt1 | contig 23571 bp, 21 predicted proteins | sample TabmetS5T2R1_FD_71022 | JGI IMG/M metagenome (GOLD analysis project Ga0081538, IMG submission 71022) | Tabebuia heterophylla rhizosphere microbial communities from the University of Puerto Rico - S5T2R1 | ecosystem: Host-associated > Plants > Roots > Rhizosphere ... | reverse complement strand
GCCTCCCTCGCCTCCCCGGGCGAGGAGCCCCCGAGCATCGAGTGCAACGAGGATGCCGGCGAGGAATTCATCGACAACTGAGCGCCTGCTGGTCCGGCTCGTCCCGGCGGTCGGGGCGGTGGCCCTGTGCGCCGCCGCAGTCGCCGCCGCGCCGGGCGACACCGCCGAGATCACTGCCGATTCCGCGCGGCTCCCGGACCTCGACCAGGAGCTCCCCTGGGACCTCCAGGTGACCTCCACCGGAGCCGGAACGCGCCGGGAGTACCGGCTTGGCTTCGCCTCCGCGGTCGGCAACATCGGCGACGGTCCGCTGATCGTCTCCGGGCGGCGGCGGTGGGCCGGGATCCCGGCGATGACCGCCGACCAGCTCGTCGAGAACGCGGACGCACCGATGACGGTCGTGGAGGGGGTGGGCCGGCTGCGCTACGTCCAGTCCCGCGATCACGAGCACTGGCACCTCCTGGACTTCGAGCGCTACGAGCTGCGCCGAGCCGGAGGAGGCACCCAGCGGGTGACGGACCGTAAGACGGGCTTCTGCCTCGGCGATCGCTACCGCACCCGGGGCCGCGCCCTCGCGGCGCGGCCGCCGGCGCCCCGCTACACCAGTCGCTGCGGGCTCGGCGCGACCGGCCGGATGCAGCTCGTCGAGGGCATCTCCGTGGGTTACGGCGACGACTATCCCGCGAATCTCGAAGGGCAGTCCCTTCCGCTTACCGGCCTGGCGGCCGGCAGGTACGTGCTCATCCACAGCGCGAACGTCCGACGGCGGCTGCGCGAGACCGACTACGGCAACAACGCCGCCTCGCTGCTGCTCCGTCTGCGGTGGCGAGCCGGCACGCCGGGCCTCCGTGTGCTCCGCCGCTGCCCGGACACAGACCGCTGCGACCAGAGAGGGAGATCATGAGGTTCCAAGCATTCGTGGCAGTTGCCGCCCTCGCCTTGCTGATGCTGGCGTCGGCCGGACCAGCGGAGGCGAAGCGGATGCTCGGCACCAAGGCGTCCGACAGGCTCGTGGGCACCGCGAAGGCCGACGTGATCAGGGGCCGTGCCGGCGACGACCGGATCAGGGGTCGTCGCGGCAGGGATCGGCTGTTCGGAGGGCGTGGCGCCGATCGCTTGAACGCCGTGGACGGTCGCCGGGACCGCGCGGTCAAGGGCGGACCGGGCATGGACGTCTGCAGGATCGACGCGGTCGATCAGGCCAGGACGAAGGGCTGCGAGACCGTGAGGATCGGGAAGGCGGGGGGGCAAGGCGGTCCCGGCGGTCCAGGCGGCCCCCTGACCTGCGCCAGCCCCCCGGAGGAGGCGGGGCTCTCAGCCGGCGGCCCGGCGCGGGCCGCGCAGGAAGAGGGTCCGCCGACTTTCAGCGATCCGTTCTACGGGATCACGATCACCCTCAAGGCTTCGGTGGATGGGGTGAACGGGGACGAGCTCCCGGTCTCGATCGAGGAGGTGTGCGACGTCCCCACGCAGCTGGCGGGCGAGGCCGCCCAGCTCATCGGCGGCGCAGGGGTCGCGCTCGTCGGCCCCGACACGCAGGTGTTCGATGCCACGGGGCAGCAGCTGACCGGCGACGCGGCTACGACCGCGTTGGCCGGTGCCGACACCGTCTCGCTCAAGGCACAGCTCCTGCGCCCCGGCCAGTGGCGTCAGGACGAAGACGGCCAGCCGGTGCCGACCTTCCGGACGAGCCGAGCCGACATCACGGACTGATCGAGCGCGCCAGCAGCTCCATCGGGTGCAGCACGGGCAGGGCTCGACCCAGCCGCTCCGTGTGCGCCGTGATCTGCAGAGCGCAGCCGGGGTTGGCGGCGGCCACGGCCTCGGCGCCGGTGTCGAGCAGGTTGCGGGCCTTGCGCTCGCCGAGCGCGGCGGCGGGCTCCGGCTTGACGAGGTTGTAGATCCCGGCGGAGCCGCAGCAGAGCTCCCATTCGCGCGGCTCGAGCAGCTCGAGCCGTGGGATGCCGTCGAGCAGCTCGCGCGGCTGGGTGCGCACCGCCTGGGCGTGAGCCAGGTGGCAGGCGTCGTGGTAGGCGACCTTGATCGGCACGGGTTGCCGCATTGCGCGCGGGCCGGCGTCGGCGAGGAACTCCGTGGCGTCGCGCACCTTGGCGGCGAAGCGCTCGGCCCGCTCGGCCCAGTCCGGCTCGTCGCGCAGCACGTGGCCGTAGTCCTTCATCGCCGAGCCGCAGCCGGCGGCGTTCACGATCACGGTCTCGTGGCCCTCGAGCGCCTCGATCGTCGCCTTCGCGAGCTCGCGCGCCTGAGGGTCGGCGCCTGCGTGCAGCGGCAGGGCGCCGCAGCAGCGCGGCAGGCGTGGGACGTGCACGTCGAAGCCCTCGGCCGCCAGCACGCGGGCGGTGGCCTCGTTGACATGCCCGAAGAAGACGCGCTGCACGCAGCCCTGGAGCAGCGCCACCTCCCCGCGCCGCTCGCCCTTCGCCGCGAAGCGCCTCGGCAGCCGGGTCAGCGAGCGTCGCGCCGAGGCCCGGGGCGTCATGCCCACCACCGCGGCGAGCCTCGGGGCGAGTCGCCGGACGCGCGGCCGGCGCGCCAGTCGCGGCAGGCCGAGCCGGTGCGCCAGCGCCGCGCCCGGCGCCAGCGCCCGCATCCGCCCGGGCCGGGTGAAGAGCTCGAACACGAGCCGGCGGTGAGCGCTCTCGGCGGGCGGCCGCTCGAAGTTCCGCTCCACCTGGGCGCGGGCGTCCTCGAGCAGCTTGTCGTACTGCACGCCGGACGGGCAGGCGGTCACGCAGGCCATGCAGCCGAGGCAGTTGTCGAGGTGCTCCACGAGCGGCGCGGAGATCTCGTCGTGCCCCTGCTTCATCAGCACGATCCGGCCGCGCGGCGAGTCCATCTCCTCGCCCCACAGCACGTAGGTCGGGCAGGTGGGGAGGCAGAAGCCGCAGTGGACGCAGTCGTCGATCAGGTCGAGCTGCGGGGCGCGGGTGTCGTCCCACGAAGGCATCAGACGAGCTTCCCGTCCGGGTCGAAGCGTTCCTTCACGCGCCCGGCGAGCAGGCGGGCGCCGGCGTCGGGTGGCTCGTGCGGCCCCGGCTCGACGCCCGCGGGGTGGTCCAGCACCACCGCCGCGAAGCGCTCCCGGAGCGCTTGCACGAGGGCGCCGTGGTCGCCCTCGTCGAGGCGCAGCCAGTGGAGGCCGAGTCCCGCCCTGCCGACGAGGGTCGCTCCGTGGTCGCGCGCCAGCCGCAGCAGCTCCGGCAGGTCGGTCTGGAGGGCGGACACCTTCACCACCAGCCCGGCGGGCGAGCGCTGCCCGTCGCGCTGTGCCTCCCACAGCGCGTCGTCGTCCTCGACGACCTCCGCGCCGTCCAGCAGCCTGGCTGCCGCCTCGGCCTGGGCCACGGCGGTTGCGCCGCCGAAGCGGGCCAGGACCGCCCCGGCGCCTTCCTCCCAGCGCACGTCCAGGCTCATCTGCTCGAGCCGGGCGTGCGACACCGCCAGCGCGGCGCGCCCGAGCGCGTCGGGGTCATCGGAGCGTCCCACCGCCGTCGCGGTCGATGGAGGCAGCGGGTGCAGGCGCACCGAGATCTCGAGGATCGCGCCGAGCCGGCCGAACGAGCCGACGAACAGCTTCGCCAGGTCGTAGCCGGCCACGTTCTTGATCACCTTGCCGCCGCTCTTCGCGACCGTCCCGTCCGCGAGCGCCACACGCATCCCCACCACCAGGTCGCGGGCGCCGCCGTAGCGCGCTCGCAGCGGCCCGGAGTCGTTCGTGGCCACCACGCCGCCGATCGTGCCCCCCAGGTCGGGCGGGTCGAGCGCGAACATCTGGCCGGCCGACGCGAACTCCTGTTGGGCGCGGGCCAGGGGCACCCCGGCCTGCAGCACCGCGGTGAGGTCGCCCACGTTGTGCTCGACGATCTCGTCGAGGCCCTCGGTGGACAGCTCCGCATCGGCCGTGCCGCCGGCCCAGGCGAGCCTCGTCCCAGCGCCGCGCACGCGCACCGGCGCGCCACTCTCGGCGAGGGCGGCCGCGATCTCCATCAGAACCGCTCCGCCACGCCGGCCTGCTCCAGTGGATGGCGGCGGTACGGTCCCGGCACCTCGCCGCACAGGCGCGGCGTGGGCATCACCTTGCCGGGGTTGGAGCGCTGCTCGGGGTCGAACGCGCAGCGGAGCCGCTGGAAGGCGCCGAGGTCGTCGTCGCTGAACATCTCCGGCATGTAGCGCTTCTTGTCGACGCCCACGCCGTGCTCGCCGGTGATCGAGCCGCCGGCCTCCACGCAGGCCTTGACGATCATCCCCGCGCACTCCTCGGCCCGCTCGGCCTCGCCGGGCTTGCCGCCGTCGTAGCAGACCAGTGGGTGGAGGTTCCCGTCGCCTGCGTGGAAGACGTTCGCCACCTGCAGGTCGTACTCGCGGCCGAGCTCCTCGATCCGCCCCAGCACCTCGGCGAGCCGGGTGCGCGGGATCACGCTGTCCTGCACGTAGTAGTTGGGCGCGATCCGGCCCATCGCGGCGAAGGCCGCCTTGCGCGCATTCCAGATCAGCTCGCGCTCGGCCTCGTCCTCGGCCACGCGGATGGAGTCGGCGCCGTGGTCCTCGCACATGGCCACGACCTGCTCGAAGCGCGCCTCGCACTCGGCCTCGGCGCCGTCCAGCTCCACGACCAGCGCGGCGCCCGCGTCGGTCGGGTAGCCGGCGCCGGTGTAGCCCTCCGCGGCCCGGATCGAGAGGTTGTCCATCATCTCGATCGCGCCCGGCACGATCCCGCCGGACACGATCTCGGAGACCACCTCGCCCGCCTGTACGGGCGAGCCGAAGAAGGCCACGAGCGTGCGCACGGTCTCCGGCTTGGGCACGATCCGCAGCCAGATGCGGGTGGCCACCCCGAGCGTGCCCTCGGAGCCCACGAAGGCGCCGAGCAGGTCGGGGCCGGGCGCGTCGAGCTCCTTGCCGCCCAGCTGTACCAGCTCGCCGTCCGGCAGCACCAGCTCGAGCCCGGTCACGTAGTTGGTGGTGAAGCCGTACTTGAAGCAGTGCGCGCCGCCCGAGTTCTCGGCGACGTTGCCGCCGATCGTGCAGACGATCTGGGAGGAGGGATCGGGCGGGTAGAAGTGGTCCGGCGCGACCGCCTGAGACACGGCGATGTTCGTCACGCCCGGCTCGACGACCACCCGCTGGTTGTCGAGGTCGACCTCGAGGATGCGCCGCATGCGCGACAGCGAGATCAGCACGCCGTCCTCCACCGGCAGCGCGCCGCCCGAGAGGCCCGAGCCCGCCCCGCGCGCCACGAACGGGACGCCGGCTCGGTGGCAGGCGCGCACCACCGCCTGAACCTCCTCGGTCGTGTCCGGCAGCACCACGGCGCCGGGCGTGACCGCGTACTGCAGCAGCCCGTCCGACTCGTAGGTCCGCAGCTGGTGCTCGTGCGTGACGACGTGCTCGGCGCCGACCGCGGCGCGCAACTCATCGAGGAGCGGCGCCAGGGCGGCGCCGACAGTCACTTCACGACCATCCAATCCAGCACCGCCGTCGATTGCAGGTAGACGAGAACGCACATTGCGAGGATGAGCACGAGGCTCCAGCCGAGCACCTTACGGAACAGGTCTCCCTCGTTCCCCGCGAGGCCCACCGCGGCCGCGCCGATGGCGAGGTTCTGCGGCGAGATCATCTTGCCGAGCACGCCGCCCGAGCTGTTGGCCGCGGCGATCAGCGTGGTCGACATGCCGTTCTCCTGCGCGGCGGTCACCTGTAGCGCGCCGAAGAGGGCGTTCGACGAAGTGTCCGAGCCGGTCACCGCCACCCCGAGCCAGCCGATCAGCGACGACAGGAAGGCGAAGAAGCCGCCTGCCCCCGCGGCCCAGAGGCCGAGGGTGATGGTCTGGCCCGACTGGTTCATGACGTAGGCCAGCGCCAGCACGGCGGCGACGGTCACGATCGCCCACTTGAGCTGGTTCAGCGTCTCGCCGAACGTGCGCAGCGCCCGCGCCGGCGAGAGGCCGAGCACGAACATCGTGATCAGGCCGGACAGCAGCATCAGCGTCCCGGCCGCCGGCAGCCAGTTGAGCTTGTACGTCAGCGAGTCGAGCGGGGCCCCGTCCGGGCTCCGCACGTCGAGGCCCGGCCACTCGAACTCGACGGTCCACGGCGAGGTCTCCATCCACGTCTTGATCGCGCTGATCTGGGCGATCGAGAAGATCGCGATGATGATCAGGTACGGCGCGTAGGCGCGCAGCACGTCGAGCGGCGGGTCCTTCTTGCTGTCGTCGCGGCGCTCGACCTCGCGCTCCATGACCGGGTCGTGCACCGAACCGCCGGCCACGGCCGGGCGGGAGAAGCGCCCGGTGGCGGCCTCGCCGATCACCGGCTCCGAGGGCTGCCAGAAGCGCAGGAAGGCGACGATGGCGGCCGTGGAGACGAGCGCGGCGACGATGTCGGTGAGCTCGACCGAGATGTAGTTCGAGCAGACGAACTGGCCGATGGCGAAGGCGACGCCTCCGACCACGGCGACCGGCCAGGCCTGGCGGATGCCGCGGCGGCCGTCGACCATGCCGATCAGGATCAGCGGCACCACAAGCGCGAGGAACGGCGTCTGGCGGCCGACCATCGCGCCGAGGTCGTCCTGCGGCAGTCCGGTGACCTCGCTCAGCGTCGTGATCGGGATGGCGATGGCCCCGAAGGCCACCGGAGCGGTGTTGGCGACAAGCGCGATCGCCGCCGCCTTGATCGGCTTGAAGCCGAGCGCCATCAGCATCACCGCGCTGATCGCGACCGGCGTGCCGAAGCCGGCGAGCGCCTCCATCAGGGCGCCGAAGCAGAAGGCGACGATCACGGCCTGGATGCGCTGGTCGTTCGAGATCGCGCCGAACGAGCGGCGCAGGACCGCGAAGTGGCCGGTGGCGACGGTCATGTTGTAGACCCAGATCGCCGTGACCACGATCCACATGATTGGGAAGATCCCGAAGGCGGCGCCCTCGCTTGCGGACAGCGCGGTCTGGCCCAGCGGCATGCCGTACACGATCAGTGCGACGAGCATCGACACGCCGAGGGCGATCAGCGCCGCCCATTGAGCCTTCATCTTGAGTCCGCCCAAGAGCACGAAAAGGCAGATGAGTGGAAGCGCCGCGAAGATCGCGGTGAGGCCGAGCGAGTCCGAGATCGGGTTGAAGTCCTGCGTGTACATGCCCCCGACTTGCCCGATGCCAAGACCGGGAAACGGGAAGCCATAGGGCATGCGCGTCTCCCTGTTCGTCACCTGCTTCAACGACACGCTCTTCCCGCAGACGGGGCGGGCCGTCGTGCGCCTGCTGGAGCGGCTCGGATGCGGGGTCGACTTCCCGCTCGAGCAGACCTGCTGCGGGCAGATGCATATGAACTCGGGCTACGCGCGGGAGGGCTTGGCGCTGGCCCGCCGCCTCTCGCGCGTCTTCGAGGGTGCCGAGCACGTCGTCACGCCTTCCGCGTCGTGCGCGGGGATGCTTCGCCAGCACGTGGACATGCCGGTCTACGAGCTCAGCGAGTTTCTCGTCGATGTCCTCGATGCCGAAGACGTCGGCGCCTACTTCCCTCACCGCGTGACGTTCCACCCGACGTGCCATTCGCTCCGCGAGCTGGGCGTCGGCGACAGGCCGATGCGCCTACTACGGGCAGTGAAGGGGATCGAGCTCGTCGAGCTGGCGTCCGCCTCGGAGTGCTGCGGTTTCGGCGGGACGTTCGCGGTGAAGAACGCGGAGGTCTCGTCCGCAATGCTGGCCGACAAGGTGCGTTCCGTCCTCGATACCCAGGCCGAGATCGTGTGCGCCGCAGACAACTCGTGCCTGATGCACATCGGTGGGGCCCTGTCGCGGCAGCGCACCGGGGTGCGCACCATGCACCTTGCGGAGATCCTGGCGTCGTGAGCTTCCCGAAGGCCGCCTCCGTGACGCTGCGCGACTCGCAGCTGAGGCGCAATCTCGCGAAGGCGACGACCACCATTCGCGGGAAGCGCGAGGCGGTGGTCTCGGAGCTCCCGGACTGGCAGGAGCTGCGCGCCGCTGGCCGCGCCATCAAGGATTTCTCCTTGGTTGCCCTCGACAGGCACCTCTCGTCGCTCGAGGCCGCCGTCGTCGCTGCCGGCGGCCGTGTTCACTGGGCCAACGACGGCAATGAAGGGTGCTCGATCGTCACGGACATCGTTCGGTCGCACGGGGTTGACGAGGTGGTGAAGGTCAAGTCCATTGCGACTGACGAGATCAAGCTGAACGAGGCGTTGGCGGCCTCCGGCATCCGCGCGGTGGAGACCGACCTGGCCGAGCTGATCATCCAGCTCGGCGACGACGTGCAGTCCCACATCCTCGTTCCGGCCATCCACAAGAACCGGGCGGAGATCCGGGAGCTGTTCGCGCGCGAGCTGGACCTGCCGGACCTGACCGACGAGCCGGGTGCGCTCACGGAGGCGGCTCGGCTGCATCTGCGACGCAAGTTCCTGGACGCCCGCGTGGGCATCTCGGGCGCCAACTTCGCGGTGGCCGAGACCGGCACGGTCTGCGTGGTCGAGTCGGAGGGCAACGGCCGGATGTGCACGACGCTGCCCGAGGTGCTCGTAACCGTGATGGGGATCGAGAAGCTGGTCCCGGCGTGGCGCGACATGGAGGTGTTCCTGCAGCTGCTGCCGCGCTCCTCTACCGGCGAGCGGATGAACCCGTACACGTCGTTCTGGACCGGAGTGCGGCCGGGCGACGGGCCGCGCGAGTTCCACCTGGTGCTGCTGGACAACGGCCGCACCGGCGTGCTCGCCGACCAGGTCGGACGCCAGGCGCTGCGGTGCATCCGCTGCTCCGCATGCCTCAACGTGTGCCCGGTCTACTCCCGCACCGGCGGGCACGCCTACGAATCGGTCTATCCGGGCCCGATCGGGGCGATCCTCACGCCGCAGCTGACCGGCCTGCGGTCGCACCGCTCATTGCCCTACGCCTCGAGCCTGTGCGGCGCCTGCTACGAGGTTTGCCCGGTCGAGATCGACATCCCGCGGGTGCTGGTGCACCTGCGCGGTCTGGTCGTCGATTCGGAGCCGGCTTGGAAGCCCGAAAAAGCAGCGATGAAGGCGATGTACCGTGCCTTCTCCTCCGCTCGCTCGTTCGAGCGGGCGCAGCGGGCGGCGCGGCTCGGGTCCCGGCCGCTCTCCCGGCACGGCCGCGTAGGGCGCCTGCCGTGGCCGCTGTCCGGCTGGACCGCCACGCGCGACCTGCCGGCGCCGCCGAAGGAGACCTTCAGGGACTGGTGGCGCCGCGAGCGCGGCACCCCCGAAGCCCCGCCCAAACGGCCCCCCGAGCCACGCGATCTGCATTTGCCGCGCATAGCGCGGTCAACGCAGATAGCGTCGAGGCCGAGGGATGGTGGCGACGCCCGCGAAGCGATCTTGGCCCGGATCCAAACGGCACTGAAAGACCGCCCGAACCCGCCCGACATCCCGCGCACATACCGAAGGAGCACCACCGACGACCGTGCCACCGTAATTGCCCGCTTTTCCGAGCGCGTGGGCGAATACAAAGCGTCCGTACGGAGCGCCAGCCCAGCGGAACTGAACCAAGTGCTACGCGAGCTGTGCCACGAGGCCGGCGCCGAGCGCCTGGCGATCCCGGAGGACCTGCCAACCGAGTGGCGGCCGGAGCGGCTTGAGCTGATCGAAGACGCTGGCCTCAAGGCCGAGGAACTCGACACCCTCGACGGCGCCCTCACCGCCTCAGCCGTGGCCATCGCCGAGACCGGCACCATCGTCCTCACGGGCGGCGGCGAAGGCCAAGGCCGCCGTGCACTCAGCCTCGTTCCGGACTACCACCTCTGCATCGTCGACGCGGACGCGATCGTCGCCACCGTCCCGGAGGCGATTGAGAGACTGGAGCCCGCCATGAAGCAAGGCCGCCCGATCACCTTCATAGCCGGCCCCTCGGCGACGTCGGACATCGAACTCAACAGGGTGGAGGGCGTGCACGGCCCGAGAACGCTGCATGTCGTGGTCGTCGGCTAACGCATGCGCACCGTCTACCTCGGAACCTCCGAGTTCGCCGTCGAAGTGCTCGAGCGCGTCGCGGCAACCCCGCACCGGCCGCTGCTCGTGGTCACCCGGCCGGATCGCCCGCGCGGGCGCGGCCGTCGCGTGCAGCCGCCCCCCGTCGCCGAGCGTGCCGCGCTGCTCGGCATCGAGACGATCCAGCCGCCCGACGTGAACGCCGAGGACGCCCGCGCCGCCATCGCCGCAGCGGAGCCGGAGGCGGTCCTGATCTGCGCCTTCGGAGCCCTCCTCAAGGAGCCGCTCCTCTCGGAGCACGAGATGCTGAACGTGCATCCCTCGCTGCTCCCGCGCTGGCGCGGCGCCGCGCCGATCGAGCGCGCCATCGAGGCCGGCGACGAGGAGACCGGGGTCTCGATCATGCGCCCCACCGCGGAGTTCGACGCGGGCCCCGTCTGCCTGCAGCGCTCCGATGCGATCAGGCCGGACGACGACTACGGCAGCCTCGCGCCGCGCCTGGCCGCGCTCGGCGGCGAGCTGCTGATCGAGACGCTCGACACCCAGCCGCCGTTCCGCGAACAGCCGGAGCAGGGCGTGACCTACGCGGAGAAGATCGAGCGGGAGGACCGGCGCCTCGACCCCTCACGGCGCGCCGACGAGCTCGAGCGGCGTGTTCGCGCGCTCACCCCGCACCTCGGCGCGTACGTGGAGCTGGAGGACGGCGAGCGGCTCGGCGTCCGCCGCGCGACCCTCGTCCAGGGGATCGACGAGATCGAGCCCGGCGCGCTCGCCGTGCGCGACTCGCGGCTGCTCTACGGCGCCGCCCAGGGGGCGCTCGAGCTGCTCGAGGTCCACCCCGCCGGGAAGAGGCCAATGGCGGCCGCCGACTGGATCAGGGGCCACAAGCGGCTACCGTGAGGGCCGTGGCAAGCGAGGAGATCGGCGGCGGTCCGCTCTGCCCGTCCTGTGGCGAGCCATGGCTGCGTGGCACGAACCTGGCCGGGCGCTACCGCTGCGTCAACTGCCTGCACCGCTACGAGCTGCGCTCCGAGTGCCCGAACTGCGGGGCGCACTCGACCATCGCGCGCATGTCGGACACGGCCAACGTGACCTGCCGCAACTGCGGCGGATCGATGCTGCAGGCGATCTAGGCGCTCAGCGCGGGCTCGGCCGCGGCCGGGCCGCAAGCACTCGGCTCGGCCGAGTGCGCGCGGATGCTATCCGGGTGCGACGTCCACGGGGATCCCGTTCAGCACCGCGTTGCCCGACGGCACGTCGATCTGCGTCTCGTCCGTCAGCACGTTGCTGTTCACGCCCGCGTGCTCGCTCGCCACGCGCATCCGGACGCCGGGGGAGTCGTGGCCCCAGCCGTGCGGGATCGACACCACGCCCGGCATGATCCCGTCGGTCAGCTCCACCGGCGCCTCGATCCGCCCGGCCGCCGAGCTCACCAGCGCGCGGCCGCCGTCCTCGAGCCCGAGCCGGCCGGCGTCGTCGGGATGGATGTGCAGCGTGCAGCGCTCCTTCCCCTTCACCAGGGCGGGCAGGTTGTGCATCCACGAGTTGTTCGAGCGCAGCTGGCGGCGGCCGATCAGAACCATGCCGCCATTCCGTTGGCGCTCGAGCGCCGCACGAAGGCGCTCGACGTCGGCCACGATCTCCGGGGGCGCCAGCTCGATCTTGCCCGACGGGGTCCGCAGCACCTCGGGGATGCGCGGCTCGTGGGGGCCGAGGTCCACGCCGTGCGGGTTCTGCTCGAGCGTCTCCAGCGTGAGGCCGCCCGGGTTGGCGCCGAAGGCGTCGCCCCAGGGCCCGACGCGGATCAGGAAGTCGAGCGCGCGGAGCGGTCCGCGGCGCGGCGCGAGCTGCTCGATCAGCTCGGCCGGCTCGCGGCCGGCCACCCGCGACCCGGGCAGAGCCAGCTCGCGCTGCACGAGCGTGCCGATCACGAGATCGTCGAAGGCGTCCAGGTCGGCGTCCGTGCCCTGGCCGGCCGCGATGCCCGCGAGGCGCAGGAACAGCTGCCACTCGGCCGGGCCGCCGTACTCGAATACCGGCGGCGAGAAGTTGACCACGTTGCGCACGGACAGCTGGTAGAAGGCGATGTCGAAGTGCTCCTTCTCGAGCGGCTCGGGCCCGGGCAGGATCACGTCGGCGTGGCTCGTGGTCTCGTTCACGTAGATGTCGACCGCGAGCCGGAAGTCGAGCTGCTCGATGGCGGCCTCTAGCCGCCCAGCGTTGGGCGTCGACACAACGGGGTTGCCGCCGATCGTCACGAGCGCGCGGACCTGGCCCTCGCCGGGCGTCTCCATCTCCTCGGCGAGAGTGGAGACGGGCAGCTCGCCGTAGGTCTCCGGCAGGCCGCGGACGCGGCTGTACCAGCGCCCGGTCCGGATTCCCTTGCCCTGGCCGCCGCGACCGGCCGAGTTGCGCTGGCCGACCGCGGCCTTCGCGAACATCGCGCCGCCCTCGCGGTCGAGGTTGCCGGTGAGCACGTTCAGCACGTCCACGAGCCACGAGGCGACGGTGCCGAACTCCTGGGTGCAGGTGCCGATCCGCCCGTACACCGCCGCGCGCGGCGCCGCGGCGAGCTCGCGGGCCATGCGGCGGATCTCCTCCGCCGGGATGCCGCAGGCCTCCGCGGCCCGCTCGGGCGGGAAGTCGCGTACGAGCTCGAGCAGCTCGTCGAGCCCGTTCAGGTGCTCGGTCAGGCGCCCGGGATCGACCAGGTCCTCCTCGACCAGCGTGCACGCCATGGCCGCGAGCAGGAACGCGTCGGTGCCCGGCCGGATGAAGTGGTGCGCGTCGGCCTCCTCGGCGGTGCGCGTGCGGCGCGGGTCGACCACCACGACCTTGCCGCCGCGCTCGCGGATTGCGCGGATCCGGCCGCGCATGTTGGGCGCCGTGAGCAGGCTGCCGTTCGAGACGAGCGGGTTCGCGCCGAGGATCAGGAGGTGGTCGGTGCGGTCCACGTCGGCAAGCGGGACCGACAGCATCGTGCCGAACATGAGCCCGGCCGAGACCTGCTTGGGCATCTGGTCGACCGTGGACGCGGAGTAGAGGTTCTTCGAGCCGAGCGCTCGGACGAAGGCCGGCCCGTAGAGCAGGAAGGACAGGTTGTGGGCCATCGGGTTCCCGATGTAGACGGCCACGGAGTCGCGGCCATGCTCGGTGAGGAGCGGCGTCAGGCGGCGGTCGATCTCCTCGAACGCCTCGTCCCAGGTGGCCTCGACGAGTCGGCCGTCGCGCCGGACGAGCGGGGTGGTCAGCCGGTCGGGGTCCTCGTGCAGCTGCTTGAGGCCGTGCGCCTTCGGGCAGATGAAGCCGCGGCTGAAGACGTCCTCCTTGTCGCCCTTTACCGAGACCACCTCCCTTCCCTCCGTCTCCACCTCGAGGCCGCAGGTGGCCTCGCAGAAGGGGCAGGTCCGGTAATGGGTCGGCATGTGGGGAGGGTACCTCCGCGGGCATCCCGCCCGCGGTCCTATGCGGACGGCGCCGTCCCGGCGCCGATCAGGAGCGCAGCTCGACCCAGAGGGCGCGCGAGGCGCACAGGAGGCGGCCCTCGGAGTCGTACAGCGCGCACGCGGAGTAGCGCTTGCGGCCCTCGATCGCCAGCGGCCACGATACGAGCGAGTGCCGCTCGCCGACCCTCACGGGGGCGGCCAGACGCGCGGTGAGCCGGGCGAGCACCACGGGAGGGCCGTCGCCGAAGTTCGCCACCGGCGCGCTGGTCGGGCAGTCGAGCGCGGCCCAGACGCACTCGGGCCGCACGTACCCGTTGCCGTTCGTGATCGACTCGTCGGGGGTCCACGGTGCCGCGAACATCCCGTCGCGCAGCTCGCCCGGGAAGATCCTCATCCCCTCGTGCGGGCGGCGGTCGGGGCCGCACACCACGCACGTGCGGAAGGGATGGCGGGCGGTCCAGTGCTCGTGGCCGGCCTCCGATGCCGCGGCGGCCTCGTCGGGCGATACCGCGTCCGGCACGTCGAGCCCGAGCGTCTCGGGCTCGCCCTCGGCCACCAGCGCGCCGTCCAGGTCACGTAGCTCCACCCGGTCGCCGTCTCGCACCACCTCGAGCGGGCGCTCGAGCGGGGGCGGGAGGCGCAGCGAGACGGCGACCTCCTCCGCGCCGACCAGCCGGGCCACCAGCCCGGACGTGTAGCCGCCGTTCGCCGAGGAGGGCGGTCCGTTGTAGCGGGCGGGGATGGTGACTGGCTCGGGCACCTTGCCCGAAGGATCTCAGGCCCTCCGGTACATGGTGTGAAGGAGCGCACAGAGCGCGGCGGCGGCGCCGAGGAAGGCCAGCTCGACCTGGAGCACGCGGTCGTCGAAGTCGGCGAGCAGCAGGAACAGCGCGAACGCCGAGGCACATGCGAGCCACGCACCCGCCGCCTGCGGCGCGCGGCCGTGCGCGAGCAGCGCCTGGTTGAGCGTCGCCGCGGCGAGGTACAGGCCCATGCCGATCGAGACGAGCACGAGGCCGCCGCGCTCGTAGTCGAAGTCGCCGCCGAAGAGGAGGTCCATGAGCAGCGGGCCGACCGCAAGCATCACGAGCGCGACCGCGCCCGCGAAGGCGGCGATCGCCATCAGCGTGAGGTTGACGCTGCGCCGGAAGGGGTCGCTCTCGCCGCTCGCTCGCATGCGGGTGAGGTGGGGGAGGATCGAGGTCTGCACCGCCTGGAAGAGCTGGAGCGGCGCGCGGGCGATGAGGAGCACGTTGAAGGTGAAGCCGGCGAGCGCGGCGCCGCGCGCGCCCTCCGACGCCTCCACGAGCAGGGGCCCCGCGTTGAGGAAGGTCTGCTCGCTGAGCATGATGAGCAGGACCGCGACCGCGAAGCCGCTGCCGTGCGCGAGCGTGAACTCGGGCTCGGCGGCCGAAGGCTCGTCGCGGGCCGCGGCGTCGAGCGCCGCCGTGTCGGGCCCGGCCGCGGGCGCCGCCGCCCGCAGCCGCCGCCCGAGCGCCCAGGGCACCACCGCGAGCGACACGATCGGCGCGGCGGCCATGCCGAGCGCCACGGCCGTCTGGCCCTCGGAGATCCCCACGGCCACCGCGAGCGCGAACAGACAGCGCGAGCTCGCCTCCATCAGTACCAGCCCGCCGTAGAGGCCGAAGCGGTGGTGGCCGGCCAGGAAGCCGCGCGCGAAGTAGCTCGCCGCGTAGGCGAGCACGGTCACGATCAGGATCCAGTAGAGCTCCTCGGAGCCGCCGAACAGGTCGTCCTCGATCGGCGCCCGGAGAAGCAGCGCCGCCACAGCGAACAGCACGCCGAGCGACAGCTGGATCGTCGCGGCCACGCGCAGGTGCTCGCGGCCGGTCACGCCGCGGGCATCGCGGTCGGCGATCGTCCGCGACAGCAGCTGCTCGACGGGTCGGTAGAGCACGGACACCGTGATGAAGACGGCCGACCAGAGCAGCGTGATGCGCCCGTACTCGGCCTCCTCGAGCGAGTAGCTCGCAAGCGAGAAGTAACCGAACGTGATCAGCCCGGTGGCGCCGATCCCGACCGACAGGATCGCCGCGCCGCGACCGTAGGAGCGCGTGCCCTCAGCCAAGGCCGGCTGCGCGACGGGCTTCGTCACGGTCGGCCAGTGCCGTGATCTCGGCGATCTTGTCGTCGCGGAAGCGGATCACGTGGAAGACGGTGGCGCGCACCGCGGCGCCGCTCTCGACCCCTGCCGTGCTGACCACGACCTCGGTCACGCCCCGGTCGCCCGACTCCTCGAAGCCGACGAGCTCGATGGTCCCCCAGGTGAACGCCTGTGTGACGTGGCGGAACCACTCGCGCACGCCGTCGCGCCCGCGGTAGACGCGCTGGTCGGGCAGGAGCTGCTCCGTCCACTCGACGTCCTCGCAACAGAGCTCCAGCAGGTCGTCGATGTCGCCGCGGCTGACCCGCTCGAACGCGTGGCGCAGCCGGCCCTCGCGGTCAGCCGACACGAACGAGCAACATGGTCCACGGGAACGGCGAGCGCGCCTGCTCGACCGTCCCGTGTCGGGACAGGAGCGACGTGAACGCCCGCTTCGACCAGTGGTTCACGTGACCGGGCGTGTTGCCCAGGTCGCGCAGATAGGCCCCGCGGGCCATGTTGAGCCCCCGCCAGAGCGGCTCGCGCGGCACGCTCACGAGCAGATGGCGGCGGGCCACACGCGCCATCTCGGCCACCGTGGCCTCCGGGTCGGGCACGTGCTCGAGCACCTCGATCGCGCAGGCCATGTCGAAGGCGCCGTCCTCGAAGGACAGCGACGTGGCCTCCTCGGCGCGGAACTCGAGGTTCGGCCGGGCCCGCTTCTCCCACTCGGCGCGCAGCTTGGGGTCGTCGAGGTCGATCCCCACGACGCGCCCGTCGCCCAACCGCTCGGCCCACTCGGCGGTGAGCACGCCCTCACCGCAGCCCACGTCGAGGATGGACTCGGGCGCCGCCTGGGCGAACAGCTCGTCGAGCGTGCCGTGGAAGCCGGCCATGAGCCGCTTGACCACCGGGTTGGTCGAGCCGTACTTGTCGTAGGTGTTGCCGGTCGGTACCTCGGCCGTGGCGCTCACAGCTTCAGGGCCTCGCGTTCCTCCGTCTTGCCGGTGGCCCGCCCGGCGCGCGCGCCGGTGGTGGCCTCGTGACCGGTCGGCCTGGCGCCGGGCTCGTAGTGGGACGGCGCCACGCCGAGCTGGAGCTCCACGCGCCGCACCCGCTCGAGCGTGCGCTGCTGGAGCAGCCGGCTGCCGGCCAGGATGTCTCCCACCACCCCCAGCGCGGCGAGCTGCACGGCCACGATGAAGAGGGTCGAGCCGAGGATGAGCGACTGGATGTGCTGCCCGGGCTCGTCGGCGAAGAAGTAGAAGTAGAGGAAGCGCGCCCAGATGACGGCCCCGATGAGCGCGAAGAACGCCGCCGCGGCGAGGAACACCCGCAACGGCTCGTACAGCGTGTACACGCGGAAGATCGACACCGCGTTGCGGCGTACGTAGGCCGACGTCGACGGGAACAGGCGCGACTCGCGCGTCTTCTCGTTCGTCCGGATCGGGACGTGGTCGACGGCCACCACCATCTTCCCCGCCTGGATGATCGACTCGAGCGTGTAGGTGAACTTCGAGACCACCTGCATCTGCAGCGCGGCCTCGCGGTTGTAGGCGCGGAAGCCGGAGGTGGTGTCCGGGACGGTGGTGCCCGAGGCGCGCCGCACGACGGCGCTGCCCCAGCGCTGCAGGCGCTTCTTGAACGGCGAGAAGTGCTCGATCAGGTCGGTCTTCCGGTCCCCGATGACCATGTCCGCCCGGCCCCCCAGGATCGGGTCGACGAGCTTCGGGATGTCTTCCCCGCTGTACTGGTTGTCGGCGTCGGTGTTGACGATGATGTCGGCGCCCAGCTTGAGGCAGGCGTCGAGGCCCGCCTGGAAGGCGGCCGCGAGGCCCTTGTTGTTGGTGAGGCGGACGATGTGGTCGACCCCGCCCTCGCGCGCCACCTCGACGGTGCGGTCGGAGGAGCCGTCGTCGATCACGAGCCACTCGACCGTGTCGACGCCCGGAATTACGCGCGGGAGGTCGGCGAGGGTGGCGGGGAGGGTCTTCTCCTCGTCGTAGCAGGGGATCTGGATGATCAGCTTCATGCGGGCCGCCACGTAGCGTAAAGACCCGGGAGGTCACCGGCGCTTCACACGGTCGCCACGACGGCTTCACAAAGGAGCCCGGCGGCAGGCCTAGCGTGACCGGCGGCCATGGCGAGACTGCTCGCGGCCTGCATCGCGCTCGCGTCCGTGTCGTTGCTGCTCCCGTCGGAGCCCAGCTACGACCCGTGGGCCTGGCTCGTCTGGGGGCGCGAGCTCTCACACCTCGAGCTCGACACCTACGGCGGGCCGAGCTGGAAGCCCCTGCCGGTGGCCCTGCTGGCCCTGACCGCGCCGCTCGGTGAGCTCTCGGCGTCGCTCTGGATGGTGGTGGCGCGGGCGGGCGCGCTGCTTGCCATGGCGATGGCCTTCCGGCTGGCCGCGCGGCTCGCCGGAGGATCTGCGCCGCTCCGTGCGGTCGCGGGGACGGTGGCGGCGGTGGCGCTCGCGCTGACGCCGGACTGGTTTCAGTTCGCGGCGCACGGGAGCGAGGCGCCGCTGGCTGTGGCGCTGATGCTGTGGGCGGTCGAGCGGCACCTCGACGGGAGGCCGGGCCACGCGCTGGCGCTCGCGGCGGCGGTGTGCCTGATGAGGCCGGAGCTCTTTCCGTTCCTGGTGCTGTACGCCGCGTGGGCGTGGAGGGCGGAGCCGCCGCTTCGACCCGCGCTGGCGGCGCTGATGGTGGCGATACCGCTCGCCTGGCTGGTGCCGGACTGGGTCGGGTCGGGCAACCCGCTGGACGGCGGCTCGCAGGCCCGCAGCGAGCCGTTCTGGAGCCTGTCCCATGCGGAGCGACCCTGGCTGCGGGCGCTCGATCGGGTGCACAACCACACCGGGCTCGCGCTGGAGCTGCTGGCGGCGGCCGCCGTGGTCGCGGCGGCGTGGCGACGCGAGCGCGCGGTGCTCGTCCTGGCCGGCGGCGCGGCGGCCGAGGCTGCCCTCTACATGGCGATGACGCAGGCCGGCTTCTCCGGAAACCCGCGCTACGTGCTGCCGGCGCTGACGATCGCGTGCGTGCTGGCCGGAGTCGGGGCGGCACGCGCGGCCGAGGCGGGGGCGGCGGAGGCCGGCGCGGCGCGGCGCGTGTCGCAGGCCCGCGCGGCGCGCCTCTCATCGCCCGCGGGCGCTGCGCTCGCGCTCGCCATCGTCGCGCTCCTCACGGCGCCGCTCGTCTCCGCGCGCGTCGAGCGCCTCGGCCGCGAGGCGCGCGAGGTCGGCCGGCGCATGGAGCTTCAGCGGGACCTCGCTCGCGCCGTGGATGCCGCCGGCGGGCCGGAGGCGCTCCGCGCGCTCGGCTCGGCCACCTCCAACCGGGCGCTGCACACGCGGCTCGCGTGGGAGCTCGAGCGACCGATCCAGGACGTCGAGCGCGGCTACGGGCACCGGGTCGTCTTCCGCACGAGGAGGGAGCGGCTGGCCGGCGAGGTGCTGGTCTGGGGAAGGGCCGAGAAGCGCACTCCCGTGGCCCGCTCCGGAACGTTTCAGGTGTACCGCCGCATCGGCCTGACGTACCGGCTGTTTACGTCAAGTTTGCAGGGAATTCACATTCTCGACCCGGGCGGAAGGAATGCGCTGGACCGGGTAGTAACGCGGTAGCTACAGTGCGTTCACCGGCTGGCAACACTCGTGCTAGCCTGCACCGTCTTTCCGAACCCGGCTGCATGGAGCAACCACGACGATGAGCAGCGTTCTCGCATACCTGGATCCCGGCAGCGGGAGCATGATCCTGCAGATCATCGCGGGCGGTCTCGCCGCCGTCGCCGTGACCGCCAAGCTGTACTGGGGGCGCTTGATGCGCTTCCTGCGCATCCGCAAGGACGAGCCGGAGTCCTCACCCGGCGAGCCCGCGCGCACCGGCGATTAACCGGGAGCCGCCCGCGGGTGGCTACTGTTCGCCGCCCTCGTGAGCTCCCCGGCCCAAACGTCGACGCTTGAGCCCGGCTCCTTTCGCGACCCCGAGAGCCGCGTCTTCTACGCCGGCGACGAGGTCTACCGGGCCCTCTCCGCCGACGGCCTGAGCGACTTCGAGGCGCTCGAGGGCACGGGGCTCCTCGACGACGCGCGCGTGGTCCGCACCGAGCGCGCCGGCGACGCCGCCGCGCTGCGCGGCCTGCTGGTGCACGAGCCCGCCGCCGTGCTCCGGCACGAGCGCATCCCGTTCGTCTCGTACCCGTACGAGTGGACCTTCTCGATGCTGAAGGACGCGGCGCTGCTCCAGCTCGACCTCCTGCTCCAGGCGCTCGACCACGACCTCGTCCTGAAGGACTCCACCCCCTACAACGTCCAGTTCAAGGGCGCGAAGCCGGTCTTCGTGGACGTCGGCTCCTTCGAGCGCATGCGCGAGGGCGAGCCCTGGGTCGGCTACCGCCAGTTCTGCATGCTCTACCTCTATCCGCTCGTCCTCCAGGCGGTGAAGGGCGTGCCGTTCCATCCCTGGCTGCGCGGGTCGATCGACGGCATCACGCCGTCCCAGATGCGCGGGCTGCTCTCCTTCCGCGACCGCTTCCGGAAGGGCCTGTTCGCGAACGTCTTCCTTCACGCCCGCCTCGAGGCCCGCTATGCCGACCGGCCCGAGCAGACGAAGCAGGAGGTGAAGCGGCTCTTCAAGAAGGAGCTGTTCGTCGCCAACGTGCGCAAGATGCGCAAGCTCGTCGAGCGCCTGTCGTGGGACCCGCCCGAGGGCGTCTGGACCGCCTACGGCGAGCGCAACAGCTACACCGACGACGACGCCCGCCGCAAGGACGACTTCGTCCGCGAGGTGGCCAGGAGCCGCGACTGGAACCTTGTCTGGGACATCGGCTGCAACAACGGCCGCTACTCGCGGATCGCCGCCGAGGGCGCGCGCACCGTCGTGGCCGTGGACGCCGACCAGGGCCCGGTCGAGCTGCTCTATCGCGACCTCCGGAGCGAGGGGGAGGAGCGGATCCTCCCGCTCACGATGAACCTGGCCGACCCCTCGCCGGGGCTCGGCTGGCGCGGGCTCGAGCGCAAGTCGCTGCCCGAGCGCGGCGAGCCGGACCTCGTGCTGGCGCTGGCGCTCGTCCACCACGTCGCCATCAGCGCGAACGTGCCGGTGAAGGAGTTCGTCGACTGGCTGGCGTCGCTCGGCGCCGACCTGGTGATCGAGTTCCCCACCCGCGAGGACCCGATGGTGAAGAAGCTGCTCGCGCCGAAGCGCGAGGGGCTCCACCCGGACTACGAGCTCGGCTTCTTCGAGCGGACGCTGAAGGAGGCGTTCGAGGTGGAGCGCTCGGAGCGGCTGCAGTCCGGGACTCGCGTGCTGTTCCACGCGCGGCCGAAGCGAGGATGACGCTCGCCGAGGCGGCGCGCCCGCGGGTCACGCTCCGCGAGGTCCTCTGGGCCTATCTCGGCCTCGCGGTCCTCTGGACCTTCGCCGTCGCCCAGCCGCTGTTCGACCTCCTGAAGGACAACCCCGAGTTCTTCGCCGCGCGGGGGTCGTCGGGCTTCGACATCGTCAGCTTCTCAATCCTCCTGGTGGTCCTGCCACCGCTGCTGCTGCTCGTAATCGAGCTGCTCGTGGGGCTGGCGGGGCGGCAAGCCCGCGACGGCGCGCACCTGGTGCTGATCGCGATCCTGGTCGCGCTCATCGCGGCCCAGGCGATCAAGAAGGCCGTCGACCTCCCCGACCCGGTGATGATCGTCCTGTCGCTCGCGATCGGCTCCGGACTGGCCACCCTGTACGCCGCCGCCGAGCCGGTCCGTTCCTTCCTCCAGGTGCTCTCGCCGGCGCCGCTCGTCTTCCTGGCGCTGTTTCTCTTCACGGACCCGATCTCGAAGCTCGCGTTCCCCGACGAGGCCCAGGCGAGGACAATCGGCGGCGTGACCCAGGCCCCGATCGTGGTCGTCCTTTTCGACGAGCTGCCCACCACCACGCTGATGGACGACCGCGGCAGGATCGACTCCGAGCGCTTCCCCGGCTTCGGGGAGCTCGCGGACACCGCCACCTGGTACCGCAACGCGTACACGGTCTACGACTCCACCGAGCGGGCCCAGCCGGCCATCATGGACGGCAACCTGCCCGAGCGGGACAAGCTCCCCACCTCATCGGACCACCCGAACAGCATCTTCTCGCTGTTCGCCAAGACGCACCGGCTGAACGTCTCCGAGGAGGCCACGAGCATCTGCTCCCGCGACCTGTGCGAGGACGAGCGCCTCGACGAGTCCTACGGCAGCCGGATCGGCTCGATGAGCGAGGACCTCGGGCTCGTCTGGCTGCACGTGGTGTCGCCGCCGGACATCGAGGCGGACCTCCCCACGGTCTCCGAGAACTGGGGCAACTTCGGCGGCGACGAGGAGGAAGAGGCCGCGACGCCGACCGACGACGTCAAGCAGAACACGATCGGCAACCTCCAGGGCGGGCGCCAGGTCCGCTTCGAGGAGTGGATCGAGGCGATCGAGCCGGGCCGCCGGCCGCAGCTCGCCTTCAAGCACACCCTGCTGCCCCACGTGCCGTGGCAGTACCTGCCCGACGCCCGCCGCTACCGGCGCACCGCCGACGACGCCATCTCCGGCCTCTCGTCCCAGTCGTTCGAGGACAGGGGCCAGCTCGACGTGCTGCGCCAGCGCCACTTCCTCCAGACCGGCTACGCCGACTACGAGCTGCGCCGGCTGTGGCGGCATCTCAAGGAGGAGGGGATGTGGGACGACGCGCTGATCGTGGTGGCCGCCGACCACGGCGTGGCCTTCCCGCTCGGCTCCGTGCAGCGCCGCCGCCTGAACCGCGAGACGGCCGACGAGATCGCGCCCGTCCCGCTGCTGATGAAGGCTCCCGGGCAGAAGCGCGGCCGGATCGACGACGCCTGGGTCGAGACGATCGACATCCTGCCGACGATGTTCGACGTGCTCGAGCTCGACCCGCGAGTCGAGATGGACGGGCGCTCCGCGCGATCGCCGGAGGTGCAGGAGCGCGACGAGCTGCGCATGCTGATCCGCAACACCTTCGAGGTGCTGCGCATCCCGGCCGACGACTTCGAGCGCGAGAAGGAAGCGGTCGTCGAGCGGAACCTGGAGCTGTTCGGCACCGGCCGCGACGGTCCCGCTCGGCTCTACCGGATCGGGCCGAACCAGGAGCTCCTGGGGCGCCCGGCCTCGGCGGCCGGCGAGCGGCTGGACGTGGACTTCGTCTACGAGGAGGACTACGCCGAGGTCGACCTCGAGTCGCCGTTCGTGCCGACGCAGGTGGCGGGCCACGTGCGCAGCGAGGGGGAGCCCGGCCGCGAGATCGCCGTGGCGGTGAACGGGACGATCGTGGGCGTGGGGACCACGTTCGAGCTCGCAACCGGCGGCGAGGGGGAGCTGATGCAGGTGATGGTGCCGCCCGACTCCTTCCGTAACGGCCGCAACCGGGTAGAGGTGTTCGAGGCACCCTGACCCGGGTATCGACCCGGCATGGCGACGATGGCACGCAGGGGCCGCGCCGCGGCGGGGCGTAAGGAACGGATGGCGGCGAAAGGACGGCGCGCCACCAAGCGCGGCCTGTGGGGCATCGCCCGGATCGTCAGCCTCATCACCTCGATCGTCGTCGGCCTCATCCTGGTCGGCATCCTGCTCGTGGTGCTCGAGGCGAACCGCGACAACGCGATCGTCGACGCCCTGCGCGACGCCGCCGCCTGGCTGGCCGAGCCGTTCGACAACGTCTTCAAGCTCGACGGCCACAAGGAGAACGTGGCCGTCAACTACGGCCTGGCGGCGCTGATCTACGCGCTTGTCGGCGGCCTGATCGCCCGCTTGCTGCGGCGATAGCCCGCGGGCCTACTGCTCGGCGAGGCAGTTCTCCATCTTCTCGAGGTCGTCGTCGCTGCCCTCGTTCACATATAGCCAGGCCGCGCCTATCTGCTCGGAGCCCTCGCCCTCGCCCTGGAAGTGGGCGGCTTCCGACTCGCCGGCGGTCAGGAAGAACCTGACCCGGGGGGCGTCGGCGCCGTCGCCGACCACGATCTCCTCGTTGCCCTCCTCGCCCTCGAGTCGCGGCTCGAGGCCGGGGTCCTCGAAGCAGGAC
>Ga0081538_10001547_pt1 | contig 23586 bp, 22 predicted proteins | sample TabmetS5T2R1_FD_71022 | JGI IMG/M metagenome (GOLD analysis project Ga0081538, IMG submission 71022) | Tabebuia heterophylla rhizosphere microbial communities from the University of Puerto Rico - S5T2R1 | ecosystem: Host-associated > Plants > Roots > Rhizosphere ... | reverse complement strand
GCGCGCCGTCGAGCAGGGGAGCCAGCGCCGGGTTGTCGATCCCGGCGGCCAGCAGCCGGGCCCAGGCCAGCGCCGCCGGGTCGCCGAGGCGGTCCCGGTGCAGCTGGGCCCGGACGACCAGCTCGCGCATGTCGCCGCGGGCGGCCAGCGAGGCCAGGGTGTCGACCAGGCGGCGGGCCGCGGCCTCGTCGTCGCGGTCGAGGGCGAACCGACCACCCCGCCGATGGCGGCCAGCTCCTCGTCGGTCTCGGCCAGCGCCTCGGCCTTGGCCAGCCAGGCGTCGGCGGTGGGGCGCCGGCCCGCCTGCACCTCGACGTACCCCAGCTCGCGGTGGGCGGTGACGGCCGTGGCCCGGTCGCCCGCCTGGGTGGCCAGCCGGATGGCCTCGTGCAGGGCGACCGCCCCCTCCTCGTCGCGGCCGCGGACGGCATGGACCAGCGCGCCCCCGAGGGCGCCGAGGGCGTGACCATGCAACGCCGGGTCGCCGCAGACGGCGGCATCGGCGACCGCCCGGCGCAGGCTGTCCACGCCGGCCTGAACGGCCCCGGCGCGGCCAGGCTCCGGACCAGCAGCTCGTGGTTCCCCTCCTCGAGCGGGTTCCGGGCCACCGCCCGCGACGCGTGCGCCACCGCCTCCTCGGCCCGCCCGGCCGCCAGCAGGCCCATCGCCGCCTGCCGCAGCCGCGCCTCGATCATCCCCGCGACCCGGTGCCGCTCCACCACCAGCCACGACTCGAAGGCGGGACTGGCCGCGACGCTCAGGCCTTCCAGCAGCTCACCGCCCAGGTCCAGCAGCAGCGGCAAATCGTCCAGCTGATCCGATCGCCGGGTCAGCACCCGGACGTCGACCTCCAGCCCAGGGCCCAGCTCGGTGGCGACCGGATCACCCCCCGAACAGCTCCGGCGCCCCCAGCGCCCGCCGCAGCTCGGCCAGCGTCCACCGCAGCGCGCCCAACGGGTCGTCGGCGTCCCCGAACAGCAGCTCCGCCAGCTGCCGCCGCCCGGGCGGCGGCCGCTCAGCCAACAGGAGATACGCCAACACCGCCCACGCCTTCCGCCCGCGCGGCGCCGCAGCCGACCGCCCGTCGCGCTCCAGCGCCGGCGGCCCCAGCAGGCGGATGCTCAGCGTCACCAGGTCCTCTCCACCATCCTCATCCAGCCCGCCACCGCCGGCAAGCCAAGCGCACCGCGTTCCGCATCCCCGAGCATCCGAGCCGGGTGTGAGCGACCGTGTGGGGCGGCACAGGTCCTGGGCAACTGCGGCGCCACGTGGCACCATCTGGCAGGTGACCACCAGATCCGCCGCGGCGCAGCATCTGCGCGACCTCGCACGGCTGCGCCGCGTCCGCGACCGGATCGACCGGGAGTACACCCAGCCGCTGGACGTCGAGGCGCTCGCCCGCGGCGCGCACATGTCGGCCGGGCACCTCAGCCGCGAGTTCCGGCGCGCCTACGGCGAGTCGCCCTACGCCTATGTGATGACGCGGCGCATCGAGCGGGCGATGGCGCTGCTGCGTCGTGGCGACCTCAGCGTCACCGAGGTCTGCTTCGCGGTCGGCTGCTCGTCGCTGGGCACCTTCAGCAGTCGCTTCACCGAGCTGGTCGGGGTGCCGCCCAGCAGCTACCGGCGCCACGAGGCGGGCGCGATGGCGGGGCTGCCGCCGTGCGTGGCCAAACAGGTGACCAGACCGGTCAGGAATCGAGAAGCGCCGCTCACCGAGCCGCAGCTATCGTGACCGTCATGGACATCACCATCTACCAGACCTACCTCCCGCACGACGACCCGGACGCCGCCCTGGCCTTCTACCGCGACACCCTCGGCTTCGAGGTCCGCAATGAGGTCGAATACGGCGGGATGCGCTGGATCGTCGTCGGCCCCCCCAACCAGCCCGGCACGTCCATCGTCCTGTACCCGCCGGATGCCGACCCCGGCGTCACCGACGACGAGCGCCGCACCATCGCCGAGATGATGGCCAAGGGCACCTACGCCTCCATCAACCTGGCCACCACCGACCTCGACGGCGCCTTCGAGCGGCTGGAGGCGAGCGACGCCGAGGTCGTCCAGGAGCCGACCGACCAGCCGTACGGGGTTCGCGACTGCGCCTTCCGCGATCCCGCGGGCACCCTGATCCGCATCCAGGAGCGGCGCTGAGCCGTCCGGCGAGGGCCTGACCCACAGCTGCGGCGAGGTCGATCTCAGGCATCGTCACGAGGTGCCCATGGTGCTCCGACGCCGCGTCCCCTCCGCCTACCGCCCGGTGCTCGCCAACCGGGTGTTCCGGCGACTGATCCTCGGCTTCGCGGTCTCGTACCTCGGGGACGGGATGAGCTTCGTCGCGGTGGCGTGGCTCGCCATCGAGCTCGCGCCGCGGGCGACCGCGGGGCTGTGGGTCGGCGGCGCGGTGGCCGCGTACACGTTGCCGGGCGTGGTCGGCGCGCTGGTGTTGGGTCGCCGTCTGCGCCGGGTGCCGGCCAGGCGGCTACTGCTCGCCGACAACGTCGTGCGTGGCGTGGTTCTCGGCGCCGTACCGCTCGCCTGGCTCGCCGGGTTGCTGACGCTGCCGCTGTACGTCGTCCTGCTCGCGGTCTCGTCGCTGCTGCACGCGTGGGGCAGCGCGGGCAAGTACACCCTGCTGGCCGAGCTGCTGCCCGGTGAGCAGCGCCCTCGCCGCGAACACCCTCGTCAGCTCGCTCAACTTCGCCGCCACGATCGCCGGGCCCGCGATCGCCGGCGTGCTCGTAACGTACGTCAACTCCGCGCTCGTGCTGGGCCTGGACGCGCTCAGCTACGTGTTCCTGGCCGTGCTCGTCGCCCGGATGCGGCTACCGGAGTCGGGGCACGTCTCCCTCGTCGACCAGGCGGCCGCCTGCGGCGGGCTCGTGCTGCTGCGGTCCCATCCCGCGCTACTCGGGCTGCTGACGCTCACCTGGTTCTTGAATCTGCTGTAGGGACCCGTCGAGGTCGCGCTGCCGCTACATGTGACCGACGACCTGCACGCGCCGGGCACGCTGCTCGGCCTCTACTGGATGCTGTTCGGCATCGGCGCGGTGCTCGGTGGGCTCGCGGTCGGCGCGCTCCGGCAGTTGCCGTTCTGGCCGGTGACGGTCGTCATCGTGGTCGCCTGGGGGCTCGCGCTGCTGCCGTTCGGGTTGGACGTGCCGACGGCCGTCACCGTTGCGTGCTTCACGCTCGGCGGCGCGATCTACGGACCGTTCGAAGCGCTCTCGGTGACGCTGATGCAGGCGAAGTCGCCACCGCAGCACCTGGCCCCGATGCTCGCAGCCCGCAGCGCGGTGCTGCTCACCGCCTCCCCGGTCGGCACCGCGCTCGGCGGACCGCTCACCACGGCGCTGGGCCCGCGCGCGACCCTCGGCAGCTCAGGACTCGCCACCGTGGTGCTCGGCGCCGCCGCGTGCGTCCTGCTGGCCCGACGCAGAGAACCAGACCGATCACGAATCGAGAAGCGCCGCTCACTGAGCCGCACCTAGCATGACCGCCATGGACATCACCTTTCGGGGGGATGCAAGCAAAGGAGACAAGGCATGAACGCGCACGTGAGCTCGATCCTCCTCGGCGTCCGGGACATGGACCGGTCCAAGCGGTTCTACACGGAGGGTCTCGGCTGGAAGGTCCAGCGGGACTACGGCATCTCGGTGTTCTTCGAGCCGAACGGCGGCTCGCTCGTCGGCTTCTACGGCCGCGACGGCCTAGCCGCCAACGTGGGCGCGAGCCCGGAGGGCAGCGGCTTCAGCGGGCTGGTCCTCACCTACGTCGTCCGCAGCGAGGCGCGGGTCGACCAGATCATGGCGGAAGCCGAGAAGGCCGGCGCCACGATCCTCAAGCCCGCCGCCGCCACGCAGTGGGGCGGGTACGGCGGTCCCTTCGCGGACCCGGACGGCTACATCTGGGACATCGGCTACAGCGCCCAAGGCAAGGACCAGCCCTACGCGGAGTAGCCGCCGTCGGGGAGAGCTTCATGGCGAGTGCGGGCGACCCGGCGTGGACCGCAGGACGGAGACGCAGTCGCCCGCGCTGCGCGTTGCCGAATCCCGAAGCGCCGGCTGACGGTTTTCACCGGCGTCTCCGGCTCGGGCACGAGCTCGCTGGTGATCGACACGATCGCGCGGAGTCGCAGCGGATGATCGACGAGACCTACAGCGCCTTCGTGCAGGGCTTCATGCCGACGCTGGCCCGAGGTCGACGTTCTCGAAGGGCTGACCACCGCGATCATCGTCGACCAGGAGCCGACCTCATCGCCGCCCGCTTCACCCTCACCGGCGAGCACCTCGCCGCCTACGTCGGCACCTGACCGAAGCCTTGGCGGTCTTGTCGGCGATGTATAGGTCTCGGCGATTGGGCGAACAAATATCCTGTATCGGACATTGGCCAACAGTCGCGCAAGGCGGGGGACAAGCTTCCTAAGTGTCCTGGCCTGGTCATACACTCGCTACCATGACCAAGCCGAGCAAAAATCAAAGGCGGCCCAAGAGGCGTCGCTCCGAGCTGGAACGGCTGATTGACCTCACGGTCCTCGGGCCAACCCATCCGAAACTCGGCACCTGCTGGCTGTTCACCGGGGTGACCACACCCTACGGCCGCATCGCCAAGGCACAGGACAGCTACACCCACCGGCTCGGCTGGAAGCTCCTTCGTGGTCCGATCCCAGACGGCAAAGAACTCCATCACCGATGCGGCGTCCATGCCTGCTGGAATCCGATCACCTCCACCTGACAACCCACGCCGTGAATCAACGGCATCTTCGCAAAACGTACTGTAAACACGGCCATCCGCTATTGGGTGAGAATCTTAGGATCGACCCGCGGACGAAGGCGCGAGTCTGTCGATCATGCGTCCGCGAGAGCCAGCGGCAGTTTCGGGCCGCGGCGAAGCGCAGCCATCCAAACGATCAAGGACCGCCAGGTCGTCCTGGCCGACCAAAGGGTGGATCGCGTCGAATGACCGAACTAGACCGATTGCTCGACTATGGTCGCCTCGACAAGGGTACGGAGCGATCTACCCACCGACTGGGCTGGACGTGGTTGCGAGGCCCCATTCCCCATGGCATGGAGCTGCATCACCTATGTGGCGTCCATGCCTGCTGGAATCCAGACCACCTTGTGGTTGTCACCCATGCGGTGAATATGGCCTTCACGGCTAAGCCACACTGCAGGCGCGGTCATCCGCTATCCGGTGTCAATCTTCGGATCGACCCGCGGACAGGCGCATGCAACGCAGCCAACCAGCGAGCCTATCGCGAACGCAAAGCTGCCCAGGGGTGACCTGCTCTATCATGCATCGCCCATATTCTTCGTTATGTAAACTAGTCTTCTGCAGCGGCCTCCCCCCAAGGGTGTAGAGCTGTGGAGCGTCACGTCGATGTCAGTGGAAACGTCATACCTGTTGTCAGTGAACGACGAGAGGTATGACCTGAAGTTGTGGATGGCCCCTCTGCACGAGAGCGCGACGTACCCTCCTGCTTGACCAACCCAGGTGGGAGACCGGCGTGGCAACGCCGGTGAGGAGGGTGACGCCGCATGCTGAGTGTAGTCGCTGGGGAGGCCGCACAGGCCGACCTGCGGATGGATCTGGATGAGTTGGTCCGTGAGGGTGCCCGGCGCATGCTGGCCGCGGCCTTGGAGGCCGAGGTGGACGGCTACCTGGCCGCCCATGCGGGCGAGCGGGATGAGCGTGGTCGGCGGCTGGTGGTCCGCAACGGCCACGCTCGCCGGCGTCAGGTCACGACCGTGGCCGGGAGCATCCCGGTGCGTGCCCCGCGGGTGGATGACCGACGAGTCGACTCGGTCACGGGCCAGCGAGCGCGGTTTGGTTCGGTGATCCTGCCGCCCTGGTGCCGCAAGAGCCCCAAGGTCGCCGAGGTGCTGCCGCTGCTGTACCTGCATGGGCTGTCGACCGGCGACTTCGTGCCCGCCTTGGAGGGGTTCTTCGGCTCCGCGGCGGGGCTGTCGGCGCCGGTCATCACCCGCCTGGTCGCCGCCTGGCAGGCCGACTACCAGACGTTCTGCCAGCGGGATCTATCGGATCGCGACTATGTGTACTGCTGGGCCGACGGGATCCACTTTCGGGTGCGGCTGGAACAAGCCCGGCTGTGCTGCCTGGTCATCGTCGGGGTGCGCGCCGACGGCACCAAGGAACTGGTCGCCGTGACCGACGGCGAGCGCGAGTCGACCGAGTCGTGGGCGGAGCTGCTGCGGGACCTGCGTCGGCGCGGGATGCGGGCGCCGGTGGTGATGGTCGGTGACGGTGCGCTGGGCTTGTGGGCGGCGCTGCGTGACGTCTTCCCCGCCACCCGGCAGCAGCGTGATTGGGTCCACAAGGCCGCCAACGTGCTCGGCTGCCTGCCCGCCGTGGTGCAGGCTGGCGCGCGCAAGGCGCTGGCGGAGATCCGGGATGCGCCCGACCGCGACCACGCCCGCCGCGCCATCGAGGCGTTCGCCCGTGACTACGGGACCAAGTGGCCCAAGGCGGTCGCCAAGGTGGTTGACGACGCCGAGGCGCTGTTGTGCTTCTTCGACTTCCCGGCCGAGCACTGGCTGCACCTCAAGACCAGCAACCCGATCGAGAGCACGTTCTCGCCGGTGCGGGCCAGGACCAGGGTGACCAAGGGACCAGGCTCCAAGGCCGCCGGGTTGGCGATGGCGTTCAAGCTGCTGGAGTCGGCGCAGCAGCGATGGCGGGCAGTCAACGGGCCGCACCTGGTCGCGCTGGTGCGTGCCGGGGCACGGTTCGACAAGGGGGTGATGGTCGAGCGTCCTGACGAGGTGCAGGAGGTCGCCGCGTGATCAGGCAGGACCGGCGATCCACAACTCTTGACCATTCCTCGTTTGGGGCATTTCAGCCGCACAGCTATCTACTGCCATGCCGATGCCCCCGATCAATCAGAGCATCCACCTGGTGTGCAGGACTTCTTCGATCTGAGCGGTATCGGACTGCACCTGGCTGTGCCTGAAAGGCTTCAGACAACCCGGAAGCTCAGTGTGGGCCAAGGACCGGAGTCGTCGCGTGTTCGCGCCGGATCCCACCCTGCCGGTGCGCCGGCCGATCACTCCGCACCAAGCGTGCTCTTGGGAACTTCGCTTCCAGGCTTGAGGACATAGGTGCGCAGGTCGCGGCTGGTCTGGTCGATGTGGCCGTGCATGGCGCGCCGCGCATGTTCGGGGTCGCCGGACTGGATGGCGTCGAGTAGCGCGCGATGCTGTTCGATCGCGTGGCGGCGGATGTCGGCCACCTCGGAAGTCTGGCGTCTGGCCGGGATCAGCAGCCGGCTCAATGGCTCGAGGAGGGCCGCGATGAAGGCGTTGTTGGCGGCATCGAGCACGGTCTGATGGAAGGCGAGGTCGGCGGTGACGAAGGCGCCGACGTCGCCGTGGTCGGCGGCGGTCGTCATCTCGACGAGATGGACCTGGAGCCGTTCGAGATCGTCGGAGGTCCGGCGGGCCGCGGCCAGCTCTGCCGCGCCGGTCTCGATGACGCGGCGAGCCTCGATGAGCCGCTCGTGCACCACGCCGGCGAGGGCGGGTGCCTGGGCGCTGGTGGCCCGCACCAGCGCTTCCAGGTCGGTCCAGCGGTCGGGTGGGTTGGTGAAGGTGCCGCGGCCACGATGGATGCGGACGATGTTCTTTGCCCGGAGCGTCTTGACGGCCTCCCGGACGGTCAGGCGGCTGACGTTGGCCTCCTTGGCGATGTCGGCTTCAGGAGGGAGGGGGTCGTCGGTTGGGTAGCGGCCGTCGATGATGCCCTGCAGCAGCTGGTCGGCAAGGCTGTCGGCGAGAGAGTCGCGCGGCATGGCCCTCCTAGACCTCAGACGTCTGATGTAGCTTCCTTCGAAGCCCGGTGAACGGTCAAGGGCTTGACAGGCGAGATCCACAGGCTCATAGTCTGACGACAGACGTCAGATGTCTAATGCTGAACTGATCCTCCGCCTGCGAGCCCAGCTGGCACACCGGCACTGCATCCAAAGGAGACGTCCCGATGTCCGTGGTCGACAGGTCACCCACCCGCAGCGGCGGGTTCGTGCCGACGCTTCCCACCAGAGTTCTTCCTCCACCCCAGGTCCGTGACCTGCCCGAGCCGCCCAAGCAGCTCTGGCGGCTGATTGGGCCCGGCATCGTCGGAGCCGGTGTGGGACTGGCCTCCGGCGAGTTCATCCTCTGGCCCTACATCGCCTCCCAGGTCGGCCTGATCTTCCTGTGGGGGGCACTGCTCGGCGTGGTCGTCCAGTGGTTCCTCAACATGGAGATCGAGCGCTACACCCTGGCCACCGGCGAGACCGCCCTCACCGGCTTCAACCGCTCCTGGAAGCACTGGGGCCTTGCCTTCGCCGTCATGGCGTACCTGCAGAACCTGTGGCCCGGGTGGGCGACCAGCTCGGCTTCGCGCTGGTCATGGGCGCGATCGCGTTCGCCGGCGGCGGCGGCGGCCAGAACCTGTGCCAGAGCAACTGGATCCGCGACAAGGGCTTCGGCATGGGTCGCTACGTGCCCCGGCTGGTCAGCCCGGTGACCGGCCACCAGGAGGCCGGGTCGGAGACCGCCGGGTACGTCTTCCCACCCACCCAGGCCAACCTGGCCCGCTGGCGCCGCTGGTGGCGGTTCGCCAACCTCGAGCAGGCCCTCAGCTTCGTGCTGGTGACCATCGTCACGATCGTGTTCATGTCGATGCTGTCGCACTCCACCGTGTTCGGCCTGCCCGACCTGCCCAACTCCATCGGCTTCCTGCGGATCGAGGGCGAGCAGCTCAAGGCCGTGGTCGGTGGCTGGTTCGGCATCCTGTTCTGGGCCGTCGGCGCGTTCTCGCTGTTCGCGGCCGCGACCGGCATCGTGGACTACGCCAGCCGCCTGGCCGCCGACATCCTCAAGACAACCTACCTGCGCCAGGCGCGGGTCACCGAGAGCAAGCTGTACTTCTGGCTCATGTGGGGCCTGGTCGGCCTGGGCTGCCTGGTCCTGCTGCTGGGCCTGGACCAGCCGCTGGTGCTGCTGGTCATCTCCGCCTGCGTCGCCGGCACCATGATGTTCAGCTACTCGATCCTGCTGCTGATCATGAACCGTCGCTCCCTGCCCGCTCCCCTGCAGGTGCGCGGCGTCCGGATCGGCGTGCTGGTCTTCTCGGCAGGGTTCTTCGGGGTGCTGTCCGTCCTCACCATCATTCAGCAGGGCCAGCGCCTGTTCGGCTGACCAGACCCCAATCGGTCACGCGAAGGAAGCAATCATGAGCAAACCCACCAGCGCGGTTCGCCCGCCCGCCGACGTGCTCGGCGAGCAGCCGCCCGTGCGCGTCGAGCCCGGTGCCCGGGCACGCATCCGCGCCGCCCATGCGACAACCGGCCGCAGGATCGCCGTGCTCGACGACGACCCGACCGGGTCCCAGACCGTCCACGATATCACCGTGGTCACCGTGCTCGAGTCCGAGGAGTTGGCCGCCGGTCTGGCCGCCCCAGGCTCGACCTGCTTCATCCTCACCAACACCCGCAGCCTGCCCGAGGACGAAGCAGCTCGGTGCAACACCAGCGTCGGCCGTGCCCTGCTCCAGCTCGGTGCCCAGCTCGACGCTCCGATCCAGCTGGTGAGTCGCGGTGACTCCACCCTGCGTGGCCACTTCATCGCCGAAGTGCACGCGCTGGACGCCATCCGCCGGGAGGTGACCGGCCGCGGGCACGATGGGGTGCTGCTCGTCCCCGCCTACCTGGAGGCCGGCCGGGTCACCGTCGGCGACGTGCACTGGGCGCGCGTCGGCGGCCAGCTGGTACCGGTTGGGGACACCGAGTTCGCCCAGGACGCGACCTTCGGCTATCGCTCGTCAAACCTGCGGGACTTCGTGGCCGAGAAGAGCGGCGGCACCATCCGCGCCGCCGACGTGCACAGCATCGGCCTGGACGACATCCGCCTGGGCGGCCCGACGCGGGTTGCCGGCATCCTCACCGGCGTGAGCCAAGGAGCGTTCGTCGTGGCCAACGCCGTCGACTACGCCGACCTGGAGGTCGTCGCTCTTGGGCTGCTGGAGGCGGAGGCCTTGGAACGGTCCTTCCTGTGCCGCACCGGACCGTCGTTTGCCCGCGCCTTGGCCGGGCTCGAGCCCAAGGCCCCGCTGACCACCGCCGAGATCTGGGCGACCGGGCCCCCCGCCGGGCACGGGCTGGTGGTGGTCGGGTCCCACGTCGGCCTGAGCAGCCGCCAGCTGCAGGTCGCCCGCTCCCGCGGGGGCCTGACCGAGGTGGAGCTGGACGTCGCCACCCTGCTGGACCCGGCCAGGCGGGACGTCCACGTCGCGCAGGTCACCGGCCGGGTCGTCGCCGCCCTAGCCCATGCCGAGGTGCTGCTGTACAGCAGCCGCAGGCTGGTCCGCGGCGCCGACGCGGCCGGCAGCCTGGAGATCGCCCGGACCGTCTCCTCGGCCCTGGTCGAGGTGGTCCGCGGCGCCCGGACGGCCAAGCCCGCCTGGGTCGTGGCCAAGGGCGGCATCACCTCCCACGACGTGGCCGTCCACGGCCTGGGCATTCGCCGGGCCGAGGTCGTCGGCCAGCTCCTGCCCGGCCAGGTGTCGGTGTTCCGGCCCATGCAGGCCCCGGCGGAGGTCGTCGGTGTCCCCTACGTGGTGTTCGCCGGCAACGTCGGCGACGACACCACCCTGGCCTACGTCATCGACCTGCTCGGGGGGACGGCCTGATGCTCCCCCGCCAACCCACGCTGAGCCGCTCGCGCCAATCGGTCAACGGTACCGACAAGCGAAAGGAGATGTCCCGATGACCCGTGTGGGATGGATCGGCCTTGGGGCCATGGGAGCACCGATGGCCGCCTGCGTCGCCCGCGCCGGCCACCAGGTGGTGGCCTACGACCTCGACCCGGGCCGTGCCGCGTCACTCGCCGCCGACGGCGTCAAGGCCGCGACCACGGTGTCCCAGGCCGCCGACGGCGCCGAGGTGCTGGCGGTCATGGTGGCCACCCCCGCGCAGGGGGAAGCCGTGCTCTACGGCGACGACCCGGCCGCGGCCGTCCTGCCACCAGACTCGGTCGTGCTCCTCATGGCCACCGTCGGCCCGGCCGCGGCCCACGACTGGGCCACCCGGCTGGCCACCCAGAGGCTGCACCTGGTCGACGCGCCGGTCTCCGGCGGCGTCGCCCGTGCCGCCACCGGGGACCTCCTGATCATGGTGGCCGCACCCGAGCCGGCGGTGCAGAAGGTGCGGCCGCTGCTGGACGCGATGGCCCGGACCGCCCCCGTGGTGGGAGCGGCGCCCGGGGACGGCCAGAAGGTCAAGCTGGTCAACCAGCTGCTGTGCGGGGTCCACATCGCGGTGGCCGCCGAGGCGCTGGCCTTCGCCGAGGCGATGCACCTCAACGCCGAGACCACCTGGGAGGTGATCCGGCACGGGGCCGCCGCCTCGTTCATGCTCGACGACCGCGGGGCGCGCATGGTCGACGGCGCCTTCGAGCAGGTGACCAGCGCCCTCGACATCTTCGTGAAGGACATGGGCCTCGTCATCGACGCGGCCCGCCTGCACGGCTACCCGGCCCCACTCGCCGCCGCCGCCGAGCAGCTCTACCTTGCCGGGCAGCGGGCCGGACTCGGCCGGCTGGACGACTCCTCCATCATCGAGGTCCTGCGCGGCGGAGCCGATGATGCCTGATCAGCAGGGGCTCCGTTTCCACGGCGATGACCCGGCCATTCTGAGGCGGCGCTGAGCGGGCTGATCGACGGTTCACTCTCGTCGCTTGCGTCGCCTTCGCCGCCGCCCTCTCGACGAGGACCCCAACCCATGCGTTCCCCGCCGGGTTGGCGACGGTGAAGGACTGTCCGATACCGGCGAGATCACCGATCGCGAGAATCCCTCGGCGCGCGGTGCGATCGCGGAAATACAGGCCATGGCCTGAGCGCTGGGCATCCATGGGTAGCTGGCATGGCAGACGCTCGCTGACACCTCCCGGGCGCCTGGCGCGGCATGGTGCTGGGCAACTCTCCGCTGACTTGGCATGGCGGAGGTGGCTGGTAGGCCACCGACGACGACCTGGACGCCGACATCAGCGGCGGACAGTCGGTCGGCGCCACGTGCTGGCCTATTGCGCGGCGTCGGGTTCCCCACCCAGGGCCAGACCACCGATCACAAGGTCCGGGTACTGCTCCCGGACCTTCTCCTCGGTGCGCTCCTGCTGGACCCGCAGGGTGTGCAGGCACCGGCGCAGGTCTGTGTCGGCAGTCATCGCACGGTCCAGGCGCAGGGCGTTATGGAAATCGTAGGTCGCCACCGACAGTAGCCCCCGTGCCCGCAGCAACGGGCGTGCCTCAAGGGAGGCGAGCGCGGATCCGAACGCGATGCCCGCACCCCGCCGCTCGTCCAGCGCCAGCAGGGCGAGCGTCAGGTCCAGGTACAGCCCGGTCGTGGCATCGGCCCGACGCAGCGCCTTGTTGTAGTGCTCCACCGCCTCTGCTGCCCGGCCGAGCCGGTAAAGGCACCAGCCGCGGAGGGAGAGGACGTCCCACTCCTGGTTGGCGCGCACCGGCATCCGGGCGATGATCCGGGCGTACGACTTCCGCGCCTCGTCGTACCGCTTCAGCAGGTAGAGGGCGTTCGCGCAGCCCTTGTGGGACCAGAGGTTCGTCTTGTCGAGGCGCACGGCCCTTCTATGTGCGGCCAGCGCCAGCTCCGGCTCCCGGTGCTCGAGGGCCCAGCCGAGGATCTGGAAGGCGCGCGAGTCGCGCCGCCGGCCCTTGGTCGCCGCCCTGGCGGTGGCGACCGCCTGGTCCCAGAACCCCATGTCGCAGAGCACGTTGCTCTTGATCGTCAGGGCCCGGACGCTGCGCTCGTCCAGCCGCAGCGCCCGTTCGGCGGTCGCCAGCGCCTCCTCGAGGAGGTCGCACCGGCCCTGGGCCCAGGCCAGCAGGCCGATGGTCTCGATGTCCTCGGGAGCGGAGCTGGCCGCCCGCTCGAAGGCGGCCAGCGCTTCCTCGTTCCGCTGAAGCGCGAACAGCACCGAGCCCAGCACGCGGAGCAGCGCCGGGTCGTCAGGCGCCCTCCACAGCGCTCCTTCGACGGCGTCGAGCGCCTCCTCGTAGCGCCCGGCGATGCGGAGCGTCTTCGCATACTCCTGCAGCAGCACGATATCGTCGCCCCCGGCGCGGAGCGCGCGCCGGAAGGTGCGGACCGCCTCGTCCTCCGCGCCCTCGGCGACCAGGACATCGCGGAGGATGCGCAGGGCGAACACGTGGCCGGGCTGGAGTTCGAGCGCACGCTCGAGATCCCGCTTGGCGAGCTCCGGCTCTCGGCGGATGGCGTGGACGGCGCCCCGGCGCGCCAGGGCCGTCGGATCATCCGGGGTCAGCCGGAGGGCGGCGTTCAGGTGTTCGAGGGCGGGCTCGTTGCGGCCGAGTATCCGGCAGGCCTCGCCGAGCGACGACCGCACCCACGCCAGGTCGGGGTACCGTGCAGCGGCGGTCTCGAGGTCCTCCAACGCCTCATCGGCGCGGCCCCGCTCAAGGTGGACGGTCCCGCGGACGGCGAGCGCCATCGGCTCCTCCGGCGCCAGCGCCAGCGCCCGGTCGGCAGCGTCGAACGCGTCGTCCGGCCGGCCAGTGTCCAGCAGCAGCCTGGCAAGGCTGACCCAGGTATCGACCCGCTCCCCATTCAGCTCGAGGCTCCTGTTGAGCGCCTGTTCCGCAGCCTTGGGGTCGTCGAGCAACCCAGCCAGCTTGGCGTGCATCCACGCATTGTCGGGATCGAGCTCGAGCGCCTTCTCGAGCTGCCTGCGCGCCGATGCCAGGTCGCCCTGGTCCTCATACGCCAGGGCGAGTTCGCCGTGCGTCCAGGCGACCTCGGGCGCGAGCTGCATGGCCCGTTCAAGGGTGTCGAGGGCATCCGTTTTCTGGTCGAGCGCCCGCATGGTCTGCGCCTTGCTGGCGAGGGCGAAGGCGTAGTCGGGGTCGGCGGCTAGGGCGGCGTTGAAGTGCTCCAAGGCGTCCTTGAGTCGCCCCCTTCGCCGCAGTACCTCGCCGAGCAGGGCATGCATACGAGGCGAGTCGGGATCGAGGGCAAGGCCCCGTCGCACCAGGTCCTCGGCTTCGTCGAGTCGCTCGTCCTCGGAGACGGTCAGCAGCACGTCGACCAGCCCGGCCATAGCCAGTGCCAGCTGAGGATCGATCTCGAGGGCCCGGCGGAACGCCTCCTCGGCCTCCTCCGATCGGTTCTGGGCGGCGAAGGCGATCGCACGGCTCACCCATGCCCGAGCCATTTCCGGGTCGAGCGACAACGCCGCGTCGAGTCGCTCGGAGGCTTCCTCGAACCGACCGAGCATGCGGAGCACGTCTCCCAGGTATGCCTGTGCCCACGCCAAATCTGGCGCCTCCCTCAGCGCCTGCTCCAGGTCGTCCCGGGCTCGTTCCAACTCGCCCGAGTCGGCCAGGGTCGCCCCGCGCAGCGCGCGCGCCCAGCTGTAGCCCGGGTTGATCGACAGGGCCCTGTCCAGAGATTTGATAGCGTCGTCGGCCTCGCCGAGGGTACGACGGGCCAACCCGAGGTGGGCGAGGACGTCGGGATCGTCCGGCATGATGCCGCGGGCTGTCTCCAGTGCCTCGACGGCCTCCTTGACCGACCCGCCGAGCAGCAGGGCGATGCCCCGGTAGGTCCAGCCGCCACCGGCGTCCGGTCGCACGGCGGTCAGCTTGTCCGCAACCTCCAGGGCCTCGGCCGGGCGGCCGACGACCAGCAGGCTGCGGGCCACCGCCACGAGTGCCTCCGGCGTCGAGGGCACGAGGCGATGGCCCAGCTCGGCATGCTCGAGCGCCTCCGACCTCCGGCCAAGGGAGGCGAGATGGAGGCTGAGACGGGCCTGCAGCTCCGCGTCCTCGGGCGTCGCGGTGACGGCCCTGCGGAACGCCTCCGTGGCCCGCTCGACCCGGCCGGCGTCGGTGAGCGTGCGGCCGGCGGCGGCCCACGCGCGAGCCACGACGGCCGGTTCCGCACCCAATTCCTGCTGGACGCTTGCCAGGAGCTCGAACGCCTGCCAGTCGAGCGGTGCCCGCTCGACGGCGTCGATCAGAGCGGCAACGGCCTCCTGCGACCGTCCCGTCTCGTGGAGTACCAGAGCTCGGCATCGGCGGACATCGGGGTTGTTCAGGCCCAGCCGCATCGCCCTGTCGAGCCAGGACTCGGCCGCCGCGGCCTGGCCCGTCGAGGCGAGGGCGATGCCGTAGTCCGCCGCATAGTCACCGCGTCGCGACGGCCACTCGCGCGCCCGCTCGAACGACTCGACCGCCTGCGAGAAGCTCTGCCCAGCCTCCGGGTCCTCACGCAGCGACTGCACGAGCCCGGCCAACGTCAGGGCGGCACCGTGGATCGCGTGGAGCTCGGCGTGGTCGTCGGCGCTCCTGTCGAGTATGGTCCCGACCTCGTCGACCAGGCGCTGGGCAACGGCGGCGGCGTCCGTCAGCCGCTCGCTCTGGTAGTGGTCGCGACCTTTCTCGAGGCTGGTGCGCAACCGCCTGAGCGACACCCCTGGGGCTGGCGGCTGGACCGGGATCGGTACTTCCGGACGAGGGGAGGGCCGAGGAACCGGACCGACGTCACCACCGGGCAGACGTTCGATGGGCATCACGGCCTCACGTCCCCCGAACGGAGCCGTAGTCGGGGCTGCCGCTCCCCCGGTCCTGTCGCCGCCCCGCCCCCGATCGCCGGTCCTCCCAGAAGGCCCGGACGCGGAGGGCGATCTGCTGGGCCGACTGGGGGTTGGTCAGTCGCGCCCGCCAGGCGGCGTTCAACAGCACGAGCACTGCGTCGCTCTCTTCGGTGACGACCACCGCTTCGCTGTCAAACGGCTCCACGAGCAGTGCCTCCCGCCAGCTCTCGGTACCGGACCATTGTTCGGCCCCGAACTTCTTGATCCACGATTGCTGCTCCAGCCACCCCAGTACCACGCCCGGAAAGCTCTTGAGGTACTGGTCCTCCGGGGAGGATCCCTCGACGGCCTCGCGCGCCTCCTCGGCCTCGCCGACAGGGGCGAGGTTTACGACGGCGCCGCCCCACAGTCTGTCGAGCCTGTCGACCATCTCGTCGTAGCTGTCGCCGCTGACGAGCCGGCCCACGATGTCCAGTACCAGCCGGGCCCGGTCGACATCCGACGGCTCGTCGGAGCTGTCCGACTCGTGGTGATAGGGCTGGAGACGGAGGAGGATGATGGCGCAGGCATAGGCAGGACCCATCATGTACGCGGCGAAGGCGTCGGCGAAGAGCACGCGAAGCTGCCGTACGGTCCAGCCCTGCTGGGCGTGCTCCTCGAGCATCCTGGTGATCCCCTGGCCCAGCTCGTTTGAGCTGCCGGCGAAGCCGAGGCCCACCTCATGCGCCACCAGGGGGATGCCCCAGACCGTCCACTCCGGGAAGCCGAGCTTGATGACGCTGCTCATGGCGTTGCCAAGCGCCCAGCCCCGCGTCGGCACGGCCAGGGCGTTGGCGAAGAAGCCCTCGACCAGGACGTCGGTCATCTCGCAGACCCGGTCCTCGAGCGCCGTGTCCCGAAGGGTCAGGCCGCCGAGGAAATCCACGTACTCGCCAAACAGCGGCCGGGCCTGCTCCTCCAGCAGGTCCTCGTACTGCTTCCAGAGGACGCGCAACCGCTCGTTTCCGAGGTTCGGCGTCCCATCCACCTCTGTGCGCAGGGCCGTCACCTTCTCGCGCAACCCGTCGCACCCTGCGCTGAGGCTCTGCTGGAGGGCCCGGCATCGATTATCGAGCCGCACCATCGTCGACTGAATCTGCCGTAGCTGCTTCTTGGCGTCGTTGATCCGGTTCCAGACGACGTCGAGGTTCTCGAGGGAGGTGTCGAGCACCTTGTCGATGTCGGGGATCGACTGGCGGATGTCATCGTGCAACTCGGGTTCGCCGCGGAGGAGCCGCTGCAGCCGGGCGATGGTGCCGTTCACCTCGGACAGCGGGTTCATGACGCTCTCCCTGCCGCGGCCCCCGATGAGCCGATGCACCTCCTCGATCTGCTGGCCACGGTGCTGCGCCTCATCAACCACCCGCTGCACCTTGCTGATGTCCTTGTCCAGCGCGGCCAGCCTGGTGGACAGCAGCTGCTGCTGGGGAGCGCTCATCGGCCTTCCTCCCTTCACGAGTCACGAGCGCGCCCGGAGGCAGTAGCCAAGGGCGTACGCATTGACTGTTTCGCCGAGACGACCCATGTCGTCGCCGTGCTCGAGCCGCCATACCCAGGCGGCGTTGAGCACGTGCGTGACTGCCGTGCCGGATGGCAGCGCCGCCGAATCCTGGCTCTGGGCCAGCATCGACGTGATCGACATGACCTGGTCGCCCCCGGCGTAGAGGAGCTCATTGGCGGCGTGCCGCCGGAGCAGGTCGGTGACGATCCTCCGCGCCATCTCCGTGAGGTACTGGCCCATGCCCTCCTCGGGAAGGGCGCCACCGGTCAGCTGGCGCCAGAGCGGACGGACGCTACGGTCGGCCGCCATCCGGTAGCGCTCCAGGCCGGTCGTGTCGGACATCGCGTCGAGTGTTGCCGCCATCAGGTACACGCGTCGCAGCCACGATGGGTGCGACGCCGTCGCTCTCGTTACCCGGTCCGCCGGGATCCGGCAGGTGATGCACGCGATCGGATACGCCGGACCTACGGCGTAGGTGGCGTACGCATCCGCGAACAGCTCGTGGAGCCTGGACCGAGCGACCTCGAGGGTGCTGTTGCTGAGCTGCGCCTCGAACGCCGCCTCGTCCTCGATGTAGAGTTCGATCGGTGGCTTTACGCTCCGCTCCGAGCGCGCCGCCCCCAGGGCGCGGGTCACGTGGTGGCCGAACTCGTGAACGCAGATGGGTAGCTCCCACACGGCCTGGGACGGGATGCGGAGCCGCACCAGCTCGAGCGTGCGGTTCAGCGACTCCGACTCTGGAGACACTGTCGGCACGACCACGTCCTCAAGGTTGGACCGGCGGCTCAGGCCGGCGAGCAGATGCCTGGCGACCTCGACCAGCCGGCCGTCGAGCGCCGACTCGTTGAAGAGCACGCCCTGGACGAGAGCGAGCACCTCCTTGCGGAGCCTGGCCGCGTCCTCGCGCTGCGGCCCCAGCACCTCCCAGACGGTGGTGTCGACGGTCGCTGCGGCGGCCGGCAGGAGGGCGACCAGCTCCCGCTCGTGATCCGCGATCCGCGTCAGGTACCGGTTCCGCTGCGTCTCGCTGATCGACCTGGCGACACCCGGGTAGGCCAGCCAGCTCCTGAGGCGCTCGAGGGCGCTGACCTCCTGTCGGACGTGGAGGGTGAAGAGGTCGGCTTGGCCGGGCAGCGTCAGGTTCACGCCGCGACGCCCTGGATGACCCGGCGGACGCCGGTCACGAACCGCAGCAGGTCCCCGGTATCCGTGTAGTCCATGGCGAGGAGCACCACGGCTGCCGCGGCCAGCAGCGCGGCACCGGCGATCACCAGTGCCAGGTGCGGGATCGCCAATCCGGCCAGGCTCAGCAGGGTGCCCGTGGCCGCGACCGCGCGGACGACACGCCGCACCAGCTGCATGTTGCGGGCGAAGCGCTCGGAGAGCGCCTCAAGCGCGTCGCTCGCGTCGTCAAGGCGCGCGACGTCAAGGGGCTGACCGCCCAGCGCCTCGTCGACCTGGCGCCGCACGCCTTCGACACCGATCAGCCAGCCGACCAAAGCCGGACCCGGCTCCTGCCGTTCAACGCGGCGCCAGAGATCCTCGATACGCTCCCGGACGGCGGCATAGAGATGGTCTGGGATGATGCGCCTGAGCGTCGCCAGGGCCTTGTCGATCGCCTTGAGGCCGGCCCGGATGAGGCGCCCCGGCCACTGCTCGCCGCCGAGCTGGGGGGCCTGTTCGCCCAGCAGCTGGAGCGCCTCCTGGGCCCGGCCGGGCGCCCGGTCGCTGACGATGCCGAAGGCGTCGATGATGACGACTGACGATCCCTCCGCCAGCCGCTCAAGGGTTGAGAACGCGACCGTGCGCGCGCGGTCCGTGGCGGCGGCCAGGTCCGGGGAGGCGCGTCTGGTCTCGAACCCCCGCTCGACTGTCTCGGCCGCGCCCTGCTGGGTCTCCAGGAGAGACGCCGAGCTCCGCAGCTCGCGGACCGCCCCGTCCAGCAGCGACGGATTGGCCGGCCCGCCTTCTCCCAGGGTCTGCCCCGCGGCCACCAGAGTGTTGCCGATCTCCAGCTGGCCGAGGGCGGTCGCCAAGAGGTCCTCGTCACCGGCGGCGAAGCCAGCTGCATCGACGCCGTCGGGGGCGTCGAAGTACTGCGACTCGACCTCCGCGAGTTCTCCCAATTGCCTGGCTGCCTCGCCCTCGAGCCGCTCGATGGCGAAGGTGCGGGACTCCGGGTTCTCAGCCACCCGCTGCAACCAGAGGGCGGCGTTCGCTACGGACTTGGTGGACTCGGCGATGCGAGACCTGGCGGACTCGGATGCTTGCATGGGCCGCCCCCCTCACCTAGCCCCTGTCATGCCCTGCGGTCGAAAGCTCTGACGGTGGCCGTCATTGGCTGCAGCCTTGAGAACCCGCTCGCTTCTATGCTGCTCGTGCTGATCGCCCCTGGAGCCGTCGGCGGGCGTGTTCGACACGGTTGCCAGTCCTCTGAACATCGGAGGCGGAAGGCTTGCCGGGCCGGCCGCTGCTGCGGTGGTCCATTCTCGACAGGATCGCACGATGTAGGTCAGTTGACCTATGTCTTTTAGCACAGCCGACTTGTGATTGTCATCACAGTTGCCCGGTCATGCCGCGCCTCGGCGGCGGAGGGCGTACGCCGAGGGTGGTGAGGCGCTCGCAGGGACCCGGAGAATGGGGACGGTGGCGGGGCGGTCGAGGTGATGACGAGGACAAAGAAGAGGGTGACGGGCATGGTGCTGGTGTCTATCATCACGTGTGGCCATCTCAGCGTGGCCCTTTAGGGGGCGTGAGGCGGAGCTGGCTCTGATCGCGCAGGCCATGGATGACCCGGCGGTGGCCGGCATCGTGGTGGCCGGTGAGGCGGGGGTCGGCAAGACCCGGCTCGCGCTGGAGGCGCTGGCCCAGGCCGACCCCAACCGGTTCGCAATCAAGGGGGCGGTCGCCACCCGGGCCACCAGGTCGATCCCGCTTGGGGCGCTGGCCCAGTTGCTTCCCGCCGACCTGCCGAGCGCGAACTTGCTGCGGGCCGCCACCGAGGCGCTGCTGCCGGTCGGTGACGAGCGGCGCCTGGTACTGGGGATCGATGACGCGCACCTGCTTGACGACACCTCGGCGGCGCTGCTGCACCAAGTCGTCCGCAGCGGCGCGGCGTTTGTGCAGCTCACGCTGCGGAGCGGGGAGCCGGCACCGGATCCGATCACTGCTCTGTGGAAGGAGCGGATCCTGGAGCGGCTTGACCTGCTGCCGCTGTCGCCGCTGGAGGCCGAGCAGGTGCTCGTCGCGGCGCTGGATGGGCAGGTCGACTCCACGACCGCGGCCAGGCTGTGGCGGGCGACTGGCGGTAACGCACTGCTGCTGCGGGAGCTGGTCGCCGCCGGGCTCGATCGGGGTGCGCTGACCGATGCCGGCGGCGTGTGGCGCTGGCAGGGACCCTGGATCATGGCGCCTCGGCTGATGGAGCTGATCAGCGCGCGTCTGGAGCGGCTGGACGAGGACGAGCTCCACGTGCTGGAGCTGCTCGCTTACGGGGATCCTTTGGGTCTTGAGCTGTTGGCAGGCCTGGCGCCACTGCGGGCCATCGAGGCGCTGGAGGGCCAGGGGCTGCTGTGGGTGGAGCAGAACCGCCGCCGAACCCTGGCACGCCCGGCCCACCCACTGTATGCCGAGGCGCTGCGGCGGCGCAGCCCCAGGCTACGGGCCCGTGCCCGCCAGCAGGAGCTCGCCGAGGCGACCAGGCGGTTCGGAGCACGGCGGCGTCAGGACGACCTCCAGCTTGCGACCTGGCAGATGGCCATCGGCGGCGAACCCGAGCCGCGCAGGGCGATCAGCGCCGCACGCCAGGCCTGGGCGACGTTCGACGCGCCGCTTGCCGAGCGGTTGGCCCGCGCCGCCCTCGAGGGCGGGGCCGGGATCGAGGCGGCGCAATTGCTCAGCGACCTGCTGGTCTACGGCGGGCGCGCCCAGGAGGCCGAGGAGCTGCTCGCTACGCTACAGCTGGAGTCCACCGGCGAGGAGGAGCGTGCCCGGCTGGCGCTGGCGCACGCCTTTGTCCTGTTCTGGGGGCTGGACCGCGTCGAGGAGGCCATAGCGCTCCTTGCCGAGGCAGAGCGCTCGATCACCGAGCGGTCCTGGCGTGAGGGGATCACCGGCCTGCGGGGCCGCTTTCTGGCGCACGCCGGCCACTACACCGAGGCGTTGGCCCTCCTTGATGGGCTGCTGGACCGGCCGCCGGCCTTCGAGGCCACCGAGGCGGCCGCCCTGACGAGTAGGGCGCTGGCCGCCAGTGCCCATGGGCGCCTGGCCGGGGCGGCCGCCGATGTCAAGCGGGCAGGACGGCTGGTGCCACGCTGGCTTGAGGAGGTCCCCTGGCTCGGTGACATGGTCGAGATCGCCGGTTACCTCTGCCAGGCGCTGGGTGGGGACCTGACCGGTGCCGCGGAGGTCGCAGCGCGACGGCACACGGCCGCGGCCGAGCACACCGACTACCCCTTCAGCCATGTTGTCTGGTGCACGCTGCGTGGGCAGGCCGCCCGCTTGCGTGGGCAGGTGCAGGACGCGCTGCGCTGGCTGCGGGAAGGATCTCGGCAGTCCGAGAGGGACGAGCCGGGGGCGCTTGCCTCGTTGTGCGCCGCTGAGCTGGCCCACGCCGCCGCCCTGGCCCGCGAGCACGACCTGGCGGAGCGGACCCTGGCTGAGGCGCAGGCGCGGCGTCGGGCCTCGCAGGCGATCTTCCAGCCGTGGGTCGACCTCGCCGCCGTCTGGGTCAATGCCACCAGGGCTGCGACCGGCCAGGTGGCCGAGCAGGCGCTGGCCTGCGCGCGGCGCGCCCGCGAGACCGGCGCGCTGGCCTACGAGCCGATTGCCCTGCATGACGCTGTCCGGCTCGGCGCGGCTCGGGCGGTGGTGGATCGGCTCGGGGAGCTCGCCACCCAGACCGAGGGGCGGCTTGTGGGGCTGTTTGCGGCGCACGCGCTCGCCGCCGCCCGCCAGGATGGCCAGGCGCTGGACCAGGTGGCCTCGTCGTTGGCGGCCACCGGCGCGGGCCTGCTCGCCGCCGAGGCCGCCGCTCAGGCCGCGCTCGCCCACCGGCGGGCCGGGAGGCAGGCCAGCGCGCGGGCCGCGGCGGCGAGCTCGGCGCAATGGTTGGCCGACTGCCAGGGCGCCTGGACGCCGGCGCTGGGCACGCTGGAGGCCCCGAGATTGACCCCGCGGGAGCTCCAGATCGCCAAGCTTGCCTCGCGGGGCCTGCGCAACCGCGAGATCGCCGACCGGCTGGGGGTCGCGGTGCGGACCGTCGACAACCACCTGCACCAGGCCTACAGCAAGCTTGGGATCGGCAGCCGTGGGGACCTAGGCCGCTTCTTCGACCGCGAACCTGGCTCCTGAGTACCGCCGCCTGGCGCCTTGATGATCTGAGTAATCACCCACTCAGGACAGCCGGGAGGCCAGTCCTACACTCCAACCATGGACCGAGCCGAGGCCGTGAGGCTCCTCCCCGTAAAATACGCGCGCGCGTTGACCCTGCGCGACCAGGGCTGTGACAACGCGCAGATCGCCGCGGCGCTCGGCATCGTCCCAGAGGGGATCGGCACGCTTCTGCGTGTGGCCGAGGCCAAGCTCCAGCAGCTCCTGGACAACCCACCCGAGGTGGATGATCAGTTGAAGGTCCCGCTGGAGAACCCGCTCGACCCGCCAGAGCTCCCCGCGGTCTGAGCAGCCGCGCCCCCAGCCCCCAGAAAAACGAGCATCCCCCGACTCAGGATCGCGGCCGCACGCGACGCCAGACTGGTCTCGTCACGAGCGAACCAGGAGGTCAACGTGAAGTCGTCGAGATCCACCCGCCGACAGCGGCGCTTGGCGACCCAGATCATCAGGCACCGGGCGCCCTGCTACTGCCCACACTGCCGCGGCCTGGGCTGTGGTGGCTGGTGCCCATGGTGCCCCTGACCCGGCGGTTCGCGGTGACTGCCGACATGGTCGAGGGCAAGCAATCCACCATCGTCAGCTGGGAGATGCCACAATGACAGCGAGCCCTACCATCCCGGCCACAGCGGCCGAGGACGAGCCCTCCGGACACGAAGCCAGGCTCGGTCAGACCCGGCCCGGCACGCCACGGCTGGTCCCGGTCCCACCTCCACCGAACGAGGCGCGCAAGGCGGCAACGGTCGCTGACAACAAGCCGCGCGCTACCACGCGCGGCTTTGCCTGGCACCTGGTCGACCCCCTCAGAGACGGATTCGAGCTGCGGATGGACGCCGCCGACCGCCCACTTGCACGGCTCACCATTGGCGGGATCGGCATCCCATCGGCGAGGTTGGACGTCGGTGGCCAGCGCCTCCTGTTCATCACCAACGAGCTGGGCAACCCTCAGGTCGCGATCACCGACGCCATCACCAGGGCGGTCGTCGCCAAATTCGAGTGGCAGCGGCTGGGGCGGGCCGGGGACCCCCCCCGCCG
>Ga0081538_10001546_pt1 | contig 23586 bp, 18 predicted proteins | sample TabmetS5T2R1_FD_71022 | JGI IMG/M metagenome (GOLD analysis project Ga0081538, IMG submission 71022) | Tabebuia heterophylla rhizosphere microbial communities from the University of Puerto Rico - S5T2R1 | ecosystem: Host-associated > Plants > Roots > Rhizosphere ... | reverse complement strand
TTTAAGCGCAGCTATCACCAAAAGCGCCGCACAACGTTGCTCGATTGAGCCTTTTTCAACTAGTGTGACCAATTGCTGAAGAGTTCTATCCATAGGGTCGAAGCCGCCTCCCTTTCGAATATCTACCAAACTTGATCCGACGTCAAAGGTGACAACGCATGGTGAAAAGGTACGCCCGCCAAAATGAAAAAGGCTCGCCCTCCTAAGAGATCGAGCCTTTTCAAAGCAGCTCCGGCAGTGTCCGGTCGAAAGTAAGATTCTTGCTTAATCCACGGTTCCTATGCGAGGAAAGGAAACAGCTGGTTTTTCATGACGTCGGTTGGCCGCTCCCAATGACAAAGCGAGCGCGGCGGTTCTGCACCCAGCAGTCCTCCGTTTGTTCCCTGCACACGGGAATCTCTTCCCCGTAACTGATCGTTGTTAGTCGGTCTGCGCCGATACCGAGGCTGACCAAATAGTCCTTGGCGGTCTGTGCCCGTTTGGCACCCAGGGCCAAGTTATATTCAGCAGTGCCTCGCTCGTCGCAGTGACCTTCGATCTGGACTCGCGAAGCGGGATTGCGCTTGAGCCAATCCGCATTCGCTTTGAGGGTCGCGCGTCCTTCTTCGGTGAGATCGTAGCGGTCGAAGCCGAAATACACGTCCTTGACCGGGCTGGATGGAGGTGTCGCCGTGCTCTGGCCGCTTTGCAATGCATCGAGGCTGGAAGGGGCGGATGTCAATCTTTTTGCTTCAACCGATGAACCGAGGCTCCCCCCCGCATGCGCATTGGGATTCTCCACGGTCCATTGCGGCGACGGATTACTCTGCGTCTGCTGCGCAACCTTTTGTCCACAACCAAGCAATGTAAATAAAGCTAGCAGGCTCCAAACTAGACCGATCATTTCCTTCTCCTTTCCGGTCCTTCGAGAATTAAGCAAGGGTAAAATGTAAATACTTGAAGTAGAAATTGTGAGGCATCGGTACCAAGCTGTCAACCGAAAGTAACGCCGCTTTGAGTCTTAGCTTGGATTGTTGTGAATATTCTCCGCTGGATATCCTAAACGCTCTTAGATTGGACGAATTTCTCCAAACATTGGGGGCTTTTGCTAGCGTCTGATCGAGACATCTGACTTCGGAAGCTCCTCTTCCTCGTTCAGCAAGTGGCTCGAAGAGATAAGAAGCGGCTCATCCTGCACCGAGTTGCTTCATGAACCAGTCGGCAATGTAGCTCCGACGGTGGAAACGTTTTTCGCCGTGCCCCACGCCATCGAGCATTTCTCGCTGCGACGAGTTCACGGCGTTCTGATAGAGTTTGAGGGCGCCCCGTGGATCCATGACACGGTCGTCGTGGCTGTAACCGACGAGCAGAGGACATTCGATGCGATCGGCTCTGCCTTCGAGTGTAAATTCCTTGATTTTATCTCGTGCTTCTCTGAGATTCTTGGCACCTATAAGCCATCGCAAGCGATCTTGAATCGGCGGGTAATAGTCAAAAATGTCATCAACCAAGCTATAGGCGCCGCTCCAAACCGCAACTGCTTTGATCCGTTTTTCCACGGTCGCGCAGCGCGGCCCGGAGTAGCCCCCCATACTGGAGCCGTGCAGTCCAATTTGGGTGGGATCGACGTCCGGACGGCTTACCAGATAATCGATGACGGCTTTGGCGACCCGCTCGGAATCCGGCGGAGCATATAAGTTTTTCTCTCGCAGCGTTCCGCCGTGTCCCGGGCCATCGACATCGAGGAAAGACATCCCGCGGCGCACGTACTGCCCGGCCCCGCCATCATCTCCACGCAACAGAATTCCGTCGGCTCCAGCGTAGTTGTAAACAACGGGATGGCGGCCGCCCGATGAGCCGCGGGCCGGATAGAAAAGCGCATCCAGGCTATGGCCCTCGTAAGAGATCTGCACTGTTTCGAAAGGCGGGGAAACAAGACTCCAGGCCTTGTCAAAAGTCTCTTTGAGTTTCTGGTAGCTCGGTAGCATACGTGAGTCGCTTTCGGGCAGATAGACGAGCGCGCGCCGATAGAAATCGGCAGCGCGCAAATAGAACTCGTGGGCCGTCACCTTGCGTTCTTCACGTTCGAACTCGGCGGCCAACTGCTCGTTCTTTTCCGCTACTTGGATCCATTCTGTGTGCCAGCTCTCCAAATTGAAAAACTTGACCCGGAGAGCCACGCCGCGAATATCCGGATCGGGATGGCCCGCGGAAATTTCCATGCGGATCTCTAACTGGCCGCCACCCGGGAGGCCAAGCCCGGAATAGAGCACTTTCTCAGCCCGTTCTTTATCGAGCACGTCACCGCCAGTTGCTTTTGCCATACGACTTTCTCCTTCGGTCAGGACGGAGCGGATTCGATCTCTTCCTTGCCCTAGGATGGGCAAAAATTCAACCGGCAGCCTGTGGCGAAGTGTAATCTGGCGCGGCAGCGATGGGTCACGGTCCCGGTTTTGGCGCGTGGCGCAGCCGCGTGTAGTTTCGGACAGCAGCTGTTCCCTCGTACACACACGGGAGAGTTACCGTGAAGACGGTTCCCTCTCCCATTCGGCTTGTGACGCTTACCTTCCCACCGAGCACTTCGGAGAAAGTTTTCACAATATGCAATCCCAAGCCAACACCGCCTTGGGAGCGCGTTCTAGAGGCATCAAGTTGACGAAATTTTTCAAACACCAAAGCCAAATCTTCGGAGGCGATGCCGATGCCGGTATCCGCCACATTGAGTTCGACCCGGTTTGTCCCCGCCACGTGATGTGCCGACACGGTGACATGGCCTGCTTCCGTGAACTTCAATGCGTTGTTGATCAAATTCTGCAAGATGTGCTTGAGTTTGTCACGGTCTGTGCGAATGACGGGCAGGCTAGAAGCATAGTGCCAACGGAGGCTAACATCCTTCCCCAGAGGATATTCATAAAGCAATTTCAGTTCGTCCAGGAATTCGGATAGAGGAAGCTCGTCGCACTCAACAATCACTCCCCCGGCCTCGATTTTTGTTGCGTCCATGATGCTGTTGACCATTACCAAGAGTTCATTTGAGTGGCGAGTCACTTTATCGAGCGCGTTGGCCTGTTCGGCATTAACTTCGCCCAGGACCCCGTCTTGTACGATCTTCGTGTAGCCGGCGATAACGTTCAGGGGAGTACGTAACTCATGAGACATAACTCCCAAGAATTCGTCTTTGACTTTGTTAGCTTTTTCAAGATCGATGGCCTGTTGCCGGGTTTTCTCGTAGAGCTGAGAGTTTTGGATGGCACCTGCGGCTTGACCCGCGAGGGTGCGCAGAAAATTGATCTCTTGTTCGGTAAAGTAACGCTCCTGCCGACAATAAAAAGAGAGAATCCCGAGCACGCTGTTCTGGGCGATCAGCGGCACGCCGAGAAAGGAAACAAATCCTCTCTTACAAAAAAAATCAGAGTCGGGTCCGTTGCCAGTGGACTGAATATTGGCAATTCGGATCGCTTCCTTAGCCGCGAGCGCAGGATACGGCGTGCTATCGCCGCGGCCTGCACTGTCAGCTCTCCATGCTTCTTCGTCGATGCCGCGTGCGGCGACCTTAACGAGTTCTTTTTCTTTGTTATCGAATAGCATGATCGTCGTGGCGGTTTCCGGAACCAGCGCCGTAAGCTTGTCCAACAAGACATTGAGCACGACACGCAACTCCAGCGTGGAGGTTGTGGCGAGATTGATTTCGTAGAGAGCCGCCTGGCGTTCCGTATGACGTTGAATATCCATCTGCGCTTTCTTTTGCTCGGTCACGTCGCGAACGATGCAGACAAAGGCCAGGGGATCCATCGCCGGATCATCGCGCATAGCGAATGAAGAAACACTCAGAGTTGACCGGCCAGTTTGTTGATCGATTAGCGGGAATTCATAATCGCGAACCGAACCACTTAGAATAACACGGTCGAGAATGAATTCTGGCGGGGCAATGATGGGTGTCAAGCTTTGGATACGTTTTCCAATCAGCGTGTTCTCCGGCCGCTTGAATAACTGGCCGGCGGCCCGATTTGCTACTCGAACGGTTCCTTGGTTGTTTAGAACGAGCAGGGCGTCTGCCATGGCATTGATGATTTCCGTTGCCGCAAACGCCGGGGTAATCTCGACGAGTCTAAAGCGCCATACGGCCCGAGCGGTTAGAACAACGAAGCCCAGAACTGCCAGATAGCCAAACGGGTAAAGGGCTATGCCGAACGCGGCGAGATAGTCGAAGGAGCCGAGATAGGCTACGCAGAAAGCGAAGAACAAGGCTCTGCTTCTCAATTTTGTCACGCCTGATGGGGGGGCTGAGTGATTCTCCTGCCGGTAATGCCAAAGACTCAATGCCATCAGGCCGAAGAAAAAACCCAGAAAGGGTACGCTCATCCATTGGTAGCGAGCATAGTAGCCCCACCAAAAGCGGTTGACACCACTGATGAAGGCATCGCTGTAAAGGACTGTTGCGAAGAAAAATCCAGAAACAAGCCAAGCGAGCCAAACTCGTCTTTTGTGTTTTGAATAAATTTCTAGCGTGCCAACCGTGAAGTTATAAACGGCGGCAGGAATAAAGGTCACTCCCAGTTGCCCCATGACGGCCCAGGCGCTTGCTACGGATTCAGCCGCTGCAGCGTACATAAGCGAGTAACAAAAAAGCCAGATCGCAGCGATGGCGGTCATAACGAAGAAAGAAAGACTGACGCGGGAGTTGCGCTCAGCGACGAACACAATGAACCCTAACGCTATTACCGCGGCTCCAGTAACGAGGGTCGGAATTGCGTAGGGATTGAGGGTATAGTCAGCCGGGTTAAAAATTTCGGAGGTCATTGGGTTTGAAGAATCTCCGCTTCAAACCCTGAAGCGGAGACGTCTTGCCGCTGAAATGAAAGAAGAGAAAATCCTGCGCTGGTAGGGATCCTGCCCGACGAGAGCCTCCGGATGCCATTGCACCCCAAGGACAAACCGATGATCGGGACTCTCAATTCCTTCGATTAGTCCATCTTTTGCGGTGGCGTTGACGCGCAGCCCCTTGCCGACTTTCCTGACGGCTTGATGGTGAGTCGTGTTGACTTCCAAAACTTGCTTTTGGACGATTTGCCGGAGACGAGTCCCTGGATGAATTTCTATTGGGTGGCCGCCTTTTTCCTTCTTGGTTCCTTGTTCGTGTTGGTTGGCGTTCGGGAGTTCGGTGGCGATATCTTGATAGAGCGACCCGCCTAGAGCGACATTGATCGCCTGCGCGCCGCCGCAAATTCCCAGAAGCGGTAGATCCTCCTTCAAAGCCCAATCAATGAGTTCCAACTCGAACTCTGTCCTTTCCTTTTTGATGGCACCTAAAGCACGGATCGGCTTTTCCCCGTAATAAATTGGGTGGATGTCGAAATTGCCGCCGCTGATCAATAGGCCGTCGAGGCATCGCAAAGTTTTGCGAAGCGTCGGCCGGAAACCTATTGGAGGGAGGACCAGAGACATTCCGCCCGCTTTTTGGACGGCGCGGTAATATCGTTGGGCCAGAAATAGGGTCGGTTCTTGCGTCGCGCCAGTCCGATTCGCCGCAACGCCTGACATATCCGCAGTAATGCCAATCAGCGGGGCCCTGCTTATGCTTGAACGGTTCATCTTTGTTGATCGTACAAACGCTTGTAGATGCGGTGGTTGCGCATCACCAGTTTAACGTAACCTCGGGTCTCCAGGTAAGGGATCCGCTCGACGAATTCTTCAACGTCATCCGTCAGTAGTTCTTTCTCCCAACGGTCAACTGCGGATTCCCCGGCATTGTAAGCAGCGATGGCTTTGAACCAGTCGTTCGAATATCGTTGCAGAAGATCTTTTAAGTACTGAGTGCCCAGGGTTAGATTGATCTCAGGTTGAAACAATTGCTCGTGAGACGGCGGAGGCATTCCGATTTGCTTGGCGACTCGCGCTGCTGTTGAGGGCAGCAGTTGCATCAAACCCAAAGCCGTGGCGGGCGAACGCGCTCGAGGATCAAACAAGCTCTCCTGGCGAATTAAAGCGAGGATAAGATAGGGATCAAGCTCTTGTTCCTGAGCCTTTTGTTGAATCATTTCCCAGTAAGCGATCGGGAAGCGAAAGAGGTTTCGGTCGCTGGAGGAACTGGGTAGTTGATTAGCGATCGCAAGGCTGCGGTTATAGGCCTGATTTTTGAAGTATTCGTGCATGAGTAAGGGGCGTAGTCGCGGATTATTCTTTGATAGCCGATCGACTTCGTTCAGTTCGACTACTGCCAGGCGGTGGAGCGAGATCGTTGAAAGCTCGCGCGCGCGAGAGAGATGGTAAGAGATCTCGGGACTAAGCGGAGGATCGTCTTCCGTGGCCGCGGGAAAGGCGTTTGTCTTGGGATCCTCGACCTCGATGCCGGCTCTCAGCAGCCCGCGCAAGGCGAGGGCTTGATAATAAGATTCCTCACTGCCGTCGAAGATTTGCCGATAAATTCGCACCGCAGTTTCCGTGTCGCCAAGCTTCTCGGCTGTGCGCCCCTGCCAATACAATCCCGCGGTTCGAAAGGTGCTGTCCCTGGCGTTGCCGGCTAGATTTTGGAATGTCGCATACGCTTGCCCCCATTCCCCACTGCGATAGTAGAGCCAGGCGAGGCGGGAAGCGGCGTCATCGTGCACTTGGCTGCTGGGAGAGCTTTTCATCACGCTCGTGTACAGGGCGATGGCCTCTTGCTTTCGGCCGAACGACTCGTGGATGTCCGCGGCGGCATAACGGGATCTTTCAACGTATGGGCTCGTCGGATAACGGTCGATAACCTGCTTAAAATAAATCAACGCCTGGGCATTGTCGTGCCGGTTCCAGAAGACTTGCCCGATTTGGTACGTTGCTTTGGGAGCCTCGGAGCTTGCCGGGTACTCGCGAGCGATTTGCTCGAGGAGCGGAATAGCCTCACTGCGCTTGCGAAGAGAGAGGTAAAGATCGGTGAGTTTTGTCAACACACGAAGACGGAAACTTGACTCCAAGTTGCTGCTCAAAACCTTCTTATAGAGAACCTCTGCGTCACCATGTTCTCTTTCGCGAACTAAGCGATCCGCTTCATCGGCAATGGCTATAGTCGTTTTAAGTCCGAATTTGTCTGGATACTTATCGCTAAGCCGTCTGAGGGCCAAACGAGTTGGAGCCGTCCAACGGGAACGGGGAAAAAGGCTCCTCAATTCTGAATAAAGCCGATGTGCCTGATTGAAATCCGCCATAGCCTCTTGCGCCTGCGCCTGAAGAAAAATCGCTTCGTCAGCGATTTCAGGGCTGACGCCTTTTTCAGCTCGTAGGGCGCGTAGAATCTCAACCGCCTGGGTATATTTCTTTTCCGCCAAATTTATTTTGGCTTGCTGTAAGTCCGCGGAATAGACCCAGATACTTTGAGGATAACGGCTCCTGAGCTGGGAGAGGAACTTCCTCGATAGGTCTAAGTTGCTTTCCTTATGCGCGATCAACGCGAGATAATAGAGGCTGTAGTCTGCCAGCGGGAAATCCGGGTCCGAAGCTGCTTGAAATGGCTCTTTCGCTTGGATCAAACTACCGCTTGAATACAATGCATAGGCCTGCGCGAAATTTTCTCGGGGAGTAGCCTGCGCGCAGGTCACAGACGGGATGACAGCAAGGCTGCAAATCAGCGGAAGCAATTTGGCGGCGAATCGCATATCGTTGACGAAAGTTTAACGGAGGGAAGCTGCTGAATCAATCGTAGCGTAGTCGAATTTAGCCTTTAGACCAAAGCAGTTTTGAGTAAAGAGATTTCCTATTGTTTTTTATATTGACGAAAGCTATTTTTTAACTACGGGCGTCTGAGCTGCCCAACATGCTGGTCGACGCACCTCAGAGGCTGGAAGTGGAGGTAAGTTTCTTTGAAGATAGAGGGAAGTTATACGTTCAACGCACCCAGGGAAAAGGTTTGGCAAGTGTTGCTCGATCCTCGGATCATGGCCCAGTGTATACCAGGCTGCGAGACCATGGCTCCAATCGGACCCGATCAGTACGAGGCGACCATGAAAGTCGGCGTGGCTTCGGTTAAAGGAGCTTACAAAGGGAAGGTCGCGATTAAGGATAAGCAGGAACCTCGGCACTACATTTTAAGTGGCGAGGGTTCTGGCGGGCCGGGTTTCATGCAAGGTGACGTGTCCATAGATCTGGAAGAGAACAATGGGCAGACAGTGTTAAAATATAGCACTGATGCGAAGGTTGGAGGACTGATCGCAAGTATCGGGCAGCGGATGTTAAACGGTGTCGCTAAGATGATGCTGGATCAATTTTTCAAGAAGGTGGAGACTTTTATCTAGAAAGTTAGCGGCGGTGCAGCTCGCCAAGACCGGCCGGTTTCATTTGCATTTTTTGACTAAATTCGTCGCGTAAGATTATGTTGCCTGTGGTTAGCGTCATTATTCCTACGTACAACCGTTGGCCGATGGTGGCGGAAGCTGTCGAGTCGGTGTTAGAGCAGGCCTATCGCTTTTTCGAGATTATCGTCGTTGACGACGGTTCCACTGACGGTACAAGGGGGCGTCTGAAGAAATACGGGTCCAGTGTAGTAATTATCTCACGGCAGAAAAGCGGTGTGGCGGCTTCGCGTAACTATGGCGTCAGCATCGCCCAGGGCCTGTATGTGGCGTTTTTGGATTCAGACGATCTTTGGCGGCCGCAAAAACTGGGAATCCAGACTTTATTCATGGAGCAACATCCGGAAGTGCAAGTTTGCCAGACGGAGGAAATCTGGCTTCGCCGCGGGGCCAGGGTGAATCCCAAAGCCAAGCACGCAAAACCGTCCGGCGATATTTTTCGGCGCAGCCTGGATCTTTGTTTGGTGAGCCCGTCAGCGGTGATGATGACGAAGGATCTATTCAATCAAGTTGGCGGGTTCGACGAAAGTTTCCCGGTTTGCGAAGATTATGATCTTTGGCTCCGAATTGCCAAGGACCACGCGATTCCGCTGATTCCTGAGCCTCTCGTGGTCAAGCGGGGAGGACACGCCGACCAGTTGTCTCATTCCACATGGGGCATGGATCGTTATCGGGTTCAAGCCCTACGAAATCTTTTGCGAAACGGTCTTGTTGGCGAAAAACAAACGTGGACCCTGGAGACGTTACATCGGAAGATTCTGATTCTTTCTCAAGGGGCAAGAAAAAGAGGAAAACGTGATGAAGCGGCAGCGTATGAAGCGATCCTGTCGGCATTTCTCCGGGAGGAATTAGATGTCGGAGACGGAGATTCGCCAATACGGAGAGAGCAGGGGATTTCATCCAAAGACGTTGGAGCGGTGGTTGGGTTGGGCGCCAGCGGCTAGAAATGCGCTGTTTCATCTGGCCGTGGACCTTAAAGTCGGCGAGAATCATCTGCGCGATCTTATGGACTGGCTCGAAGAGATCGCGTTGCGTGAGCAATTGATGATTGAGGAAATCTTGGCCAGCAAACCGATCGTCGATTGCGCATCCGATCCGCGACTAGGCCGTGCCGATAAACTCAAACGGATAAAAGACGAGATTAGGCGGCGGCGTTTCCCTCGCCTGGCACAAACCGAGGATGCTATCCGGGCGCGAATTCATGAACTGAAACTTCATCCCGAAATTCGGCTAAAGGTGCCTTTGGGTTTAGAGGGAGGAAGGTTGGAGATAGAATTGAGCGCGTCGTCCCATGATGAATTCAAAAAGCTTGTTATCAAGCTCGCCGAGGGGGCAACTGATAATCGAGTGCGGGAGATTTTTGCCCTCTTGGCAGGACATGCGGTGGAAACTCAATCGTAAGCTTGATGATGCAACTTTTCCAACCTCAAGAGGTCATCGTAGAGCGGGACTCCGAAGCGAGTCCGATCTACCGGAACTTGCGCAAGGCGTTGCCGAGTGTTCCGTTTAGGATCGTTGATACGGTTGCGGCAGAGAACGGAAGAATAAATTTATCGGCGGGCACATTTGGTGCGGCCAAAAAGAGACTTTTTTTGACACGACACAAAGGAGAGTTTCTCAAGAAATGTCCCGGCAGCGAGGGGCAGGTTTGTTGCAATTATTTCGTAATCAACTTTGCTAGCAATTGCCCAATGGACTGTAGCTACTGTTATTTGCAGGAGTACCTGGCCGATAATCCCGGGCTCAAGATTTTTAGCAACGTGAACGACCTATTGAATGAGGCCGACAAACTTTTGAGCAATCACCGGCGATTCTTTTTCCGGATCGGCACCGGGGAAATAACGGATAGCCTGGCGCTGGATCCCTATATCGGTTTTGCCCGTGAAGTGATACCTTTTTTCGCTGACCAGCCCAACGCGTTGCTTGAACTCAAAACGAAAAGCGACTGTATCGACGGTTTGCTTGGTCTCGACGCCAAAGATCGAGTGGTGGTGTCCTGGTCGATGAACCCACAGCGGGTTATCGATCTGGATGAACACGAAACGGCTTCGCTTGGTGAACGGTTACTGGCGGCCCGGCGCTGCCAAAACGCCGGTTATCGGTTGGGTTTTCACTTTGATCCGATGGTCGAGTATGCAAATTGGGAGGTCGATTATCAAGAAATGCTCGACCAGATTTTTAGCAGTGTTGATTGGCGTAGGATTGCCTGGTTGAGTATGGGTGTGCTGCGAACTACCCCGAGCTTGAAACGGATCATCCGAGATCGGTTCCCGCGGACGCAGCTGCTGACCGGCGAGCAAGTACGCTGCCCGGATGGGAAGCTGCGTTATTTTCAACCCCTGCGCGTTGACATGTATCGCAGGATGCTCGGCTGGATTCGGCGGGCCGCCCCCACTGCTAAGGTCTATCTGTGTATGGAATCCAAAGAGGTATGGGAGCAAGTCTTTGGCTTTGCGCCGAGCTGCGAAAAGGAGCTTGGCAACCAGATGGCGCCTTCTTTTTAGTTGCTTTGATGCCAAACAAGGAAAGCGCGAATCGGTGTGTTTGACTCTAGTATAGGGCGTTACCGTCCTATAAAAAATCATTGGCGTTATCCAATGAAAATATGGTCTATCTAGGTGACACTGCGCGAGCGCCGTACGGGGGCCAAATCGGTTGAGACTATACTTCGCTATTCGTTTGAGAATGCCGAATTCTTCTTGAAAAGACGTCAAACTGCTAGTTGTGGCGTGCGACACATCGACCGCGATCGCGCTCCCGGGACTGCGCCACGGGTTGTCTATCCCGGTGGTTGGGGTTATTGACCCGGATGTGCGGGGTGGAATCAGGAGTACAAGAAATAAGAAGATCGGGGTGATCGGTACCGAAGCGACGATCCAAAGCACCGCTTACACACGTGCGCTGAAACAATCCGATTCAGTCATTGAAGTCTATAGTCGGGGCTGTCCTCATTTTGTACCCCTGGTAGAGGAAGGCTGGACCGACAATGAGGTTGCCGAAATGACCGTCAAAGCCTACCTGAGCCGTCTCAAGCCGCCGAAGAGACGACAAAAGAGGTAGAGGCGGCACTCAAGAAGGAAGCGTTGATCAGACAAAGTGGCAACCGCGTTCATAGCTTCTTTGTCACTGATGCACCCGATCGATTCATTAACGGCGATGCGCATCGAACGCTAGACAATTGCTTCTTATCGCAAAGGATTGGAACCCGCCGTCACAATCGTGTATTTTAGTTGTATCGGGTCCGTAGCGGGACTCGAGCTTTTGGAAGTCGGACCTCTACTATGTTGGGCCTAATCAAGAAGATTGTCGGAACCAAGAATGACCGCGAGGTCAAACGCATTCGCCCGTACATGGACGAGATCAACCAACTGGAAGCCGAATTTAAGAAACTCAGCGACGCCGAACTCCGAGCTAAGACAGGAGATTTCAAACAGCGTGTTCATGAAGCAACGGCTCACTTACGAAGCGCTCTCGATGAGGCGCAAACTGAGGGGCTAAGTGGTGATAGTGAGGACCGCGAGGAATTAAAAAGCCGGGCTGAGGAGTTAGACAGAGAATTGCGCGAGGCGGAAGCGCGGGTACTTGAAAATCTCTTGCCTGAAGCGTTTGCGGCTGTTCGTGAAGCTTCCCGCCGCACCATTGGACTTAGGCATTTTGATGTTCAGCTTATCGGCGGCGTAGTGCTTCACGAGGGCAAAATCGCCGAAATGAAAACCGGTGAAGGGAAGACCCTGGTGGCGACTTTGCCGTTGTACCTAAACGCACTCACCGGCCGAGGCGCGCACTTGATTACCGTGAACGACTACCTGGCTCGCCGGGACGTCCAGTGGATGGGGCCGATTTATCATCAACTCGGGCTGTCGGTTGCCTCCATCGTCCACGACGCAAGTTATCTGTTTGACCCGACCTATCTCACCAAGGACTACCGCTACCTCAATCTACGTCCGATTTCACGTCAGGAGGCCTACCGCGCTGATATCACCTACGGCACGAACAACGAATTTGGGTTCGATTACTTGCGAGACAACATGAAATTTACCCTGGAGGATTACGTTCAAAGGGAGCTCAACTTTGCCGTCGTCGATGAGGTGGACAATATTCTAATAGATGAGGCGAGAACTCCGCTGATAATTTCCGGTCCGGCAGAGGAATCGACGGACAAGTACTATCTCATCGACCGGATTATCCCCAAACTTCAGCGCGGAGCCGTGATTCAAGGCGATCCGACCCAGGAGGATCGCGCCGCCATCGAGGCCAAAGGCGACTATACAGTGGATGAAAAAAGCCGCTCGGTGACCTTGACGGAAACGGGCGTCGCGAAGGTAGAACGTTTGTTGGGTGTTCACAATCTCTACGACCCTCGCCAGATTGACACGTTGCACCATGTCCAGCAGGCGCTGAAGGCCCACGCCATTTTCAAACGTGACGTTGATTATGTCGTAAAGGACGGTGAGGTGATTATCGTTGATGAGTTCACCGGCCGCTTGATGCCCGGTCGGCGCTGGTCCGATGGCCTTCACCAGGCGGTGGAGGCGAAAGAACGCGTTCATATTCGGGAAGAAAACCAAACCCTCGCGACGATCACGATCCAGAATTATTTTCGCATGTATAAGAAGCTTGCGGGGATGACCGGAACCGCGGACACGGAAGCGACGGAATTCAAGAAAATTTACAAACTCGACGTGGTTGTGATCCCCACCCATCGCAACATGATTCGCATCGATCATCCGGATGTAGTCTATCGAACCGAGAATGAGAAATTTGATGCCGTGGTTCAGGAAATAGAAGAACGCCACCAAAAGGGACAACCCTCGCTGGTGGGAACGACATCGGTCGCCAAGTCTGAGCGTCTCTCTCGCATGCTCAAAAAGAAGGGGATCAAGCACAACGTTCTCAACGCAGTGAACCACGAGGCGGAGGCAACGATCATTGCCCAGGCCGGGAGGTTGGGCGCCGTTACCATCGCAACTAATATGGCCGGGCGCGGTACCGATATTTTGCTTGGTGGCAATCCCGATTTTCTAGCGCGGTCGGACATGGAAAATGAATGGATCAGCCGGGCCGCCAAACTACCGGTTGGAGGGGCTGGGCGGTATGAGGATGCATTGAGGGATCTGCGCGAGAAATACGATGAAGAGGTTCAAAGGGCCGAAAAGCGTTACGTTAAAGAGGGCGAACTGTACGAGCAGCAGAGAAGCGAGGCTCTCAAAAGCTGCACTGAATTACAACGGCAGATCCGGGCAGTGTCACCGTTCCGTGACAAGCGGGAACGCTACGAAGATCTATCTGCCACCGAACTGATCGAGGCGTTGCATGGCCTGAGATCGATCCCCGATAGCTACTTGCAAGCGAAGTTAGAGCTCGAAGCATCCCTCCTACAAGCCCCTGATGGAAACGGTGAAGATACTAACGAAGCTTTTGACGACGCACGGCAAGATTTCAGCGACTGCCTCAATCGCTGGCAACAAAAAAACGGGGAGCGGCAAGAGTTACTTGAGATGCTGGATGAAAAGCGGCGGAACTACGAGCAGCGGGCCAATGATTTCGAGTTCGACCGCGCTCTGCTGACGCTGGGGCGGGGAGAGCACGCCTCGCTCGTAGGTGAGTATAGAAACGTTTACCGGGCTTTCGAGGAGGCGGAAGCCCGATGCGAAGAGATCCGCCAGCCTTACGAACGAGCTATTCAAGAAGCGCAGCACGATTACGAAACCAAGCGCCAGGAATATCTCCGGGTGGTCGAAGAGATCCGAGAACAGCTGGACAAAGCGCCCGACGAATATCGCCACCGTTTCGACGAAGTCTTAACCGGTTACAATCGAGTCTGCGCCGAAGAACGGGAACGAGTCATTGCCGCGGGCGGGCTCCATATTCTCGGTACAGAACGTCACGAGAGCCGACGCATCGATAATCAGTTACGCGGAAGAGCGGGACGGCAGGGAGATCCAGGGTCGTCTCGTTTCTATTTATCCCTAGAAGACGATTTAATGCGTATTTTCGGCGCTGATCGAATTCAAGGCATCATGAGCCGATTAGGGATGGAAGAAGGTGTTCCTATAGAGCATGGTCTGGTAACGCGAGCGATTGAAAACGCGCAGAAGAAGGTGGAAGCCCACAACTTCGATATTCGTAAACACCTCTTAGAGTATGATGACGTCATGAATAAGCAGCGGGAGGTGATTTACAACCAGAGGCGAGAAGTGTTGAAACGGGAGAACTTGAAGCAAGATGTGCTTGAGATGGCTCAGGGACTCGCGGATGAGATCGTGGCACGATACGGTGACAAGGAGCTGCACCCGGCGGATTGGGATTTGCCCGGTTTGCGTGAAGGACTGCACCACCAATTTAATCTGCGGGTCGATTTTAAAGCGGAGGAATTGGATAATTTAACAGTCGACGGTCTGACGGAATTGACAATAGAAAAGATCACCCAAGCTTACGAGGACAAAGAGAAGCGATTAGGGGCGCTCATGCTGAGGCAGCTAGAGAAAATTATCATGCTTCAGACCATCGATAGCTTATGGAAGGATCATCTTCTTGGCATGGACCATCTCAAAGAAGGAATTGGCTTGCGTGGCTACGGCCAGAAAAATCCCCTCCAAGAGTATCAGAAGGAAGGGTTTGAGATGTTTGAGGAGATGATTCACCGCATCCAGGAAGACGTCGTGCAGAAACTCTTTACGGTGGAAATCGCCAGAGAAAGTGTTGCCCAAAAGATAGAGATGGAGCAGCCACGTCCGCAACGGATGGTACTGAGTCGCGGTAATGAGAGCGTCCAATCGACTCCCGTTTCGCAAGCGAGGCGGCAAGGCGAAAAAATAGGAAGAAACAATCCTTGCCCGTGCGGAAGCGGGAAGAAGTACAAGCGTTGCTGCGGTAAATGAACGCCCATCCCGATAGCCTTATAGCAACTGAGAATGGCTGGATAAACTTTGCAGGGTTCAACCATTTAAGTGTTTCGCTTTAGTGGGTTCCTAGATTGGCCGATGCACTCCGGTTGGTTCTCAGGGCTAGGTGCCGACGCTACATTGTTCCCCGCCCCCAGCTTGATTATCCTATCTTTGAACTCTTGCAGATCCTTTGTAGCGTTTCTCGTATCAACGACCAATTTCGAGGCGGCTATGATTCTTCGAAAGTCATAGATGCTATGATCGGTCAAGATGATGATGCAATCTTGACTCTCGATGTTAGCCGATGTTAGTTCGACCGATTTCAAAGTGTTATCATTCATTCTTAGAGTTGAAACAAAAGGATCATGATACGAGACGACAGCACCTTTGTCGCTTAGCATCCGCATAACATCGAGTGCAGGAGATTCTCGGCAATCGCTGACATTTTTCTTATAAGCAACCCCAAGAATCAACACTTTTGAGCCCCGAATACTCTTGGAAAATCGGTTGAGTCCATCGCCTACCAAGGTCGTGACCACGGCGGGCATCATGCCATTGATTTCGGCTGCCAAGCCGATAAATCGCGCTTGAAAATTCAGTGCCTTGAGTTTCCAAGCAAGATAGTGAGGGTCGATGGGAATGCAGTGACCGCCCAACCCTGGACCCGGATAGAATGGAATGAAGCCGAAGGGTTTAGTTGCAGCCGCGTCGATCACCTCGTAGACATCCACTCCTAGTACGTCACACATCAATGCCAATTCGTTCACCATCCCGATGTTGACGCTCCGGAATGTGTTTTCAAGGAGCTTAACCATCTCCGCGCATTTTGTGCTCGAAACAGAAATGACTCGCTCAATGAATTGGGAATAGAAGAGATAGGCGATTTCCGTGCACGTTTCCGTGATGCCGCCGACGATTTTTGGGGTGTTGCGGGTGTTAAAAGCCACATTGCCAGGATCGATTCTTTCCGGTGAAAAGGCGAGACAGAAATCCTTTCCGATCCGTAAGCCGCTGCTCTTCAGCTCGGGCAATATTAGCTCGTCCGTTGTGCCAGGATATGTCGTACTTTCTAGGACAATGAGTTGCTCGGCGTGCAAGTACTTCCGAATCTTCTCGGTTGCAGCCAGTATGAAAGAAATGTCTGGATCTCGGCTTTTGCTTAAAGGCGTGGGGACGCAAATGCTTACCGTATCCACATCGCGCAGCGCACTAAAGTCCGAGGTTACTGTGAATCGCCCCATTTTTATCGCCCCAGTGATCGTCTTCTCGGAGACATCGCCGATGTACGAAGTTCCCTCGTTTAGCTTATCGATCTTGCTTTGATCAAGATCGATACCTACAACTTTGAAACCGGCCGAGGCGATCTCCAAGGCCAAAGGCAGGCCAACATAGCCTAGGCCAATCACGGCGGCGGTGGCGTTGCGTTGTTGGAACTTCGCTCTTAGAGCTTCCAAGCTAGGAGATCTCCCGAGTCATGTTTTGTTGCTTGGGTAGGCGTGGCGGTTTGAATTCCTGAATAGGTATCTTGTATTTGTCGATCAGTTCGTAGAGATTTACTCGGCTGATGCCGAGATCTTTCGCTGCACGACTCACCACGCCCTTGTTTCGTGAAAGCGCCCTCTTGATATAATCCATTTCCATTGCCGTTTTTGCAAACTTCAAATTGACGTCTGATGGGCCCCGCTCCAATTGGAGTCCCAGATCTCCAGGCTTTAAGACTGGATAAGAACTAAGGACCACCGCCCGGTTGATCACATTCTCGAGTTCTCGAACGTTGCCCGGCCAGGGATGCAGCCGCAGCGCTGCTTCCGCTTCTGGTGACAAGCTGATCAAGGGTTTATGGTTTTCGCGACAATATTTTCTCAGGAAATACTGCGCCAATGAAACGATGTCGTCCTTCCTTTGACGCAGCGCTGGAATTTCCAACGGCACGACTTTTAGCCGGTAGTAGAGATCTTCACGAAACAGGCGATTCTCAATATCTTGCTTGAGATCCCGGTTGGTGGCCGCGATAATTTTGACATCGAGCTCAACAGACTGGTTTCCGCCGACCCGCTCTATTTTGCGGTCTTGTAGAAAGCGGAGAAGCTTAACTTGTAGAGCAGGAACCAACTCGCCGATTTCGTCTAGGAACAACGTGCCTGTATGGGCCAGTTCGAATTTGCCTTTTTTTTGCGTGTAGGCGCCGGTGAACGCCCCTTTCTCATGTCCAAAGAGTTCGCTCTCAAGCAGATTCTCCGGAATCGCGCCGCAATTGACAACTACGAATGGATTGGTCCTGCGTGGGCTCTGTTCATGGATGGCATGGGCGACGAGTTCTTTACCGGTGCCGCTTTCACCGCATATCAGCACGGAGATATCGGAAAGCGCAACTCGCTCAATAAAACGGAAGATGTCTTGCATACCCTTCGAACTTCCGATAATCCCGTGGAATTCATTCTTGGAGCCTGGGTAACTCTGGTGTAGCCGTTGGTAGATTCGGTAGATGTGGCACGCCCGCTGGATCATGACCTGCAGATCCTCCAGACGGACTGGCTTGGAATAGTAGTCGAAAGCTCCCAAACGGACCGCCTGCAATGCCGTGGTTTGGTTATTGTTAGCTGTTACGACAATTACCCTGGTTGCCGGCTCTTGGACTAAGATGCGTTCCAGTAACCCGAGGCCGGTTAAATCGTCCGGATTTGCCGGATTCAAAGAGAGATCCAACGTGACCACCGCGGTCCGTTCGCGCTCAAATGTCGTTAGTGCTTCGTTTTCGTCGGACGCGGTAAAAACTTCATATTCCGGCTCAAGGGCCGAGCGCATTTGCTCGAGAATGTTCTCCTCGTCATCCACCACAAGAACTTTCGCTTTCACAGATGTCAGTTCCTTTCCTTGTTTTCCTCAAGCGTTGGTTATTCGGTATCCCCTCCGTAGCGTTACCTCGAGCTGAAAAACTGTTCACGGGTTCCAATATATTTTCAAGACGAAAGAAAGACTCTTCGCTCAAACGATACGGTAAATTCAAAGAAGCGAGAGCAAATAGAATGCCACTAATCGTGAGTTTTTTCACCGGAAAGACAAAGCAATGAGGCGACGAAAAAATAGTTCTCTTTGTCGGGCACGGCCTCCCGAATCATGGTTCGGGTCATAGGTAAAAGGCAAAAAATGACTATCATCATAGTTGCCTGCACGATGATTTGAGTGGCACGAGGAATTCTTGAGTCATTATTTTCCCGCCATCAAATTCACTCCTTAAGGGGCCATTAGGACGATGGTTTCCGCAACAACTGTGAATATAGTATGGATCAGTTTCACTCCGTTCTGAATCTGTAGGTATTATTGCATTACTTCAGTGAGATTCGAAACGATTGATTGGCGAATAGATTTCTCAAACTCTCTATGCGAGCGCGTGAAATTCTGGAATCATCAAGGAAAGATATTATTAAATCGTAAGACACCGTGCAGCCGCGTTTTCATTCTGCCTCCGAACAACATGTGTCTGTAAACGAATCCTTTCGAACTAGTTTTGTCTTGCCGCGGGAGACTTCAAAGGCAACGGTTCTAAGGAACCTTCGCAATAACGCTCCAACCAGGAGTGCTACAAACAAAGCAACCGGCTAAGGATTGAACCCAGTGCATTAGGTATTTAGGGGCAGGATTAAGAAATGTGAAGAACATTAGTGGAAACGCTATTCGTTGATTGGTTAACGAGACACGGCATATATTTTGCTTAATCCCAGCAGCTGTAAACTTTCATGACATTTTTTCTTGACTCAGCTTTAGTGTTATGGCAAATTCCCAGGCTTATCTTAACCGGGTCATCAATGAAAAGCGGAAAGTTGGTGCCGTGCCTGGGCCAGTAACAAATCGGTCCCCAGGTTTGGCCACAGTGAATTCGCTGCTTGCTGGGCAGGGCTCCGCAATTCAACGCAGCCAAACAGTGACCTCGCCGCCCGAAGAGTCAGCGGCTTTTGAGTCTTTGCCTTGTGTACTTTATGAGTGTAATGCGGCGTTTGAATTTACCTACGTATCAGAAAATATCTCTCAGCTTTTTGATTTAGAATCGACTGAACTAATTGGCAGCTCACTGCTGTCGGATCAAAGAATTCCTGTTGAAGATCTTGTCTTGCTATCAAACCGGTTGAATGAACTCGATCATCTCAATAATAGAACTTCCTTGATGCACCGAATGCTGACCAGACATGGTTTGCCATTTTGGGTTGCACATAGTCTTTGGAAAGCTAATTTAAATGATATCACGGTGGTTCGGGGCTGTATTGTGCCGGTGGATCACCACGGTCAGCTGCAGAGTTCGGAACAGGCTGTCATTTCGCGGTTTGTTCACAAGATTGGCAACCATTTTCAGCTGTTAAACCTTGTTGTCAATTCTCTAAAAAGAACCCTACCGGAGTGTAGAGAAACGTTGATATTGCAAGAAACTGTGGAAAAGGCCATTGAGCTCACTCGTGGCTTTTCGGATTATCATCAGGCTCCCACATGTTTGTCCTGGGTTAAGTTGATGGATATCCTCCAGGCCAGCGCCATGGCCCGGCGATCCTCATTCGAAAAAAAAGGGGTCATTTTCGAGAACCAAATCCAGGCGTCGGTAGACAGCGCCGCGATTCAAGCAGATCCGTATCTCTTGGAGCTAGCGTTTGGGCATGTTCTTCAAAACGCCCTAGAAGCCACGGAAGCAGGCGGCCACGTGACACTTCTAGCAAGAGTGAAGTGTTCTGTAGATAACGTTTCTGTGGCAATTATATCGATAACAGATTCCGGCTGCGGGATGGATGAGAGTGTTCTGGGGAACGTAGTTGTCCCATTCTTCACTTCAAAGAAGAATCATGACGGTTTGGGATTGAGCATGGCATCTCGATTTATCGAGATACATGGAGGTATCTTACGGATTAAAAGTGCACAGGGAAAAGGTACCGAGGTTGAAATCATACTCCCAATAGAAACCAAGGAAGCTCCTGCCTTCTCTAGACACATGTTCTAAAGACAGAACGAAGGATACTAGTTCAATAACCAGCATGTATAGCGTACTGATTGTTGAAGACCATGATCGTCTTCGGGAACAGCTAGGCCAGTTCTACGAACAGGAGGGCTTCAGGGTAACAACGGCTGCATGCGGAGAGGACGGAATTGAAAGACTTTCGCAAGAAAAATTTGCGATCGTGGTCTCGGATGTCAAAATGCCAGGGATCGATGGGTTTCAATTAGCCCGCCATGTGCGCGAGAAATATCCCGACACTGATGTAATACTGATAACCGCGTTCGGTAACATAAAACAAGCAGTTGAGGCAATGAAGCTGGGAGCAAGCGATTATATTACTAAACCTTTTCAACCGGAGGCCATTCGGCTTGTAAGTGAGAAACTTATAGAAAGAAGACGGCTTCTTGAAGAAGTCAAGGAGTTGAGACAAAGAGTCCACGACGAATACGCGCTTGAGAATATATTGAGCAAAAGCCCTAAGATGCTTAAGGTTTTTGATCTCATCCGATCTCTAGCCGAAACTGATTCGGGAGTAATGATTACCGGCGAAACAGGGACTGGAAAGGAACTGGTTGCCCGCGCGATACATAATTTAAGTCGCCGAAAAAGTAGACAATTCGTTGCAATCAACTGTGGGGCATTTCCTGATACTCTTCTAGAGAGCGAGCTTTTTGGGTATGAGAAGGGTGCCTTTACAGGCGCGGTGCAAAGCCGTGCGGGAAAAATAGAGCTTGCGGACGGGGGAACCCTTTTCTTGGATGAGATTGAAGCGATGGCTCCGCCGATGCAGGTCAAGCTGTTAAGGGTATTACAGGAACGTGAAGTCGAGCGCTTGGGCGGGAATCGCAAAGTCAAAATCGATATGCGTGTTATCGCGGCAACAAATGTAGACCTGTCGCTTTGTTTGGCTCGTGGCACCCTGCGGGAAGACTTTTACTACCGTATCAACGTTATCCCTATTCAGTTACCGGCTCTCCGTGAACGCCTTGAAGATCTGCCTCTGCTCATCGACCACATTTTGAGCCGTCATCCGGTAGCAATCGAAAAGAAAATTCGACAGCTGACGCCGAAAGTTCTTGACCAAATGCTTGCTTACCATTGGCCTGGGAACATACGTGAGCTTGAGAATATTCTAGAGCGAGCGATAGTTAAGTCCCAAGGCGAGGTCATAGAAATTGTCGATTTGCCAGCGCCGCCCCAGCGGATTGTCGACGCATGGTATACCGGCAATGGCAATCGAGAGATTTCCTTGAAGCAGTGGTTGTCAAACAGCGAGAAAGACTATCTGCGAAGTCTCTTGATAAAGTACAGGGGCAGCATTTCGTCGACAGCGAAGGAGGCCAAAGTAGACAACAAGACCTTGTACCGGAAAATGAGGCGTCATGGGCTGCACAAGGAATCGTTCAAAGATTTTGGGTAATTGGTTATTGTTGGTCGGCGCTGTTGTTTGTTTGCTTTGGACTAGCCATGCCGAAGCTAGGTTCGCGATTAAGTTGTCTCCCACACTCGGCGAACTTTACACGGACAACATATTTTATACGACGGACAAAGAAGCCGATTTCGTTACTAGCATAACGCCGACACTATCGATCCTGTATGCACCGGAGGGTCAAACTGACCCTACATTAAACTTTGATATTTGGTCGAGTGGTTTGATCTTCGCACGGCATAGCGAATTAAACAACTTTGGTAAGAACTGGGGATTAAATGGTGGGTACACTTACCAGTATTCTCCACTGTTAAATTTTTTCGTATCTAATGTGCTTGAACGGCAGGGACAATACCGACTTGGGCCGTTAACCCAGGGTTCTTTTGAGTTGCCGAGCCTGCCGCCAACTTCTCTGCCGACCGTTGGAGGGACCCCTCCGGGACAAAACAATCAAGACCTTTCGGATTTCACTTCAGGAGGATTTTCTCAGCTTCGGAATGACTTCTCTGCCTTTGGGACATACCTTTACCGACCGGACATCCGCTTCACGGGAGGTTACAGAAACAGTTTCGTTAAGTACTTTGGCCAACAAGGAGGAGATGACTTTTGGCAAACCATCGGTTTCCGTGGTGTATATAACTGGCGGCAAGAGCATAACTTGCACGCAGGAGTTTTCATTGACATCTACACTAGCCGTAGTAGCAGCAATGTCGGCAACCGAAGGAACAATAATGTTGTGGTTAATTTTGATCTAGGTGATGATTTTTTTAGCAACTATCAGATCAACTTGTCGCCAACATTGACCTTGACAGCGAGCACCGGGATATCTTTGAACGCAGGTAATAACGGTCCACCTGTAGCCAACAACACCAACATAACCCTCACGAAAATTTGGGAAACAGCAACCCTGAGCGGGGGGGTTTGGCACGGTCTGACCTCGAGCTACGGCGTTGGTGGAATTTCGAATACAACCAGTGTGAACGGTCGCTTTAGTTACCAAGTGACGGAGAAATTATCAACACTAGCTGGTGTAGATTTTTCTAATTACGATACCGACGATGGGAATTTCCAAACCTTTCAAGCCTCCGCCGGCGCGCGATATCAGTTCACTCCATGGCTCGCCTCTAACATCTTTTACGCCTATCGATGGACGGACAGCAGTTCGCAAGCTGCTCGCTCCGACCTCCTCCAAGCGGGTGTGGTTCGCGCTAACGCAGTATATTTGACGTTAACAGCCAATTTTGACCTGTGGCCCAACATTGGATTAGCCAGGAGCACGACCGCGCTCACCCCCTTAGTAACAATCCCGTTCCCGCCAGCCACCACGCCTACCCAGCCCACCGCTCCCGTAACAAAACCGCCTCCGTAGTCAAAACTCTCAATTTTGGGACGAGTTGACTTTCTCTGCTGTGGGCAAATCTGCCTTGTATAGGAGCGTGTTTTTCTTTTAGGGCAATTCCAAAAGCAATCTGCAAGAACGGCTGGGATCATCTTTGAGTGCTATTTTGTAGCGTTACGTGCATATCAAAACTCCCTTGAATAGCCATTAAGCTTTAAGTGTTTTGGTATGAGAATTGCGCTACCGCGCTTTGTTTCCTTCGATTTCAGATGACCAGATAGTAAAGCGGTAGGCGTTTAGGCGCTATGGCAGGTAAGCATATGGGGAAAAGGATCATTTTGCTATTCGCATTAATCACAAGTGCGTGTGCTCCGAAAGAACTTCGTGTCCAGGAGTTCCGTGTTGCGTCTGGTACTCCAGATCCGGGAAAACCTCCTGACGAATTTTACGTTATCGGCGCTGGCGATGTCCTAAATATCAACGTTTGGAAGGAGCCCAGTCTCTCGGGTACGGTTAAGGTGCGTCCTGACGGATTTGTGACAGTACCGTTAGTCAACGAAATTCAGGTTGTGGGTATGACTACGGCGAAGCTGAGAAAGGTGCTCGAAGACAAGTATAAGGAATTTACGGTCGATCCATTTGTAACGGTT
>Ga0081538_10001545_pt1 | contig 23612 bp, 20 predicted proteins | sample TabmetS5T2R1_FD_71022 | JGI IMG/M metagenome (GOLD analysis project Ga0081538, IMG submission 71022) | Tabebuia heterophylla rhizosphere microbial communities from the University of Puerto Rico - S5T2R1 | ecosystem: Host-associated > Plants > Roots > Rhizosphere ... | reverse complement strand
CGGTCGCTGGGCCGCGACGGCAACGCCGACCGGGTCGCCGACCCCAACAACCTGTTCGACGCCGCGGTCAGCGCCGCCGGGTACCTGTGCCTGAGCGGCGACGGCGACCTGGGCGACCCGGCCCGGCTGCGCCAGGCGATCTACGCCTACAACCACTCCTCGTCGTACGTGGACGCGGTGCTCGGCTGGGCCCGCCTCTACCAGGGCGGGGTCACGGCCGGCCCGGCCGTGACCTCCGGCCCGCCGGCCCCGGCCACGACCGCCGGACCGCCGGCCACGGACCAGTCCACCACGACCACCCGGGCCACCACGACCCGGCCGCCGACCACGACCCGGCCGACCTCCACCACCCGCCGGCCGCCCACCACCACCGAGCCGCCCACCACCACCCGTCCGCCGACGACCACCCCGACCACGGGCGCGCCCACGACCACCACCGAGCCGTGCCAGCCGACCACCACCAGCACCACCACCGACGGCTCGACCACCACGTCGTCGACCACCACCACGACCACGTCGCCCGGCGGCTCGACCACCACCACCACGACGCTGCCGCCCTGCGGGTAGGCACCACTCCCGGGACCGGTCCCGGCGCCGGTTCAGCCGTGCCTGGACGCTGCCGATCCTGAGGGGATGACGCTCAGTGGGCTCCTCTCCCGGCGACGGCTTCCGCTCCGCCTCAAGCTCCTGGTCATCGGCCTGGCCAGCGTCCTGCTGAGCCTGCTCGTGGTGCAGGCGGCCGTGACCGGGCTGAACAGCGCGGACCGCTCGCACCGGGCCATCGAGGAGCTCACCCGGGCCCAGCGCCATCACCAGGACACCAGCACGCTCCTGGGCGCCCTGCGAGGGAGCACGCTCGCGACCGCCCTCCTCGACGGCGACCGTGGCGGCGAGTCGGCCGAGCACATCCTCGAGGACGTCACCGGCGACGCCGCGCGGTTCCGCGAGCGGCTGACCGAGCTGGCGGGCATGGACCTCGGCGCGCCGCTGGACGGATCCCTGGCCAGCCTCCGCGTCCTCCAGGAGGCGTTCATCGATCGCGTCGAGCGGTTCGTCCAGGCCGCGGTCGCCGACTCGAGGGCCACGCCCGCGGCGCTGCGATCCTTCGAAGGCGCCTTCCACGACCTCGAGGAGCGGCACGACGCCCTGACCGATCAGCTCTCGGACGCCGCCGACCAGCGCCGCGCCGAGGCGGCACGGGACGCGGGGCGAACCCGGACGCGGGTGGTCGCGTCGGCGGCCGCCGCCGTGGCCGGCCTGCTGCTGCTGGCCCTGATGCTGGACCGGGTCGGGGGCAGCCTGGCCGCCGTGGTGGCGGAGCTCCGGGCCGGGACGGACCGCCAGCGCTTCGCGAGCGAGCTCGCCGAGGCCCTCGACGGCGTCGACAGCGAGGCCGAGGCGTTCGGCGTGATCGAGCGGGCGATGGGCCACGCCGCCGGGGGCCGGCCGCTGGAGCTGTTGCTGGCCGACTCGAGCGAGGCCCAGGTCCAGCGGGTGGCGATCAGCCGGGCCGGCGGCGCCGCCGGCTGCCCGGTGGAGTCCCCGTGGAGCTGCCTGGCCGTTCGCCGCGGCACCCCGCTCACCTTCCCGACCAGCGAGGCGCTGAACGCCTGCCCCAAGCTGCGGGAGCATGACACCGCGCCCCTCTCGGCGACCTGCGTCCCGGTGACCTTCATGGGTCGCTCGCTTGGCGTGCTCCACGCCACCGGCCCGGACGGCGACCCGCCGGCGTCGGCGGAGGTCGTCCACCTGACGACCCTCGCCGGCCAGGCCGGCTCCAGGCTCGGGACCCTGCGCGCCTTCGAGCGCAGCGAGCTCCAGGCGACCACCGACGGGCTCACCGGCCTCATCAACCGGCGGACCGTTGAGAGCAGGGCCCGGGTCCTGCTGCAGTCCCACCGCACCTTCAGCCTGGTCATGGCCGACCTCGACCACTTCAAGCGACTGAACGACACCTACGGGCACGCGGCCGGCGACCGCGCGCTGCGGCTGTTCGCCCACACGGTGCGTGCCGGCATCCGCGCCGAGGACCTGTTCGCACGCTACGGCGGCGAGGAGTTCGTGCTGGTCTTCCCGGGAGCGACGGTCGCCGAGACGGCCGAGTCGCTGGAGCGGCTGCGGGCGGCGCTGGCGCTGGCCACCGGGACCAGCGGGGGACCGGCGTTCACGGCCAGCTTCGGCGTCGCCGACACCACCGCCGGCGCCACCCTCGACGAGATCGTCCAGGCCGCGGACGGTGCGCTCCTCCGGGCCAAGGAGCTCGGCCGCGACCGGGTCGTGATCGCCGGCGCCGAGGAGGACGGGCGCCATCGGCGCTCGTCAGCCGCCGTGGCCGCGACACCGGCGGGTTAGGGCCAGCCGGCGAGCTCGGCCTCCAGCAGCGGCTGGGCCCAGTCCAGGAACAGGGCGAGCATGTAGGGCGTCTCCGGCCAGGCGCGGCGGGCCGGACGGGCCAGGGTGCCCCAGAGGGAGCCGCCGACCCCGGCCCCGTAGACGTCGTTGAAGCGGTCGATGCGCCGGACCCAGCCCGGCCACCAGGCGGTGTTCCAGGCGATCTCGCCGCCGGAGCGGCAGAAGGCGAGGCGGTTGACCGAGGCGAACGCCCGCCAGCGCCAGCGCATGCCGGGCGGCCGCCCTGGGCGGCCCAGGTAGTAGGCGCGCAGGGCGGCCGAGAGGGGCTGGCCGGCGGCCAGGGCCCACTGGGCGCGCATGGCGAACACGTCGACGTCGCCGAGCAGGTCGGCGTCGGGCGCCGACATCCGGTAGTAGGCGTCCCGGTCGGGGGCGGGCAGCGGGCGCGACACCCTGGAGTCGGGGGTGCCTTCGAGGTGCTTGGTGGTCCAGACCGAGGCCATGCCGACGTCGGCCACCCAGCCGGTGGCGTCGATGTTGGGTACCCCGTAGGCCGAGAAGGGCACGGTCGTGCGGGGATGGAGCAGGGCCTCCAGCCCGAGGAACAGGTGGCCGATGTCGACCTGCTCGCCGCCGGGGAGCAGGACGTAGGGCGCCGGGTTGTCGCCGGGGCCGTTCTCGTCGGCCCGTGCCGTCAGGTGGCGGTGGGCGGTCCGGCCCAGCCGCGGGTTGCCGTGCAGGGTCCGGCCCCCGTGGGCGCGGGAGTCGGGCAGCAGCTGGGAGACGAGGAAGCCCGAGTAGTAGGTGTTGCGGACGCGCGACAGGAGGTCGGCCGGGCTGTCCTCGGGGAAGGCGCGCTCCGCCTCCTCGAGGTAGGCGACGAAGCGGTCGACCGGGATGACCGCCTCCGTTCCGGTCAGGGCGGCCGCCCGCGGCCACAGGTTGGCCGTCCGCCGGGACCAGAGGCGCGAGGCGGTGTGGCCCCGGCTCAGCTCGGCCGCGCGCTTGGTCGCCGCCCACAGGCCGCGGCCCCGGCCGAGCGCCGAGCGGTCGGCGTGGGCGTGGTGGATGGCCGGGAACAGGGTCCGGATGGTCGGGGCGTGGAGCGGGACCGGGGCCGCCAGCTCCGCGACCCCGGCGGGCCGCGCGACCACGACGCGCAGCGGCGGGGGAGCGACCGGGAGGTCGGCCATTGCCAGCTCGGCCTGCTGCTCCATCGCAGTTCTCCGGCTCGGAGTTCCCACCTGGGGTCCGGTCGACGGACCCGTCTCGGACAAGCATGCCGATCAACGCTGAATCAGGCAATCCCGTACAGGAAAATGTGTGGGAACCGTAACGAACACGCTAGACCAGGCGGCGGTCGCTGGCCCAGCGGGTCAGCTCGTGGCGGCTGGACAGCTGCAGCTTGCGCAGCACCGACGACACGTGGGTCTCGACCGTCTTCACCGACAGGTGCAGGCGGCGTGCGACCTCCTTGTAGGTGAACCCCCGGGCGATGTGCCGCAGGACCTCGCGTTCGCGGGCGGTGAGCTGGTCCAGCTCCGGGTCGACCACGCCGGTGAGGTCGCCGTGGAAGGCGTCGAGCACGAACCCGGCCAGGCGGGGGGAGAAGACGGCGTCGCCGCCCTGGACCCGGCGGATGGCGGCGGCCAGGTCGTGCGGGGAGATGGTCTTGGTGACGTAGCCGCGGGCGCCGGCCCGGATCACCCCGATCACGTCCTCGGCCGCATCCGACACCGACAGGGCCAGGAAGCGGACGTCCTGGTCGGTCTGGCGGATCGCCTCGAGGACGGCCCGGCCGCCGCCGCCGGGCAGGTGCACGTCCAGCAGCACCACGTCCGGCCGGGTGCGCCGGATGCCGTCGACGGCCGCGTCGACCTCGCCGGCCTCACCGACGATCTCGAACTCCCCGCCCAGCTCGGCCCGGAGCCCCGAGAGGAAGAAGTGGTGGTCGTCGACCAGAAAGACACGTATCACGAGAACTGGCTCCTCGGCAGGCGCAGCTGGACCTCGGTGCCCTCGCCGGGGCTGGAGAGGATGGTGACGGTGCCGCCGTGGCGGCGGATGCGGCCGCGGATCGAGTCGGCGATGCCGCGCCGGTCGGTGGGCACCTCCTCGGGGTCGAACCCCTTGCCCTCGTCACGCACGAACCCGGTGAGCTCGTCCGGCTCGACCTCGACGTAGACCGACACCAGCGGCGCCCCCGAGTGCCGGGCGGCGTTGAGGGCCGCCTCCTGGCAGGCGTCGACCAGCGCCCTGGCCGCCTCGTCGAGCGGGGCGTCGCCGACCACCACGACGTCAACGGGCACGTTGTGGCGCTGCTCGACCCGGGTCGCGATCTCCTCGACGGCCGGGCGCAGCCGGCCCTCGGGCATCGGCGCCCGGTACAGCCAGGCCCGCAGCTCCCGCTCCTGGCGGCGAGCCAGGTTGACGACCTCCGGGGAGGCGTCGGCCCGCTGGATCAGGGCCAGGGTGTGCAGCACCGAGTCGTGCAGGTGGGCGGCCATCTCGGCGCGGGCCTCGGAGCGGATCCGGCCGCGGCGCTCCTCGGCCAGCTGGGAGGCCAGCCGGGTCGCCCAGGGTCCGAAGATGAGACTGAGCCCGATCAGGGTGATGGCCACCCCGAGGAGCGCGTCGCCGGCCGCGGCCAGGTCGGCCCCGGTGTTGGCGAAGCCGAGGCCGAGGCCGCTGGCCACCAGCAGGCCGCCGACCACGATCCGGATCAGGCCGACCCGGCCGGTGAACATCGCCTCGATCGGGTTGCCGGGGATGCGGGCCCAGCGGGCCCGGTCGCGGTCGTCGCTGCGGGCCCAGATGACCGCCGAGCCGGCCGCGGCCAGGGCGATCGGCCACACGATCTGGTCGCCGAACCACAGCCCGACCTCGCGCAGCAGCAGCATGGTCCCGAGCACGACCAGCCCGAGGGCGAAGGCCTGCCTGGCCGCCGGCCGCCGGACCGGCCGGGCCCTGGCCAGCTCGTCGTCCGGCTCGACCGAGACCGCCCAGGCGAGCAGGTAGAGCACGACCCCGGACCCGCCGGCGATGGCCAGCACGGCGAAGGCGACCCGGATCAGGACCGGGTCGACGCCCAGCCGCTCGCCGAGCCCGCCGGCCACGCCCAGCAGCACCCGGTTGCTCCGGCTGCGGACGATGGCCGCCGAGCTGGCCGGCCGTTGTGGGACCTGGGTGGCCGTGGTGGTTCGCCTCCATGTGGGTGGTGCCCGGAGGCCATGGTGGCACGCGCCCGACGGCCCGGCCATGGGGATCGACCCTGAGCGGTGGGGTTCGAAGTCGGGGATCGGCCAGGGTGATCCCCGATGGCGGCCGCCCCGGCAGGGGCGCAGGCTGCAACCGCAAGGTCCCATCGCCGTCATGAGGAGCACCCGCCATGTCCGAGCGTCCCCCCGAGGTCCCGCCAGGGGAACAGGCGCCACCCCCGGCCGTTCCGCCACCTGCGGCCGCCCCGCCGCCGCCGGCGGCCGCGTCATCACCGGCGGCCGCGCCGTCGCCGGCCGCCGCCGCGACCGCGACCGAGCCGCCGCGGCCGATCGACCCGCCGCCCGGCCCCACCGCGCCAGCGGCGCCCGTCCGGCGGCTGACGCGGCGCACCGACAGGCGCGTCATCGCCGGTGTGGCCAGCGGCATCGCCGCCTTCCTCGGCATCGAGCCCTGGATCGTCCGCATCGGCTTCATCGTCCTGGTCCCCTTCGGGGGCTTCGGTGCGCTCGCCTACCTGATCGCCTGGCTGCTGGTCCCGGTCGAGGGCACCGACCGGTCGCTCGCCACCGCCGTGGTCCGCCGCCCGCCCAGCGGCTGGCGCAGCTACGTCGGGGTGGCCCTGATCCTGCTGGCCGTGGCCATCCTGGCCAGTGCCTTCTCCGAGCCCGGGGTGATCTGGGCGATCGTGCTGATCGCGTTCGGGGTCTTCCTGTTCCGCCAGGACGACCCCGAGCCGCCCGACCGCCGGCCGCCCGACCGCCGGCCGCCCGATGGCGTGCCGGAACCCCACCCACCGGTGTACGGGGCCCCTACCGGGAGGGTAGCCGCCGGTGAGCAGGAGCGCGGCCAGCTGTCCACAACCCCGCTCGCGCCGGCCCCGCCGGCGGGCACCACGACCGCCACCGCGCCCCTGGCCCCGCCCGCGCCCGGCCAGGACCCCACCGCCCCAACGGCCGACCTGCCCGTCTGGTCGCCGCCGCCACCGCCGCCCGACCCCACGGCCGCCTGGGGCCCGCCGCCCCCGCGGCGGCCGCGGCGGCGGCCGTTCCTCGGCCCGCTCACCTTCGCCGCCGCCCTGATCGTCACCGGGCTGGCCCTGGTCCTCGACAACCTGGACGTGGTCGACCTCACCTTCGGCCAGGTGCTGGCCGTGTTCCTGACCGTGCTCGGCGGCGGCCTGCTGATCGGCACCTGGTGGGGCCGGGCCTGGGGGCTGATCCCGGTCGGCCTGCTGGCCGTGCCGGTGGTCGCCATCGCCGCCCTGGCCGGCTCCGTGCCGGTCGAGGGCGACGTGGCCGAGCGCCTCTTCCAGCCCACCACCGCGGCCGAGGTCCGTCCCAGCTACCGCCTGACCGGCGGCGAGCTGATCCTCGACCTGTCCAAGGTCGACTTCGGGCCGGGCTCGCCGCCCGTCGAGGCCAGCGTGGCCGGCGGGCGGATCCTGGTGGTGCTGCCCGACGAGGTCGCGGCCGACATCCGCGGGCGGGTCGGGGTCGGCAGCCTCGACCTCCTCGGCGAGGTCGACAGCGGCGCCCAGGTCGAATCGACCGTGACCAGGCCGGCGGCCACCCCGCCGGCCAAGGGCGAGGCCCCCACCGTCAGGCTCGACCTCCAGACCGGCTTCGGCGTGATCGAGGTCCGCCGGGCCAGCGACCCCCGCCCGTTCCAGGACGCCGGCCCCTTCGAGGACAGCTTCCCCGAGCGCGAACGGCCGGCTCCGACCGCCCCGGAGAGCCCCTGATGCGCCCCGACGACGACCTCCGAGGTACCCCGATGTCCCCGCTGGACGACCCGCCTGGAGGCTCCACCATGCGCCCGCAGGAGCGCCTCACCACCGGTCCCATGCGCCGCCACGACCTCGACCCCGTGTCCCTCGTGTTCGGCTTCGCCTTCACCGGCCTCGGCCTCCTGTTCCTGATCGGCCAGGCCGACCAGGCCCTGCGCCTCCGCTGGGTCTGGCCCCTCCTCCTGCTCGCCCTCGGCGCCGGGATCCTCCTCGACGTCACCCGCAACCGCAATCGCCCCGCCCCCGACCCCGACGCCACCCCCACCTTCGCTCCCGAACAGGATCGGGACCCGGCCCTCGCTCCTGACCGGGACCGGGACCGGGACCTCGCCTTCGCCCCGGGCCCGGACCGGGACCGCGAGACGGCTGAAGAGGTTGAGAGGGCTGCGGGGGTCGAGGGAGATGAGGGGGCCGAGGGTGCTGAGGGTGCTGAGGGTGCTGAGGGAGCCGAGGGCGCTGAGGGGGCTGTGGATCGCCGCGAGCAGCCGAGCTGACCGCCGGTTACCCTCCCAGTAGGGGCCCCGACAACCCGGGGTGGGGTTGGCTCACGCGCCCGGCCCGACGGAGATCTGGGGTGGGGTTGGCGCAGCTCGGCGCGTACTCCGGGGTGGGTTGGGCCGGGCCCTACCGGAACCCGGGACAGGGTCGCTCGCGCGTAGGCTTGGCGCATGGCGCGGGTCGACTACGACCGGATGGCGCCCGCCTATGTGACGGGGCGGGCCCTGCCGCCGGAGGGGATGGCGTCGTGGCGGGACGCGATCCGGCCGTGGCTGCCACGGGACCCGGGGGGCCGTTCCCCGGTGCTCGACCTGGGGGCCGGGACCGGGCAGTTCGCGGCCGCCATCGCCGGGTGGTTCGGGGTCGAGGTCGTCGCCGTTGAGCCGTCGGGGGGGATGCGGGACCAGGCCGCCCGCGCCTTCCCCCACCGGGGGGTCCGATGGGTCGCGGGGGTGGCCGAGCGGCTGCCGCTGCGGGACCGGGCCTGCGCGTGGGCCTGGGTGTCGACCGTCGTCCACCACCTCGACGACCTGGAGGCGGCCGCGGCCGAGCTGCGCCGGGTGCTGCGGCCGGGCGGGCCCGTCCTGGTCCGGCAGGCGTTTCCCGGCCGCATGGACGAGATCTCCCTGTACCGCCGGTTCTTCCCGGCCGCCGGGGCCTGCCTGGTCGAGGACGGCGGGCTCCCGAGCGTGGAGCGGTTGTCGGCCGTCTTCGCCGGCGCCGGGTTCCGGGCCGAGGGCCTCCAGGCGGTGGACCAGGTCAGCGCGACCAGCCTGGCCGCCTACCGGGACAAGGTCCGCCTGCGGGCCGACACCGGCCTGCGCCTGCTGCCCGACGACGAGTTCGCCGCCGGGCTGGCCGCCCTCGACCGGGCCGTGGAGGCGGAGACGTCCCCGGCCCCGGTCGTCGACCGCCTCGACCTGCTGGTGCTGCGCCGCTGACCCACCGGGGAGCCAGGCCTGCGCCCCCGGACCCCGGCTAGGAGGCGGGCTGGGCCGAGCGCTCCTGCTCCAGGGCGACGTCGGCCAGGGCGCGGATGAAGGCCGGCGAGGTGTTCAGGAGCTCGATCCGGTGGAAGGCGAGGCCGGCCTCCTCGGCCTCCTCCCGGGCGGCGACGTCGATGTCGTAGAGGATCTCCAGGTGGTCGGCGAGGAACTGGACGGGCACGACCAGCACCGCGGTGTGCCCGGCGGCCCGGAGGCCGGGGAGGAGGTCCTTGAGGTCGGGCTTGAGCCACTCCTCGGGGCTGTGGCCGGCCGACTGGTAGGCGAACTGCCAGCGCCCCCGGTCCAGGCCGGTCCGCTCGACCACGGCGTCGATCGTCTCGGCGATCTGGTCCAGGTAGCCGGGGTCGCGGTCGACCACCGCCTTGGGCAGGCTGTGGGCGGTGAACAGCACCGGCACGCCGGCGTCGAGCCGGCCCAGGGCCTCGCTGACCCGCTGGGCCAGGGCGTCGAGGAAGGCCGGGGTGCGGTGCCACGGTCCGGCCAGGACGACCTCGGCGTCGGGCCCGAGCCGCCAGGCGGCCGCGTCAAGGGCCCGCCGGTAGCCGCCCATGATCACCGGCGACCACTGGGGCGAGAGCACGATCCCGACCAGCCGCCGCACCCCGGCGACGGCCAGCCTGGCCACCGCCTCGTCGATGCGGGGCTCGGAGTGGAGCATGCCGACCTCGACCCGGTAGCGGCCGGGCCCGTGGTCGGCGTCGAGCAGCCGCTGCAGCTCCGCCCCCTGCTCACCGGTGATCCGGACCAGGGGCGACCAGCCGATCAGCCGGTAGCGGCGCTGGAACTCGGCCACCAGCTCCGGGTCGGCGTCCCGACCGCCGCGCACGCTGCGCAGGTAGGCCGGGACCTCCTCGGCGGTGGCGGCCGAGCCGTAGGTCATCAGCAGGACGCCGGTCGGGGAGGGATCGTCAGGGGTTGGCAACGGCGGTCCTCTCGGTGACCTGGTGGACGTGGGTGACCAGGCGGGTCAGGTGGTCGGAGGGGGAGTCGGGGAGGACCCCGTGCCCCAGGTTGAAGATGTGGCCGTCGCGGCCCCCGGCGGCGGCCAGCACCCGGTCGGCCTCCCGTTCGACCACCTCGTAGGGGGCCAGCAGCACCGCCGGGTCCAGGTTGCCCTGGATCCCCTTGCCGGGGCCGATCCGTCGCCAGGCCTCGTCCAGCGGGACCCGCCAGTCGACGCTGACCAGGTCGCTGCCGGCGGCGGCCATGGCCTCGAGCAGCCCGACCGTGCCGGTGCCGAAGTGGATGGTCGGGACCCCGGTCGCCCCGACGGCCTCGAAGATCCGCCGGCTGTAGGGCAGCACCGCGGCCTCGTACTCGCGCCGCCCCAGGTCGCCCATCCAGGAGTCGAACAGCTGCACCACCTGGACGCCGGCGGCCACCTGGGCGCGCAGGTAGCGGATGGTGACCTCGGTCAGGGTCTCCATCAGCCGGTGCCAGAGCACCTCGTCGCCGTAGAGCAGGGCCTTGGCCCGGGCATGCTCCTTGGAGGGCCGGCCCTCGATCAGGTAGGAGGCGACCGTGTAGGGCGCCCCCGCGAACCCGATCAGGGCGGCCCGCCCGCCCAGGTCACGGCGGAGCATGCGGATGGTCTCGAACAGCTCGGGGGTGGCCTCCTCGGCCTCCACGATCCGCAGGGCCTCGACGGCCGCCCGGTCCCGCACCGGCTGGTGGACGATCGGGCCGACCCCGGGGTCGATCGAGAACGGGACGCCCATGCCGTACAGCGGCAGCATGATGTCGGCGTAGAGCACGGCCCCGTCCACCCCGAAGGTGTCGACCGGCATGGTGGTGACCTGCGCGCACAGCTCGGGGGTGCGGGTGATCTCGAGGATGTCGTGGCGCTCGCGCAGCCGCCGGTAGCCGGCCAGGCAGCGCCCAGCCTGGCGCATGAACCAGACGGGGGTTCGGTCGACCGGCTCGCCCCGGCAGGCGGCCAGCATCCGGGCTTCTCCCATGGGGCCTCAGCGTAGGCGAACCCCGCCGGGAACGCTCGTCAAGTGATCTGTTTACGTACCGGCGATCGGTGGCACATGATTGAGCGTCCGATAGCCCAGTGCACTTGGTCGCGGCCCGACCGTGACGAAGGGGGCGGATGGCTTGGAGACTCCACCCGACGGGTAGGCGGCGGACCACGCTCCCGGTGGCCCGCCCGATCGAACGTCCGCCGGCCGACGGCCACTGAACTGCTCACCACGCGGCGGCCGCGAATCCTCCACCGGCCCGACCGCGAACGCCGGCATCCACCGCCGGCCGACGGACGATCAACGGCCCCCACGCCTGGCGCGGGGGCCGCTTGTTATCCACAGGCGGCATTTTTCCCAGCGGGCGGGGCTGTGCTATCGTCCGCTGCCAGCGACCGGTTCCCCCCATTCCGGACGTCCCCGCAGTTTCTCGATCCGTGCCCCCGACGGAGGCGAGACGTGCCAAGATCCCGCGTTATCGCGGCCGGGTTGCTCATGGCCGCATTGGTCATCGGCGTGGCCGTGCCCGGAGGCGCCGACGATCTCGCGTCCGCCAAGAGCCGCCAGAAGAAGATGCAGGCGGCGCTCGACGACGCCACCAGGGAGCTCAACCAGATCGAGAGCGAGCGGCACTTCGCCGAGCAGCGGCTCCAGGCCGCCAACGGCCGCCTCGGCATCGTCCGCGACGACCTGGCCAAGGCCAGGCGCGCCCTCAGCGGCCACGTGTCCTCCCTCTACAAGGCGGGCGGCACCCGCCCCCTGTCGGGGATCCTCGGCAGCAGCGCCGAGGTGGTCGTGAGCCGGGTCGAGTTCGAGACCATCCTCCAGGAGGGCCAGGTCGCGGCCGTGGCCGACGCCAAGATCGCCTTCGACAGCTACGAGGCCGCGATCAAGGACGTCAAGGCGGCCATGAGCCAGATGAGCCGGCTCGAGGCCCGCTCCAAGAAGACGGTCGACAAGCTGGCCAGCAACTTCGAGAAGGCCAAGCAGGTCGCGGACAAGCTGGCCGGGTTCAACACCACCCACCTGGTGAACGGGCGCTTCGTGTCCTGCCCGGTCTCCAAGCCCTACTCGTTCATCGACTCCTGGGGGGCGGCGCGGTCCGGGGGACGGGCCCACAAGGGGGTCGACATCATGAACCCCCACGGCAACAAGGTGCACGCGATCGTCGACGGGGTCGTCAGCCGGCAGTCGACCAGCTCGCTCGGGGGCATCAGCCTGTACCTGCAGGGTGTCGACGGCAACGAGTACTACTACGCCCACCTCTCCCGGTACGCCTCGAGCACCGGGCAGCGGGTCAAGGCGGGCGAGCTGATCGCCTACAACGGCGCCACCGGCAACGCCGCCTGGAGCGGCCCGCACGTCCACTTCGAGATGCACCCGGGCGGCGGCGGGGCGGTCAACCCCTACCCGTTCGTCAAGGCGGCCTGCGGCTAGCCACCCGGCGGTCCCGCTCGACGGGCGACCCGGCTCCGGTTAGCTTCTCCCCCCATGGCGGGCGAACCGGACGACGTCGACGCGATGGTCGAGCCGGTGGTGCCGAGCCGGCACCGCTGGCTGGCCGGGCTGCTGGGCGCCGTGCCCGGCGACCGGGTGGTCGACCTGGGCTGCGGCACCGGCGCCTCCCTGGTCCAGGCGGCCCCGGCGGTGCCGGGCGGGCTGCTGGTCGGGGTCGACCTGAGCGCCGCCGCCCTCGCCCGCAGCGCCGAGGCCCTGGGGGACGCGGTCGCCGGCCTGTCGCCCCCGGCCGGCGTGCTCCTGCTCCAGGCCGACCTGAAGGCGTCCCTGCCCCTGGCCGACGCCGCCTTCGACCGGGTGCTCTGCCACAACGTGCTGGAGGTCCTCCCCGACCCGGCGGCCCTGGTCGCCGAGGCGGTCAGGGTGCTGCGCCCCGGCGGCCGACTGGTCCTGGCCCACAGCGACTTCGACACCCTGGTCTTCGCCTCGGAGGACCTGGCGCTGACCCGCCGGCTGGTCAGGGACTACTGCGACACCCAGCAGCCCTGGATGGACGCGGTCGACGGCACCATCGGCCGGCGCCTGGCCGACATCGCCGGGCAGGCCGGGCTCCAGGTCACCGACGTCCAGGCCGCGGTCGTGCTCGGCCGGCGGTTCGTCCCCGGGGAGATCGGCTGGGGCTACGCCCGCAACCTGGCCGACACCCTCGCCGGCGGCGGCCGGGCCGACCCGGCCGAGCTGGAGCGGTGGCTGGCCGGCCTGCAACGCCTCGACGACCGGGGGGCCTTCCTGTTCAGCGTCAACGACTATGCGGTGCTCTGTGGTCGGATGGGCCCGTGAGCGGGACCAGACGGCGGCAACAGTTCGAGGGCCGTCCGGCCGATAACCAGAGCGTGATGTCACGCCCGGCTCGGATCTTCCTCGCCGCCGAGCTCCTGCTCGGCGCCACCTACTTCCTGCTGCCCGACTCGCTGCTGCGGGCGGCCGTCTACTGCACCCTCGGCCTCGGCATGGTGGCGGCCGTGGTCGTCGGGACCCGCCGGTACCGGCCGTCGCGGCCCCTGGCCTGGTACCTCCTGGCCGCCGGCCAGCTCTCCTTCACCGTCGGCGACGCCATCAACTACACCTACCAGTGGGTGCTGGAGCTGGAGCCGCCCTACCCGTCGGTGGCCGACGCCTTCTACCTGGCCTGCTACGCCCTGCTGGCCACCGGCCTGCTGCTGCTGGTCCGCGAGCGGGCCCCCGGCCGCGACGTGGCCAGCCTGATCGACGCCACCGTCATCACCATCGGTGTCGGCCTGCTGTCCTGGGTCTTCCTGATCGGCCCGAACGTCCGCGCGCCCGACCTGCTCCTGTCGCAGCGGCTGGTGTCGATCGCCTACCCGCTCTGCGACGTGCTGCTGGTCGCGGTGGCCGTGCGGCTGTGGCGGACGGGCGGGCACAGCACCGCCGCCTCCCGCCTCCTCACCGTCGGGCTGGTCGCCCTCCTGGCCGCCGACACGGTGTGGGGGCTGTCCGTCCTGAGCGGGGGCTGGGACGCGGGCGGCCCCGTCGACGCCACCTGGATCGTCTTCTACCTGGGCGTGGGCCTGGCCGCCCTGCACCCGTCGATGGTCTCGCTCAGCGAGCCGGCCGCGCCGAGCACCCGCCTTACCCGGACCCGGCTGGCCCTGCTGGCCGGCGCTTCCCTGATGGCCCCGGCGGTGCTGGTCATCCAGGGGCTGCGGAACGAGCCGATCGACGTCGCCGTGATCGCCGGCGGCTCGGTCGTGCTGTTCCTCCTCACCCTGGCCCGAATGCGCGGTCTGGCCAGCGAGGTGGCCATGCAGACCGAGCGCAAGCGGGCCATGCAGACGGTGCTGCGGGCGACCGAGCAGGAGCGGGTCCGGCTGGCCGCCGACCTCCACGACGGGCCCGTGCAGGAGCTGACCGCGCTGCGCTACGGCCTCACCCGGGCCCGCAACCGCATCCAGCGGGGCCAGCCCGACCAGGCCGAGGGCCTCCTGGCCGAGCTCGAGGACGAGCTGGCGGCCGGGATCACCGGGCTGCGCCGGCTCATGGCCGAGCTGCGGCCGGCCGTGCTCGACGAGCAGGGCCTGGAGGTGGCGCTGCACAACCAGGTCCGGGCCTTCGAGGCGACCAGCGGGGTGGCCTGCGCCATCTCGACCGGCCTCCAGACCCGGCTCGAGCCCGACCTCGAGACGGTGCTGTACCGGGTCACCCAGGAGACGCTGAACAACGTGGGCAAGCACGCCGGCGCCTCCCGGGTCACGGTCTCCCTGGCCGCCGAGAACGGCTCGGTCCGCCTGCGCATCAACGACGACGGGGTCGGCTTCGACCCGCTCGCGGCCCGCCGGCTCCTCAGCGAGGGCCACTTCGGCCTCGCCGGCATGCGCGAGCGGGTCGAGATGGTCGGGGGCCACCTCTCCATCGACTCCGCACCGGGCCAGGGCACCACCGTCGACGTCGAGATGGCCAACCGCCCGGTCACCCCCCTCGGCAACTGAACTGGGGGTTCAGGCCCTAGGTCACGCAGAGTCGCCGCTGCCAGATCGCCATGCGGCCACCACCGTGTCCTGGATGCGGTCGGCGCCGCAGTGCTTGGGGAGGAAGGCGAAGGCGCCGGCGGCCATGACCGCCTCGGCCGACTCCTCGGACTCGTAGGCGGAGAGGACCACGACCCGGACGGCGGGGTGCTCCTTGACGATCCGGGCGGTGGCCTCGAAGCCGTCCGAGGCGGGCATGCGGAGGTCCATCAGCACCACGTCGGGACGGAGCGAGCCGGCGAGGGCCACGCCCTCGTCCCCGTCCGCGGCCTCGCCGACGACCTCGATGCCGGCGTCCTCGAGCACGCCCCGCAGGGCGTTGCGGATGGCGGCGGCGTCATCGACGAGCAGGACCCGGGGACGACCGTCCCCGGCCTCGGCCTGCCGTTCCTGTCTCTGACTGTCCTGTGGCTGGGTCATCGCCGCTTGGTACCCACCTGGACGGTCGGTAAAGCCTCCGATCCGGGGAACGTCCGGATCGTGACCTTGGGCATCGGCCAGCACGATGACCGCGGCGGCGGTGCGCGCGCGCGCTGGGCTGCGGTTCGTCGAGGTCATCGCTTGTCCCAGGTCCGGGGTCAGGAACTCTCCTTAGTTCTTGAGTCGGATTCCCGGCCCGGCGGGTTGAGCGCGAGCTTGGGCGAACCTTTGCCAATCTGGTAACGTATGCCTGAATTGCCTTATTCAACCTGGTCAGGGGCTGCGCCCGGGAGCTGGCTCGCGCGCTGGTTGGCGGCTTGCGCCGACCTGGAGGACCTGTTCGCCCACCACCACCTGCTGGACGCGATCATCGAGGAGATCGACGGCCGCCGGATCAGGGTCGGCGAGCGCTGGCTGATCGACTTCGCCTCCTGCAACTACCTCGGCCTCGACCTGGACCGCGAGGTGATCGAGGCCATCCCGGCCTACCTGGACCGGTGGGGGACCCACCCGAGCTGGTCGCGGATGCTGGGCAGCCCGGCCCTGTACCGCCAGATCGAGACCCGGCTCACCGAGCTGCTCGGCTCGGCCGACTCGCTGCTGCTGCCCACCCTCACCCACATCCACGCCTCGGTCATCCCGGTGCTGGCCTCGGACGGGACGGTGTTCGTGGACTCCCGCGCCCACAAGACGATCTGGGACGGCTGCGTGGCCGCCCGGGCCCACGGGGCCACCGTGGTCCGCTACGCCCACGACGACCCCGAGGCCCTGGAGCGGGCCCTGCACCGGCACCCCAAGGCGCCCCGCCTGGTCTGCATGGACGGGGTCAACTCGATGACCGGCAACCCGCCCCAGCTGCCCGCCTTCCTCGCCCTGGCCAGGGACAACGACGCCCTGCTGTACGTCGACGACGCCCACGGGTTCGGGGTCGTGGGGGAGCGGGACCGGTACGAGACCAGCGGGTACGGCCGCCGCGGCAACGGGGTCGTGCGCCACCTGGGCGAGTGCTACGACCACGTCGTGCTCACCGGCGGCTTCTCCAAGGCCTACTCGTCGCTGCTGGCCTTCGTGGCCTGCCCGCCCGAGCTCAAGCGCCTCCTCAAGGTCACCGCCCCCCCGTACCTCTACTCGGGCCCGTCCCCGGTGGCGTCGCTGGCCAGCGTCCTGGTCGGCCTCCAGGTCAACGAGGCCAGGGGCGACGACCTGCGGACGGTCCTGTGGGCCAGGACCCGGCGGATCCTCGACCACCTGGAGAAGCTGGGGGCGTTCACCCTGAACCGCTCCGGGTTCCCGATCATCGAGGTGCCGCTGGCCGACCCGGACGACCTGGCCAGGGCCGGGCGCTATCTGCTGGAGCACGGCATCTACGTGACCCTCGCCTTCTACCCGGGGGTGCCCCGCGAGGAGGTCGGGTTCCGCATCCAGGTGACGGCGGCCAACACCGACGACGAGGTCACCGAGCTGCTGGCCGCCCTGGACGGGCTGGCCGACGCCGTCCCCCTCCGGGCCAGCTAGCGCACCGCACCGCCACCCGCGTGCGCTAGCGTGTCCGCCGTGGCTCTCTCCGACCGCCTCGCCGACCAGCCGGCCAGCGACGGCGTCCCGCCGCCGCCTCCGGGGGGACGCTGGCGGACGCCGCTGCGGCTGGCCGTTGCCGGCGTGCTCCTGGCCGCCGTCGGCGTCGTCCTGGCCGGGCAGTGGGAGCAGGCCCGGCCGCTGCTGGGCCGGCTGTCGGCGCCGGTCGTGCTCGCCGCCTGGGCCCTGGTGGTGACCGGGATCTACGCCACCTTCCGCTCCTGGCGGGCCGCCCTGGCCGACCTGGGCGGCAGCCTGCCCCACGCCGGGGGCATGCGCGTGTTCTACGTGGGCCAGCTGGCCAAGTACCTGCCCGGAACCATCTGGCCGGCCGTGACCCAGATGCGGCTGGGCCGCGACTACCGGGTGCCGCCGCGGGCCTCGGGCGCGGCCGTGGTCGTGTTCATGCTCATGCTGATCGGCACCGGTCTGCTGGTCGGGGTCGCGGTGATCCCGCTGCTGGGCCGGGACGCCGTCGACGAGTACCGCTGGCTGGTGCTGGTCCTGCCCGTGTGTGCCCTGGCCCTGGCCCCGCCGGTGCTGAACCGGGTCCTGGCGAGGGCCCTGCGGGTGGCCAGGCGGCCGCCCATGCCGGCGCCGCTGTCGCTCGGGGGCATCCTGCGGGTGGCCGGCTGGGCGCTCGTGTCCTGGCTCTGCTACGGCGTCCACGTGTACCTGCTGGTCCGCCAGCTCGGGGTCGACGGCGGGGCGCTGCTGTGGCTCCAGTGCACCGGCGCGTTCGCGGCCGCCTTCGCCAGCGGCCCGCTGCTGCTGGTCGTCCCCGCCGGGGCCGGGGTGCGCGAGGGCGCCCTGCTGCTGCTGCTCGGCCCGACCGTCGGCGCGCCGGTGGCGGCCGTGGTCGCCGTCGTCTCCCGGCTGCTGTTCGTCGTCGGCGACCTGGCCTGGGCCGCCGTGGCCGTGCTGGCCGCCCGCCGCCTGGTCAGGCCTGCCGGGACGCCTCCCCGCGCATCGTGAGGCGCACCTCGTCGGCCAGGGCCTTCCAGGAGACCCAGAGGACGGCCTCGATCCGGTCCCAGTCGTCGCCGGTGACCCCGACCTCGCGGCGCGAGGTGCGGTCCCGGATGGTCATGGCCTCGGCCCGGCGGGCGGCATGGGCCCAGCAGCGCTCGGCCGGCACCTGGTAGAGCTCGGCGGCCAGGTCGGCCAGGGCGGCCTCCAGGTCGCCGGGCGGATGGTCGTCGACCTCCCGGTGGACGATCCACCACTCCAGCTCCAGCTCGGCCGCCCGCCGGGGGTCGAACGGGACGTCGCTGACGGCCCGGATGCCGGCGTAGTAGCGCTCCAGGTAGGGGAGGGCGCGCCGGTAGTCGGCGTGGGAGGCGCCGACCTGGAACACGGCCGCGGCCCGCGCGGCCAGGCCGGCCAGGGTCACCGCCCGCAGCGGCTGGAGGTGGAACTGGCCCTGGAGCAGGGCCACCAGCTGCCCGAACAGGGGCAGCCGGCGCCGGTCGTAGTAGGAGCGCCACATGGCCGTCTCCAGCCGGGCCACCTCGTCGGGGTCGAACTCCCGGATGTCGACCCGGCGGGGTCGGGCCAGCTCGGCCACCGCCCACCCGGCCCCCCCGGCGGCGGCCGCGACCAGCACCCACCCGGATCTCCTCACGCCGGGGACGCTATCGCGCCGTCCCCCCTCCGGGCCAGCCCCGAACCCGGCCCGCCGCCTGCTGAGAGAATGGGCCTGTGCTGCTCGACGAGGTCGCCGGGACGTCTGTCGCCGTGGCCGCCAGCTCCGCCCGTCTGGCCAAGGTGGAGCGGCTGGCGGCCTGCCTGGGGCGCCTGGAACCGGGCGAGGTCCACCCGGCGGTGGCGTTCCTCTCCGGCGAGCTGCGCCAGCGCCAGATCGGGGTCGGCTGGGCGGCGCTGCGCGACGCCCCCGCCCCGGCGGCCGCGCCGACCCTGACCGTGGCCGAGGTCGACGCCGCCTTCGAGCGGATCGGCCGCCTGGCCGGCCCGGGGTCGCAGGCCGAGCGGCGGCGGCTGCTGGGCGAGCTGTTCTCGCGGGCGACCGCGGCCGAGCAGCGGTTCCTGGTCGGGCTGCTCTCCGGCGAGCTGCGCCAGGGCGCCCTCGAGGGGGTGATGGTCGAGGCCGTGGCCAGGGCCGCCGGGGTGCCCTCGTCCGAGGTGCGGCGGGCCTTCATGCTGCGCGGCGCCCTCGGCCCGGTGGCCGAGGTCGCCCTGACCGCCGGCGTGCCCGGCCTGCGCGAGTTCCACCTGGAGGTCGGCCGCCCCTTGCAGCCGATGCTGGCCTCGACCGCCACCAGCGTCGAGGCGGCCATGGAGAAGGTGGGCGAGGCCGGGGTCGAGTGGAAGCTGGACGGCGCCCGGGTCCAGGTCCACCGGGCCGGGAACGAGGTGGCCGTGTTCACCCGGACCCTCGACGACATCACCGCCCGCGTGCCCGAGGTGGTGGCCGCCGCCCTGGCCCTGCCCGTGCGGGCGGCCGTGCTCGACGGCGAGGTCATCGCCCTGCACCCCGACGGCCGCCCCCACCCGTTCCAGGTCACGGCCAGCCGTGTCGGCAGCCGCCTGGAGGTCGAGCGGCTGGCCGCGACCCTGCCCCTCACCGTGTTCCTGTTCGACCTGCTCCACCTGGACGGCGGGGACCTGATCGACCGCCCCGGGGCCGAGCGCCACGCCGCCCTGGCCGCCGTCGTCCCCGAGCCGCTGCGCATGCCCCGGACCGTCACCGCCGACCCGGCGGCGGCCGCCGCCTTCCTGGAGGACACCCTGGCCCGCGGCCACGAGGGCGTGATGGTCAAGTCGCTGGCCGCCACCTGGGAGGCCGGCCGGCGCGGGGCCGGCTGGCTCAAGGTCAAGCCGGTGCACACCCTCGACCTGGTCGTGCTGGCCGCCGAATGGGGCCACGGCCGCCGCAAGGGCTGGCTCAGCAACCTGCACCTGGGCGCCCGCGACCCCGACGGCGGGTTCGTGATGCTGGGCAAGACCTTCAAGGGCCTGACCGACAAGCTGCTCACCTGGCAGACCGAGCGCCTGCTGGAGCTGGCCACCGGCCCGACCGACCAGTGGGTGGTCCAGGTCCGCCCCGAGCTGGTGGTGGAGATCGCCTTCGACGGCCTCCAGACCAGCCCCCGCTACCCGGGCGGGCTCGCCCTCCGCTTCGCCCGCGTCCTCCGCTACCGCCCCGACAAGCGCCCCGAGGACGCCGACACCATCGTCACCGTCCGGGCCCTCCACACCGGCTAGAGCGCCCGCAGGGGCTCGGCCAGCTCGCGGGTGTAGAAGTCGAGGAAGCCGTCGGGGTCGGGGCCGGCGTTGAGCAGGGCGAGGTGGTCGAAGCCGGCGTCGGCGAACTGCCGCGCGACCTCCAGGTGGCGCTGCGGGTCGGGGCCGCAGGCGGTCGTCTGGCGGACGTCGTCGGGGGTGACGAACGCGGTCGCGGCCTCGAAGTTGACCGGGTTGGGCAGCTCGGACATGACCTTCCAGCCCGTGGCGCCGAAGCGGATCAGGCGGTGCGCCGACTCGACGGCGGTGGCCTCGTCGGGGGCCCAGGCCAGCGGCACCTCGCCGTAGCCGGGGCCGTCGCCGCCGGCCTTGCGGTAGGCCTCGACCAGCTCCGCCTCCGGCTCGGTGGCGAAGATGGCGTCGCCGAGCTCCGCCGCCAGCCCGGCCGCCTCCGGTCCTCCGATGGCGACGGCGACCCGCGGCGGCGCCTCGGGGAGGTCGAACACCCGCGCGTCCTCGAGCGTCAGGTGCGTCCCCCGGTAGGAGTGGTAGCCACCCGACCACAGCAGCCGGATGATCTCCAGCGCCTCCCGGAGCATCTCGTGGCGGACGCCGACGGCCGGCCAGCCGCGGCCCACCACGTGCTCGTTGAGCCGCTCCCCGGCTCCGACCCCGAGGGTGAAGCGGCCGTCCGAGAGCAGCGCGGTCGTGGCCGCGGCCTGGGCGATCACGGCCGGGTGGTAGCGGAGGAACGGGCAGGTGACGCCCGTGCCCAGTTCGATCCGCTCGGTCCGGGCGGCGATCGCGCCAAGGACCGACCAGGCGAAGCCGGAGTGCTCGTGGCTGAACAGCCAGGGATGGTAGTGGTCGCTGATCTCGACGAAGTCGAACCCGGCCTCCTCGGCCCGGACCGCCTGGCGCACCAGCTCCCGGGGCGGGAACAGCTCGGCGAACAGCTTGTAGCCGATCTTCACAGGCTCCTCCTCGTGGTGTGACCGATGGCGCTACCACGGCCCGGGGTTGACAAACCGAACTCGCGATATATCTTGTATTCGAGAAACGCGATATATCGCGATGGCGGAGCGCAGAGCGGAGGGGAACGCGATGGCCACCTGGACGCTGGAGGGGCCGGACAAGCTGGAGCTCGGCCAGGTGCAACGGGTCGAGGTCGAGCTGGTGGAGGGGGCGGTCGACGTCGTCGGCACCGACGACCAGGCCACCCTCGAGCTGTCGGAGCTGGAGGGGGCGCCGCTGCGGGTCCGCTCCCAGGGCGGGAACCTGACCGTCGACTACGAGCGTCCGTGGCCGCAGGGGCTGCGGGGCTGGCTGCCCTTCCGGGACCGGCGCCGGGTCGTGCTGTCGCTGGCCGTGCCCCGCGACTGCCGGGTCGAGCTCCACGTGGTCTCGGCCAGCCTGATGGTCGGCGGGCTGCGGGGGCCGGTGGTGGCCAGGGCCGTCAGCGGCGAGATCACCCTGGGCGGGCTCGGCGGCACCGCCGACGCCCAGACCGTCTCGGGGGCCGTGCAGGCCTCCGGGGTCACCGGCGACCTGTCGGCCAAGACCGTGTCCGGCGACCTCACCGTGGCCGAGGGCGGCGGCGGGTCGGTGCGGGCCAGGACCGTCTCCGGGGCGGTCACCTCGGGCCACCTCGCCCTGCTGCGCCGCGCCCCGGAGGCCTCCTGATGAGCCGGAGGGGCTCGGGGAGCCCCAAGGGGGTGCCCCGATGAATCGGGTCTTCAGCCACGGCCGGCTGCGGCTGTACCTGCTCAAGCTGCTCGACGAGAGCCCGCGGCACGGCTACGACGTGATCCGGCTGCTCGAGGACCGCTTCATGGGCCTGTACGCCCCCTCCCCGGGCACCATCTACCCGCGGCGGCAGCGCCTGGAGGCCGAGGGCCTGGTCACCCACAGCACCGAGGGCGGCTGCAAGGTGTACCGGATCACCGACGCCGGCCGCGAGGAGCTGGCCGCCCGGCGCGACGAGCTGGACGAGCTGGAGGCGGAGATCTCCGGCTCGGTGCACGGCCTGGCCCGCGAGATCCGCGACGAGGTGCGCGGCACCGTCCACGACCTCAAGCAGGAGCTGAAGCAGGCGGCCCGGGAGGTACGCCGCCAGCAGCGCCACGAGAACCGCTCGCGCCGCGGCCGGCGCGACGACGGCGGCTGGGAGCGGGACTGGGACTGGCACGACGGCGGGGCCCTCGACCTCCGCCTGGCCGAGTTCCTGGACCGGACCTCCAAGGCGATGCGGCGGGTCCGGCTGACCGAGGCCCAGATGCGCGAGTGCGCCGCCATCCTCGACGAGGCGTTCGAGCGGATCCGCCAGACCCTCAAGGACCCCGACAAGGAGCAGCAGCCATAGCCCCTGCGCCTCCGGGAGTAGGCGACGGGGGCCGGCTGCTCCCGGCGTGGTAGGGGAGAAGCGGCCCGGCGGTCGATGACGTCCGGCGGCCCGGTGGCCTACCGTTCCTCCCATGCGCACCACCAGCGAGGCACCCGCCCGGCCGGACCGGGGCCTGTTCGGGATCCTGCCCCCGGGCCGGCCGACCGACCTGGCCGTGGCCGCGCTGTGCGGCGTGATCCAGCTGGCCCTGACCACCGGGGCGGCCCAGCGCCAGCCCGACCGCCAGCCGCTGGACCTGCTCGCCTACCTGCTGCTGGCCGCCGGGCCGGTGGCCCTGGTGTGGCGCCGGCGCTCCCCGGTCGGGGTGCTGGCCGTGGTGACGGCCTCCAACGTCCTCTACTTCGCCCTCGGCTACCCCTACGGGCCGGCCTGGCTGTCGCTGATCGTGGCCATCTGGACCGCGGTCACGGCCGGCGCCCGGCGGGCCGCCTGGGTCACCGCCCTGGCCGGCCTGGCCCTCTACTTCGTCCTGTCGGCGCTGATCGGGCGGGTCGAGCCGGCCACCCCGGCCTCGGCGGCCGCCCACCTCAGCACCCTGCTGCTGGTCCTGGTCGTGGCCGAGGTGGCGATGGCCGGGCGCCAGCGCCGTCTGGCCGCCGAGCGGACCCGGGCCGAGGAGGCCCGGCGGCGGGCCGGCGAGGAACGCCTGCGCATCGCCCGCGAGCTCCACGACGTGCTCGCCCACAACATCTCCCTGATCAACGTCCAAGCCGGCGTCGCCCTGCACCTGATGGACGAGCAACCGGGCCAGTCCCGCAGCGCCCTGCAGGCCATCAAGCAGGCCTCCAACGACGCCCTGGGCGAGCTCCGCTCGGTCCTGGACATCCTCCGCCAAGGCGACGAGGCACCGCCCCGCTCACCCGCCTCCGGGCTGGCCCAACTGGACAACCTGATCGCCGGGGCCGGGGCGACCGGTCTGGCGGTGCGGACCCGGGTCGAGGGGACCCCGCGGCCCCTGCCGGCCGGGGTCGACCTGGCCGCCTACCGGATCGTCCAGGAGTCGCTGACCAATGTGACCCGTCACGCCGGCCCGGCCACGGCCAGCGTCCTGGTCCGCTACGGCGTCGGCCACCTGGACGTGCAGGTCGACGACGACGGCCGCGGGCCGTCGGCCGCTGGTCAGGCGGGCAACGGCATCCGCGGGATGCGGGAGCGGGGCGCGGCCCTGGGCGGCGAGCT